>Ga0351843_1172_pt1 | contig 20744 bp, 17 predicted proteins | sample TotcelHFGM3001L4_FD_206878 | JGI IMG/M metagenome (GOLD analysis project Ga0351843, IMG submission 206878) | Enriched cells from coal bed in the Powder River Basin, Montana, United States - Total cells FGM rep1 HSBNCT.FGM.300.1.L4 ...
ACCACCAGCTCGATCCCCGTCACGTCAATCCCCCTGGCCGCGATATCGGTGGCGACCAGCACCCGGTATTTACCCGACTTAAACCCCTCGAGGGCTTCCCGCCGCTGGCACAGCGAACGGTCGGAATGTATCTCCGCAGCGTGGTGCCCCATCCCCTTGATCGCACGCGTGATCTTCCTCGCGTTGTGCTTGGTCCGCGAAAAGAGCAGGACGGATCCCTGATACTGGATAAGCAATTTATTCAGGAGGGGCAGTTTCGCTTCCCTTTTCACAACGAACAATTCCTGCGTAACCCGCTCCGCCGTCGTCCCTGAAGGGGCGACCTCGACGGTCAGCGGCAGTTTCATATGCTTTGTGGCGATCGACATGATCTCTTTGGGGATCGTCGCGGAAAAAAGCATCGTCTGACGTTCCCTCGTCAGATACCGCATGATCTGCTCGATTTGCGGGGCAAACCCCATGTCGAGCATCCGGTCCGCCTCGTCGAGCACCAGGATGACCACCTCATGCAGCATGATGGTCCGCCTCTCGATGTGATCGATCAGCCGGCCGGGGGTCGCCACAATCACCCGGGGACGCTTACGGACCGCCTTTACCTGATCAGGCATCGATGCGCCGCCGATAAGACAGGCGGTGTTAAACCCGAAAGCGGGCGCGAGCCCTTGAAAGGTCTCGTCGATCTGCAGAGCAAGTTCGCGCGTCGGCGCGAGGACAAGGCCGACCCCTTTGATCTGCGCGAGGCGCTGGACCATCGGGATCGCGAACGAATGGGTCTTGCCGGTGCCCGTCTGCGCGATGCCGATCAGGTCCCTCCCCTGGATCCCCAGAGGGATCACCTTCGCCTGGATCGGCGTCGGCACCTTGAAGCAGATCCGTTCTAGGATATCGAGGATCTTCGGCGCGATACCGAGCCCGCAAAAGCCCTGCTGGGGCTGGTGCACCCCCTGCGGGACGATCTCTATAGTATTGTTCTGATTATTAATTCTATGCGGCATAATATTCTTTCCTCTCACTGGTTGATTTATTGCGACGACTCCGGGACCGTTATCCGTTCGTCGCGTTTCTCCGGAGATACCGGAACTCTTTTTGTCGCGCAAGACCGCGCACGGAGCGCTGTCTTGTCCGCTGAAGATAGCATACGCCAATAGAGCTTATTAGTAAAGGTTATTCACGAGGATACCGGCGATAGACGTCCTAGAGATACCTGAACCCGTACTCCCGGTTGTCCACTTTGAACTCGGCGTCTTTCAGCGCCGGGTTGAGTTTGATGATCCGGTACACGCAATATTCGGACAGTTTTCCATTCTTGTCATAGGCATACGCCTCGAGCGGCAATTTCGTCGCGGTATCGACATACAGCAGGACCCGCTTGTATTCGTAGCGCTCCTTATCCTGAGGCAGAAACCGTTCGATCTCATACGCCTTTCTTCCGTTGCGGACCACAACGCCGTTGCACACAAGGTTAAGATCGTTCTGTTTCTTCGCCTCCAGGGTGATATCGAGGATGCTTTCAACGAGTTTTCCGATCCCGACATCTCTCACCGTGTGGCGCGACCCGTCGCTGCGGTGAGTGCTCGGGAGCTTGACCATTCGCAGGATGTTTCCCAGAAAACCGTCCGGCTTCGCGAAAAGATGATCGTTGTTCTCTCCCTGGACGTAGAGCACCTCCCGGCCGGCATGCTTGTCCCCGATCCATTTCATATAGACCTTGAACGGTTTCTTGAATTTCACAAAGATCTTCTGCGACTTGTTGTTCTTGCCCGCTTTCGGCTCGCCCTTCACCAGGATGGCCGTATAGCCGTCGATGGATTTGTAACTCTCCCGCATCGAGAGTAATATCTTGAGGGCGTCCTGCTGTCTCGCCAGCCCCGCCGGATCAACAGGGCGCGCATTCATCGCCCACAACGTGTCCGTAACGAAGATCATAACGAGAAACCGCACCGTAACGAAAAACGTAAAACGCCACCCCTTGCCCTTCTTGCCGTAACCCATATCTCAATCCTCCTTTTAGTTGCAGAAAATGGATAGTCTTTATAGTAATAGCAATTAGCGTGCCATAGATGGCAGAAACCCTATTCAAAAACTTAATCTATAAGATGCGTTATTACTGCTGGTTATAAAATCGTCTTCTTTCGGAGTATTTCCGGAGAGCCGCTGCAGCGTAGCGATATGAAACAAGCGCTCTCAAAAGTGCTCCGGATCAGAGAATTCGCGGACGGCAAAGGCAGGCTAAAACGTCTCGGTGATTTTATTGAGGTTTCCAGGAAAGTCCGGATCGCGCCCGCGGCTCAGCGCAAGCCGCGCGATCATCGGATAACATGCCTGAATTATTAAGAGCGGCGCGCACAGCACATGCCCGCTGGCCGGCACAGGCAGCGCAAGACACGACAGCTCGCGGACCGTTTTCGGCGGAACCGCTCCGTTCGGACAGGCCAATAATATCCGGGCGCCCGACTGTTTCATCCGCCCGGCTACGTCAACAACGCTTTTCAGCGACGTATCATCTTCGGTAAAGATGAGGACCGGATACCGTTTTCTGATGAGCCGATACGGCCCGTGCAGCACCTCGGCGCCGCTGAAGGCCTCGGCGTGGATAGAGCAGGTCTCTTTTAATTTGAGCGCCGCTTCCTGCGCGGCGGGAAAACAATATCCGCGTGCGATGACCAGGGTATCGTTGATATTCCTGAGCGCTTTAACGGCGGCTGACCAGTCAGCGGCCGCGGCCTTCTCGAGAGATTCCGGCAGACGTCTGAGGCATCCGATCAGATGACGATCGCCCGACCAGAGACCGTTCAGATGGATAAGGGCGGCAAGCGCGGCAATATAGCTCTTGGTCGCGGCAACAGCGCGCTCTTCTCCCGCCCAAAGCGGCACGATATATTCGCTTTCGCGGGCAAGTGGCGACCCGGGGTTGTTGACGAAAGAGACGGTGATCGCGCCCGCCTTGCGCGCGCAGGCCATTGCTTCACAGATATCAGGGCTCGCCCCGGACTGTGAAATGCCTATCGCAAGCGCGCCTTTCATGCGCATCTTTGCCTTGTAAAGCGTAAAAACCGAGGGCGCTGCGGAAGAAGTGGCGATGCCGAGTTTTGTTTCAAAGAGATATTTCGCAAAGGTAGCCGCGTGGTCTGAGCTCCCCCGCGCGATCGTCACGGCAAACGGCGGCGGACAACGCTTCAAACGCGCAGACAGCTCAGCCAGGACACCCGCGTTCGCACGGATCTGGCGGGCGACCACCGCCGGCGCCTCGGCCGACTCTTTCTCCACCAATGTTTTATGCGCCATATGTACCGGCTTTCTTTAGAGGAGCACAACTATATCCGCACCGAATCCCCGCCTCAAAACAGCCACCCTCTGCATACGCGCGGGATCGGTTCAGTCTGCCTGCTGTCCCGGCCGGAAGGGTATCTTCTCGGGGAAGCCCGCGCCGCCGGAGATGATGTACTGCATCGCCTCTTCAACGCGCCATCCGGTCACCACCACGTTTTTATAGGGCATGATTTCCAGGAATCCCGAAGTCGGGTTCGGCGTCGTCGGGACGAACACCGACACCAGTTTTTCGCCCGTCCCTTCGTCGACCATCTCTGCCGTCACAAAACCGAGCACCTTCATCCCCGGGATCGGAAACTCGATCAGGACCACGCGGTCGAACTTCTGCCCCGGCGGGCGCTGGAGGTTCGATAGCAGTTTCTTCGTGTTGCCGTACACGGATTTGGCAAGGGGTATCTGCTCCATAAACTGATCTATCATGCGGATCAGGCGGACGCCGACGACATGCGTCACCACCCTCCCGATAACGTAAAAGGCCGACAGCGTCAGAAGGACGGCAAGTATCGACTGCAGCCAGTCGTGCGCCATCCACGAAGGCAGGGAATGGAACATGCGCTGGAGAAATTTTCCCGTCGCGGTCAGGAACGGCTGGCCGATGTCGGACAGCAGGTTAAAGACAAACCTGATGACCAGAAAGGTGATCAACAGGGGGATAACGGCAAATATCCCCGCGCCCAGATAGAAGCGGAACCCTTTCGGATGGACATGTTCGTGAGGAGGGTTTTGTTGCATAACGGGTCTCTCCTTATTGCCTGAGGCAATGATGTGGTGAAAACATCAAGACAACGGTTAAACTTCCAACGCCGTCGACAGCGATCACGCACGAGTTTTTTGGACAGGCATCACCATCGCTTCAAGCAGCTGCTTGCGCCTGAATTTACGCGGCACGACCATGATCCCGCCGCTTTCGATCGTTTCGCCCCCCGTCAGGGAACGGCCGAGTTTCTCTTCGCACCACCCCTGCAGAGAGGGGGGCTTCGCGCCGCGGTATGCCGCCGACCAGTCGAGACCGAGTTTCGCGGCCGCCAGGGTAATCGGGACACCCCCGCCCATCAGCCAGCCCTGTCCGTACGGCATCGTCCACAACGCCGGCCGGTCAAATTCATCTTCGACATCGCCGAGGAGCTCTTCAATAATATCCTCGAGGGTCACCATCCCGGACACCCGGCCGCCGGACAGGACAAGAGCGATATGCGCCTTTTCCCGCATCATCGTCTCCAGCGATTCCGATATCGTCATCTGCTCGTTCAGGCGCATGATCGGGCGCACGATACCCATGATCCCCGCTGATCCGCTCCCCATCTTCAGCGCGACAACGATGTCCTTGAAATTGACGTATCCCTGTATGCTCTGCGGATCGTTCTCTACGGCGCAAACCGGGAAACGGGTGTGCATATCCAGGTGCGCCTTCAGAAAGGCGTCCGTGAGACTGCTCTCCAGGGGTATGGTAAAGATGTCGGCCGAAGGGAGCGCTATCTCGCCGACCGCGCGCGTCCTGAACTGGGCCGCCGAAAGGATCATCCGCTCTTCCCGCCCCCCGAGCACGCGCGACGCCCGGGCAAGCGACACCGCTGTCTTCAACTCGTGCAAACGCACCCGTTTCTCATCGCCGGCGCGTTCCTGGTACCCCCGCACAACCGCTTTCATCACGCCCTTGACCACCCCTTCTATCACCGATACGACCGGATGCATGAGGGCAGAGAGCGATCTCATCACGGGCGAGAGGACCAGCGTGACGGTTTCCTTGTTGTTCAGCGCGAACATCTTCGGCACCAGCTCGCCGAAGATGATGGTAGCCAGCGTGAGGGGAACAATCAGGATGATGAGCGCGGTCATCTCGGAAAAAAACGGGGTCATGCCGAGTCGCGAGGTAAGATACGGGACCAGCGCCTTGTCCACCCCCGCGCCCCCCGTTGCCGCGGCGAGCGCCCCGCAAAGGGTGATGCCGATCTGGATGGTCGTCAGGCTCCACTCCATCCGGTCTTTCATAAAACCGGCTTCGCGCGCGCCTCTCTTCTTCTCTTCGATGAGGAGGGCTATGCGCGAGCGTGATATGGAAGCAAGCGCCATCTCATATGACGCGAACACCGCGTTGCACGCAAGCATGAGCACTATGACGACAATCTCGTACACGAACATACACCGAACCCTTTCCGCGCCGGGCGGCAGAAACCTTCCCGCCGGCATGCTATACGCATTGTATCATCCTTGATGCGGCCCCCGGAATTTTTTTTACCGCAGAGGTCTTGTTGAATACTCCATAGACGCTCCGCGCGCTCTCAACTCTTCCATCTTTGCTCCTCTGTCTTTTCGTCCAATTGCCTTATCTTCAGGGTTCGTCCGCGCTCATTTGTCTACGCATAATAGCGTATTACTCCTCCGGCATTTTCGACAGAGGAAAACCCCATCAGCGACTTGATCCGCACGATCGTGTTCTGATGATAAAAAAAAACATGTGTGGGGTCATTTTTATAATACCATTTTTTAAAATCGGTCTTTTCGGAATACAGATTAGTCATGCAAAACAATATCCCGCCCGGATTCAAAAGAGATTTTAACAACCGGAACTCTTTTGCGGGGAACCGGAAATGCTCGATGACCTCGCAGCACACGATAAAATCATACGTTTTCTCAAGCGCGACGGGATCGTCCCAGAAAAATGGATCGTATAATGCGATATCGTATCCTTTTTCGCGCAACAGTTTGGCAATAACAGGCCCCGTTCCCGCGCCGAAATCCAGCCCCGCATGTCCCGCGCCGAACCGCTCCACGACCAGGGATACAATGGGCGCAACGAATTTCTGATACCGGGGGTCTTCAACGTTATTATTGTGCTCCTCATACCTTCTTTTTTCGGCTTCTCTTGAAACATAGCATGCGGGGTCCAGGAACACCCCCGTACACTGCCCGCACCGATAGTACGTTTTCTCCGCCGGTGCGCAGAAAAGCTCCGCCGCGCCATGGCACAACGGGCACCGGGGGGCGGGCGCGTGAGCGCCGTCATCACTCGTTCGCATGCGGCGCATCCTTGCTTGTGACCGCAGGAGAATCCAGTAATTTCACGGAAGGATTCCTCTCTGAAAAATATTTCAAGGACCACTCGACATCAAACAGAATAACCCTCCGGCCCTGATCGTCTTGGGCTAAGGCCGCGCCGCTCGGCAGGGTCTGCTGCAGCGCTTCGGCCCCCAGCGCAGATTCCGCCCATCTGAGGATTGTCCACGGCATCATCTCCAGGGTCGACGCCACCCTGTATTCATCTTTCATGCGATAGTGAAACACTTCGAATTGCAAAGGGCCGACAGCCCCCAAAAGAGGGGTCGTATGCCGCGAGTTGTGCAGGTGAAAGGTCTGCACGATATCCTCTGCAAGAAGGTGCTCCAGCCCTTTACGAAACGGCTTATAGCTTGCCGCCGATGTGTTTTTTATAAAACCGAAGCATTCGGGGGCAAATCTGGGTATTTCCTCAAAGAACAGTCCCGGGTCCGTGCTGATCGTATCCCCGATACGAAAATCCAACTTCGTCACAAAACCGATAACGTCTCCCGGGTACGCTTCATTCACGACCTCACGGTCACGGCCAAAAAGATTGTACGAGTCCGATAAACGGACAGTGCGGCCGGACCGGGCATGATACACCTTCATATCGCGGTAGAACCTCCCGGAACAAACTCTGGCAAAAACCACGCGGTCGCGGTGCAGGGGGTTCATGTTAGTCTGGACTTTGAAAACAAAAGAGGAAAAATGCGGATGATCCAGGGGGATGAGCTCCTTTCCTGTTTTCCTGGGGCTCGGCTGTTGAGAATACTTCAAGAAGTTTTGCAGGAGAAATTCAACCCCGAAGTTATTTGCCGCGCTCCCGAAAAACACAGGCGTCGTTTTGCCCTGCAGCACAGCGGCCGCGTCAAACCCCCCATGCGCGCCTTCCAGCATTTCCAGCTCTTCGATATTTTCCCGATATATATGCTCACGCAAAAGATCTTTCACCACAGGGTCGGAAAGACTGCGCACAGAGACCGGGGCCCGGTAGGATCCGCCCTGAACACGCTCGAAAAGATGCACCTGCTTCCCCATCCTGTCATAAATGCCTTTAAAATCCGCGCCGTTGCCCAAAGGCCAGTTGACGGGATACGCGTGCAGATTGAGCATTTTTTCCAGTTGATCGATAAGTTCAAGGGGCGGCCTGGCGGGCCGGTCGAGCTTGTTCATGAAGGTAAAGATGGGGATGCTGCGCTTGCGGCAGATCTCAAAGAGCTTGAGCGTTTGGCTTTCAATGCCCTTGACGGCATCGATCACCATCACAACCGCGTCCACCGCCATTAACACCCGATACGTGTCCTCGGAAAAATCCTTATGCCCAGGCGTATCGAGCAGGTTTAAGCGGTAGCCGCCGTAATCAAACTGCAATACGGTTGAAGAAATCGAAATGCCGCGCTTTTTCTCCAGCTCCATCCAGTCGGACGCTGTTTCACGCTGTTTCTTTTTCGCCGTTACCGACCCGGCCAGCTCCAAAGCTCCGCCATACAGCAACAGCTTCTCGGTCAGCGTCGTTTTTCCGGCATCAGGGTGGGAGATAATCGCGAATGCCCTCCGCCGCGCAGCTTCTTTTTGTATCTGCTCATCCATATTATTTCATCATGTCCCGCTCGTGCCATGAAGCCGAGGCCGAGCATTTCTCCCGCAAAACCGTTTCAATTGACATAAAAAGCCGACGCGGCCGCGCACAAACCCTCCGCAAGCGACTTGAACCTGCTCAGGTCATTGATTATACGATAGATTGGGAGACTTTGCGCGCTCAAACTGCAATATGGGGCCCCTTAGTGCGAGATGTTAGAACCTATTTGATGGCTGAATCGGTCAATTTTGGCACACTCCGATAAAACTATTATACCCCCTCCTTGTCGTCACGGAAGAAATAAATGCCGTGGTCAAGCCCCCTTTCAAACCGATTACAGATTAAGTCGCCTGGTGTACAAACAGCAGCGGAATGCTACAAAGCAGGCTCGTCCGGGCAGTGCGAGAAGTTTTCACGAAAGAACACATAATAGGTGTCTTGAAACGGCATGAACAGGGCGCACAGGTTGCCGATCTTCCCAGGGAGATCAACGTCGCCAAGGCCACTACCTACAAGTGGATGTCAAAGTTCTGAGGCATGGAATCAAGGACGTGTTTGACAGCACCATCCCCCGTATCATAATCGTTTGACATGACTGCAAAAAACTCCGCCCAAACTTTACATCTTGCATTTTATTTTTTTCAATCCAAACCCGATAAATGGCAGAAATAGCAGCAACGTCGTGGGCTCAGGAACGTCTCCGCCCTGCCCGGCCGGCGTACCTTCAAGCCCGCTACCCAACTTAATGTAATATTTGTCGTTATAGGTATATGACTCTCCGATGGCGTGCGCGTCTTGACCGGGCAGTATATCGAGGTAACGCCAGCTCGTATCACCGATCATCACGGGCGTCTCTGTCATACTCGCATATATGCCGCCTAATTGATTTAACTCCTCGGTCGTGTAACCCAACGCAAGATTCTCCTCCATATTCGCAATCTTGATCGCTTCGAATGTTTCTACTCCTAGTTTGAACAAGGAATCGATTTCGTAGTCATCCAACGCCCTATTCCATATAGCTAGATCGTCTATCGTACCATTTAAATACATCTTTTTATCATTTCTAACTCCGATTTCTAAATTTTGAGTACCGCTATAATAAATAGGACCAGATGCTGAACCTACGGCTGTAGCAAGGTCTTTTTCAACTCCATTAATATATCCTTGAACTGAACCTGCGCCATCATAAGTAAATACTGCATAAACCCAACTACCAGCAACAACACTCCCTGCAGGCGCAGTCCAATAACCTCTCGTGCTCCCGGAACCGGTACCAAGCACGATGCCGATTTTACCAGTTGCATCGATTTGCACTTGATACCCAATATAATCAGTCAAGCGGCGAGCTAAGATAGCGGCAGAAGTCAGAGAAGCAGGCTTTATCCAACATCCTATTGAAATAGCTGATGGACGGAGACTCGCACTGTCTTGCACGTCTATATAATCATTACCGTCAAAACGAAATGCGGTTCCGTATTGCCCTTCAGCACTCGTTGCCCCATATATCGTGCCGCTAGTATTATTGCCTGTCGAATCATCGGCATTCCCATCTAACTTCCAGTACCCCATCAAGGAATCTTCGTAGTAAGGCAACGCCTTAGCGTGAGAGACAAGACCAAATACGGCTATCACCAACGCGGTTGCGACAGTTTGGATCATAGTTGCCCGTCTCATGTTTTTCTCCTTGTACACACTATAAAAACAAAAACCCCAACCATCGAAAAGATAGTTGGGATCACAAAAATTGTGTTTCCCCGGCAAAGGGTATGTTATATTCACGCCAGATTCATCCTCCCTCCCCGGGAGGGTGTTTTTTTACGTGGTCATATCCACGACAACTGGCTGCCTTTGACCTGCGGCCGAAGGCCCTATAGCTTTGCGTCCCATCTTTTCAGACGGTTTGCCCTTAACTTGATTTTACCTCACTTCCCTCCTTATATTTACAACTACACATAACTCTTCAGAAGTCAGGCTAATTATATGACATTAATTGAGCTTTGTCAAGGGTTTTCTGCCCCCCGAATTGACTCACATTAAATGTTACCGTGACCTTCCCCCGTTTGTTGTGCCACTAATAACTAGGGGTTTCTGTTGATGCTGAAACTACGACTTGAGCAGAAAACACCCTTTTTCCTTTTTCACGGACAGAACCTTGATCTCCCCTGTCATATCCGGATCCTCCATGTAACCAGCCTTGGTCTTACACTCAAAATCAAAATAAACAGAACCGGCGCACGTGGAACTGGAATGTGAATCGCAATGAGACATTACAATTCTCTTGAGATTAAGAATACTATCCCTGCCTTCTAAGTCTTTTTGCATTTTACTCATAGATTTCCCGTTCAACTCCTAGCGCTTCCATGGCCCCGGAGCATGCCACTGCTCACAAAAAGGCGTTCCTGCTCGCATGGCATCGAGCGGTCTTCCCAAAAACTTTTCGATCTCTTTCGCTGTGTCGGCCAATTTCTCCGGTGCGTGTTCAATACCGCCTTTTTTTAAGAACGCTTTCCAAAGAGTCTGTCGATCGGACTTTTCATCATAGATCTCCCCGGCTAATAACCTCGGACCCTGGGGCGGGTCACTCTTTCGATGCGCGAATGTCCTCTTCAATGCCTCGGCAAGGCTCGGCCCCTGAAAATCAAACTGCCGCATCAACAGCCAAATATCATAAAAATCCTTCATCCGGCTGTTCAATGCCCCAAGCTGAACCATGGCCTCAAATTTCTCACTCACGACAGTCTCCGGCGCATACCCCTTGAGCCTCGGCGCCGGGAAATCAAGGATAACAGGATAATTGATCATCTTTGGCGACGGATAGACGGCGTCACCAAAACCGAAATCGATCTGCATAGGGATCCGTGACTTTCCAAGAAGGCCGGTGAACTTCACCCTGACCCCTTCGTAGTCCGCAGCCTCCTTGATCTTTCCGCCGACAACAGAAGCGGGATCGAAACACAAGCCGTCGGGTGTCACATCAACGGCACAGCCCCCCTTAACAACCTTTTCGATCGCGGATATCTGATTGCTGCAATGGGCCAACAGATCAATATCGAGCGTGGTCCTTCTTTCGCTCACTTTCCACGCCGTAAAGAGCAAAGCGCCTTTCAAAATGAAATCATCAGCAACCGCCGCCTTGCTCAGACGATAAAGGAATCTTTCAATGGCATACGTTCTCAGGATCTCCAGGAATGGGATGTTCAATTCTTTTCTTTTATTGTTTAGTCTGGCGCTGACAGACCCTTCAATATTCTTGATCTCTTTCTTCACAGCAACGTCTCTAAAATGGGTTTCATAACGTTCGTTACACGACAGCTTGAGGCGTATTTCATAACATCCCGATGGTTAACTTTCTTTTGCTCCAGCGCGTTTTTCAGAGCTGACCGGGCAATATCCATACCGATCTGATTCCGGAATTTAAAACAATCCGCGATGGTCTTGGCAAGGCCATAGATCCTTATCTTTTGTCCATCAATATCATGCTCCTCGACCCCTTCCTTCCATGTTTTCCGAGAAAAATGGTAAAGTCTTAGCGGAAGATCCTTGGTCGTCTTGGCCCTTGAGCCAGCTGAGACGGCAACATCTATATAGCGAGGGATCTCATCAGTCACTTCATAGAATGAAAGAGCTGTGATAAGGCAAATGACGCCATTAGGGATCATGATAGAGGCTGTTACGAGGTCGGGATGGGAAACGTCAGGGCCGCCAGCAAGTCCATAGACGCCGTGCCGAACCCGCTCGATCTGTCCCTCATTCACAGCGGAATAAATAACGGCCTTATAAAATCCAGCCTTTATAAGCTCAGCGGATCTTGCATAGCCGCCGTTCTTTTGAATAAAACCAATTAGTTGCTCTTGTTTCGTTTTCATGGATATTCACCTATAAGCCCATACTTATTAATAAGTATATGCCTAAAGGGAAATATTGCAAGTAAGAAATCTGCTCCCAGGCGATCGTTGGGGAATGACCTTCCCCATACCCACAAAAGCAAAAGACAGAACCTCGACAAGCCAAGTTCTGTCTATGAAACAATTTGGGTCGCTGGCGGGACAAGGTTCGAACGTGTTTGATCACTGAGTGTGTGTCGTTTTGAGGGTTCTATCCCAGAGCAGAACGGATCTAATCTGCCGGCGCCGGAAAATCAGAAGAAGTTGCATATGTTTTCATCTTCTTATTCCTGCCCAGAATTCTTGCAGAAATGCAAAAGCGTCCGCCATTGTTTTTTTTGCCACACCACAATCTTTTGCCATGCGAACATAACTGCCTTCCATTGCCACCGGCGGCATTTCCAACACGTCGGGAATAGCATGTGTCTTACGTCGTTCGAAAGTCGCTCTCACTGCGGACAGTATCAGCGCTTTATCAGGAAGCCCCTGCTCGATAAGCAGAACCAGATCGACCAGATCCCTCATGCGCGAGAAGGGCCGTTTATCGCGAGGAAACGAATATGCGTGCAGCTTCTCCGCAAAATGTTGTTCGGTAGGTAATAAAGCGACATATGCCGGCTCTATACCGGCAAACCGCAAGACATCATCCCCCATCTGCCACTCCGCATCAGAGACAACCGCATCGCCGATGCCAACATCGATGTGAAATTGCGTAAAGATCCGTCCGGCGACTCTCGCCTCGACGGGGTAGCGCCAACCGCCGTACACCGCCTGATCAAATTCCCTCATCGGCACACCGATATAGAACACGAACCAGTCGGACATATCTTTCTTTGCTTCTGCCTGCAGCATGCCGCGGATAGTCTCCTCATTGACGTCATGCGCATAAGGCATCGAGAAATCGATATCCTTCGTCGTACGCGCAATATCGTGAAAACGGAACTCCAGAGCATAACCGCCTTTGAGCAAAAATGGCGGTCTAGGTTTGCTGTTGTCAAATATGCGCGCGAGGAAACGATCAAACGTGACCCGTCTCCGCAACCGGTCCAGAGGTATCGACTGTTCACGCGAGATAGCTTTCAGCCGGTCCTCCAGAGCCCTTCGAAATGCTACCGCGCTTGTATATTCTTTCGGATCATCTGCCATTTCGTCATGCCTGTTTCTTAATATTTTTCATAACCGTCATTATTCTTTTACCGGCCTTTGCAGACATTTCGGCACTCACGATATCAACGATCTGCACCATCCCCTTATCGCACGCCGCTTTGATCGCCTGCTCAAGATAATCCATGCTCAGATCGGCTTCGGCGGCATCAATGATCGTGCGAAGTGGAGTCGTCACGCAGAAACCTTCTCGTTGCTCCTTCTCGCCGGGCGATACCCGCCCTCTGTGGATGACACATCCTTCCGGTGTCTTTTTCCTGAACCCCGGAGGAACGGTACAATGGATTTTTGACGGCATCACATCGCTGAGATTATGAAGGCTGAGCGCTGATTCATGGGAGATGACGGCCTGCGGCTCGCCATTACGCCCCCGGCTCCACAGAGACCATCTGACGTAATCTTCATCGGGAGAGTTTGGGTAATGCGCAAGCCGGAAAACCCCCCGGCCGATCTCGAGCCATTGTCCCTTATGCTTATAATGGCTGTGCATCCGATAGGAAAAACCCGCTTGAACCGCCTGCTTGGCGGTGAAATAGCCCTGCTGAAGCGAGGCAATATCAAATAGTTTTGTGCTTTTTTGTGTATTTTCCATAGTGCATATTTATTACATATAATGTAACCATTATGCCACATATAACTACAATGTAAAGCGTATTTATTACATATTAGTATTCATACCCCATCGGCTCGACCAGTATCATATCGGCATACCATCGTGTGGAGCTCGTAATAATATTGTTTAGTCTGACGCTGACAGACCCCATGCCTGCAAAAACAAAAGACAGAACCTCGACAAGCGAAGTTCTGTCTATGCAACAGAATGGGGTCGCTGGCGGGACAAGGTTCGAACATGTTTACTCGAGAAATGTACGTCGTTCTGAAGCAATCCTGACGCCACAAGCTGATCAATTTGCATTAAGCGCCAACAGTCTGGATTTTTCAGAAACACATCATCGATACTCCTCGAACAGTGCGTAAGGAAATTTTCAGGCCACGGAGTTGTAGAACCGGCGCAACTCTGCGATCACATGGGCACTGTCAGTGGCAGGGATCCCGAGGTTCTTGATATCCACAGGTTCATCAGCCATGGCATCAAGAAAAGCCGCAACATCCCTGCGGATCGCGACAGGAACATTGATGGTCTGCCCAGGATCGATGACGCGATAGAGACGAAAAATATCATTCTTGTGTTTCGCGATTGACTTACTATCGACCTGTTCGCCTTTTTTCCTGCGTTCCGTCAGATCAAGCCAAGCGCGGGCCTTGAGCGGGATCAGATATTCCGCCCCAACCAAGGAGACCCCCTGGAGCATCTTCTTCCCCAAATGAAGGAAATGATAATAATCATCATTGAGAAGAATGGCCGACAAGCTGTCAATATCCTCGCTCACAGGGATCGGCGTCAGGCGGCTTCCTGCAACCAAAGGGAAAGCCTCGGGTTTTCTGGAGAACAGTTCGAGCATCCATGGATAATCATCTTCCCCGGGCTCCATGAAACGGTAGTAACGCTTCTCGCCTGATGAGTGCTGCTGGACCTTGTACTTCCCGGCACGTATAAACTCCCAGAACGCCGCTCCAAAAGCCTTGTCGAGTACTTCAATGCAAAGAACAATATCAAGATCCTTTGTTCCGCGGAACGGCAAAGCCGCCTCCTGCATGATCAGGTCGCAGGCCGCGCCGCCGATCAACACATATTGATGGACATGGTCCTTGAAATGCTCTTGGAACCGCTGTATCCCTCTTACCATTTGAAGCTCCTTAACAGATCATCCAGCGCTGACTGCACACGCTCATCGTGGCTGTCCTTCAGGGACAGGTACACCGAGATCTTGTCAGCGCATCCATCGTGCAAAAAACGATCCGGTGGATACTTCCAGACTTCGACCTCAACAGCCCCACGGTCAGGGGCAGGGATAACACTAACACGATCTTTCCCGGCCAAATCCTTCCAATCATTGTACGATACGGCCACGGTCCTATTCTCCGGTTCATTGATCATAGACCAATGAGCCAACGCCGTGTGTCCGGCGCATAAAGCCGTCTTAAAATTCAATCCTGTCACATACACGCGCTTCTTGACCGGGGTCTTAAGGTACGGCCGGACCTGTTCCCAAAGCTCGCCGCGGTTCATGGTAAAACGCAGACAGCGGTGCTTCCCCTCCACCGTATGTTCGCCAATCCCTAGCGCCGCCAGCTCATTGAAAGCACGGGTCATTGTCATAGCAGAAACCTCAAGGACCGAAGCAACCTCGGCCGGCGTGAACGTCAATTTCTTACCCTGATAGAGCACATAAAGAACCAGTAGCTGCGTGGCCGGACGCAAGGCTGGTCTTTTGATACGACGGGTCTTCAGGCGCTCCCTAAGGTCAATGGCCATGAACGGCAGATACATCTGGTTCCCAGGCAGGACAAAGGGCACCTTGTGGTCAATGAGACGCTTGCGATCATACGAGCTGATAGCATCCGTGACATAGACAACTTCCATACCGCACCTGCCGCACACCTGCTCAAGATGCTTGCTAATAACGGCCGGCGTTAACACGGCATCCTTTTCACCTGCCATAAGCAGGCATGTCCCCCGCTGCCATTTCATGCTAAAAAAACGATACCCGTCCCTCAAATAAGCCGGATAATTGACCGCACCAGGAAAAGGGCGAACCTCGACCTCTATCCCGAGGTTCGCAAGCAAGTATCTCTGGAGATCTTCAACCATTCTATCCATAACAACTCCTTAACAATGCAATACAACAATAACACAGCATATGATATTGTGCAAGCATAATGTTAGATATTGTTTTTATTGCGGGACAAGGCCATACGATTGAGATATAACAGCGAGAGATATCAAAACACCAATTATAAGGCGAAGAGGCAATAGATTTATATTTCTATAAGTTATTTATTATGAATAACTTATAGAAAATTGGGGTCCCTTAGCACTAGATGTTAGAACCTATTTGATGGCTGAAGCGGTCAAATTGACGCCCTCCGGTAAAGTTACTATGTCCCCTCGTATATAGGTGTCACTTTCAGCCCTTTTGCGCTCCCTCTCTTCTTAAAAAGGGCTGAAATGCCAAAATCGATGAGCTTAAAGAACTGCTTCCGACATTCAAAAAAGTCGATTACTACGGAATATTAGAACATCATCTTCCATTCTTTGGGCTAACAATACGTCGGAGCGCTTTTATATCATTCTTTGTGCCATTCATACGATGTAACATTCTATGGCAGTTAGCGCAGACTGTAATCAAATCATCTACCATCGTGCTTCTTATGGTCTTGTTTTTGCCCAACGGTACGATGTGGTGGGCTTCCGCAAAATCCTCACCTAAAGAGCCATACTTCTTTGCAAAGTCAAAACGGCATACTTGGCAAATAAAGTTATCCCTTTGTTTACACAAGGTCGCTGCATGGCTTTTTCTCTCACGTTGGATATGTCGGACAACAGATTGGCGATTCTCTGTTCCCTTGTAATTATCGTAATCGTGAGTGTCTACTTCATCTGCAGACATCCTAGCGATTGACTGAAAAAAGTCTGCAATACGCTCCACAAGGCGGTTAAACTCATTTTTCTGAAGCCCAGTCCGATCATACTCATAAATCCCGTAGTAATACTGTGAACCATCCCGGTATCTCTCATACACTGGTCGTCCAAATCTTATCTTTGAAAGACGTTTTCGCAGGCACGTATAATCAATTTCTTGATCCAAATCCTTCATATAGATGTTTAATGGGTTGCCAAATTCACCGCGAACAAGCTTCGCTATGTCCGCAAGCCCTCTATTGTCTTCCGAGTAAAGTGCATAGTAGACCTTTCTCGTAGAATACCCCGTAAATCTATCAATCCATACGTCCGCTGAACATTTATAGCCGACAAAGCTGCCCAAAGATGAAACCCAACCATTAGTATTGGTACTCAAAATACTAACTTTATGTGCGAGACGAAATGGCTTGCCGATATGACGCCGCCTAAGTTCTTGATACGCAGCCTTCGCGAGAAGCTGTAGGAATTTTCTGTCACGATTTATTCTCATCTCTCTCCCCATTTATATCGAAATACTCTTTATTATCTCATTATTCACGAAATATGAACCTATCCCAATTATGCATAAGGGACTACGTGCGTTTTGCACGCTTATAAGATTTAAGGAATTTATCAAAATCTATTGGCTTTTTACCATTACGATGCAACATGCGATGACAATTAGAACAAACTACTCTAACGTCTTCAACATGAGTCGCCATTTTCTTATGTTTTCTTAAGGAAATTGGATGTAGATGATGAACCTCGATATAACCATCGCCAATATGCCCATATTGACTGCCAAAACAAAACCCACACACCTGACATACTGCCCCGTATTTAGTGATGGCATCCGCTCTTAATTGAGGGTTGCGTCTTGCAATCTCTAATGTTATCTCCTTATTGCCACCTTCCAACCGTTTAGTAGCATACTCCTTGATACTCCAACTGGAAGAAGCGGCATCCTTAAACAACATTCCATTCCCATCCATCCAATCTATGCGTTTTACAAGATTCCTTTTATTATTCTTGAACAGAATATAACATTTGCCATACAGAATACGCTGATTCTTATTAAACTTCTCAACAGAAGCATCGGTGTAATCGAAAATTGCTTTCTTTGAAGATATTGTAACATAGCACTTTGCCTTGCCGACTTCTTCGTCTCGAGCATTTACCATGCGATGGACTAGCAACATCTTACTTCTTTCATGTGTGAAGATATTTGCGGGTATCATGTCGATATATTTAGAAACAGTATGCCACCGAATCTTGAGGGGGATATCTGCGTTTGGATTAATCATTATCTTTCTCCTCATATTCCCTGCTCTTCCCTATACACCCTCTCCACTATCAAAACCGCATCTTCATACTCACGCGCCCCTACGTTATACACACGCCGATCTTCCAGCAACTTATTCTCTTTCACATACGCCCGTATCTTATCAATCCGATCCTGCGTCAGTGGATGGGTTGAGAAATAGCGGTCGTGGACGCCTCTGATCGCTCGTAGCGTCTCGCCCACCGGGGTTATTGAATCATTTCTGTCAGGTGCCCGCTTCGTCATCTTGATATTCTCAAAGGCGGTTATCAGTGCAAGCGGATGATAGCCGGCGCTGGATGCCAAAAAGACGCCCCCCTGGTCGGCTTCGGTTTCCTGAAACTCGGTGTATCCAGGCCTAAAAAGTATCTGATATCCTATCTCCGCAAGAACGTCCATGTTCGTCCTGCCGATCTTCTCCTTAAGGATTCGGTATTGGATGGCTCCGATGCAATGCTTCGAGTCGACATGTGTTATCTCATGCCCTAACACACCGGCAAGCTCTGCCTCCGACTTCAGCCCCTTCAGAAGCCCTTTCGTAACATATATGTGACCGCCGACACAGGCGAAGGCGTTTGCCCACGGAAAGTCAACTACATGGAACTTGTATACAATATCTCTCCGCTTCACGTTCTCCGCAACCCTCTGTCCCACTCGAGCCACATAACTTTCGAGTTTCTGATCTTGCTCGCTCTTGGGACGTGTGTCGGCCCAACCCCTTCTATAGATCTGATCGCCGATCCGTATCTCCTCCTCATCAGAAACTGCGGTCAGTATCTGCCCTGTCTTGTCTAAATGATGGAGCACGCTCTCCCCCACCTCGGATATCGACTTGAGATCCGCCACATCCGCCGGCTTGCCTTTTAAGGAAATCAGCGCGACGGAAAGTACGCACATGAAAAGCCCCGCTCCAAGAATGATGTATCTGGGTTTCATAGCAATACCCGTCAGATCAATTTCTTTAATTTGTCTTTATTCTTTGTATACACATACGAAACGAATATCAGCGTGATCCCCAGCACAATCAGCGACAGTATGTAATTAAGCGCGCTTAATTGCCGAAGATCGATCAGGAACGCTTTGGCCAGCACCGCCAACAGGATTATCAGCCCGTAAAGCCTCCAGGCCTTTTCTTTTATACCGAAACCCAACAGAAACAGTAGCAGCCCCTCAACGCTTAAAGCTGCCGTCAGATTGATCTTCCTGAAGCTGGTCACCAGGAGCGTCGTAAGGATAATCGTTGCGACCAGTCCGAACATCCATCGTGAGGCGCAAAGAAGGTTGTACAGTCTCCTTTCGCTTACCTTTGATATCCCTTCCGCAGGCAATGCCGTATGTTTCATGCCGATAACGTTCCCAGCGTAAAGCACCGCTATTGTCACTATTGGATACAGATAATGCACCTTTACGCCCACGAGATACTGCGGCTGGATAATGTTGATGAAGACTGCCCGGTAGCCCGTGCACAAAGCCGCCATAATACAGATCACCAGATAATGCTTCTGTCTCGTAGTAAACCCTCTCAGGAATAAATAGCCGACCGCGATAATACCCCACGCGGGAGCGACCATCGCCTCCGGCAGCTCATATCTGACAAGGTACATGATCCCGACAAATATGATGTACGCGTAAAGAACTGGAAGACTCATTTCGTCCTTCCGCAGTATCTTCTCCGTCTGCTGATCCTTTAACAGCATCAGCCCGTAATACAGCAGGATCATGACGGGGATGACCGTCAGCAACCGATAGCTGAGAAACGACACACCGCCGATTATGGTGAAATTCGACATCAACAATCTTATGGAAGCGGCAACGCTGAGGATATACCCCTGGATCCGAAGGTGATACTTATCCCTTGATACGCCGACCTGCAGCAGTATAACCCCCAAGAATATCCACAGCGGCGCCGTCAACACCTTCGGCAGATCGAGCCACGTCCCCATCGCGTATATCGCCGGGTACGCATAAGACAATATCGCGGGATACTGTTCTTCAGCTTCCTCGGTCAGTCTTTTGTCCTTCAACACGGAATAGCCCAGACAATCGGCAAAATAAACCGCAAAGGCGAACCCATACAACAAGAGACGCGCGTTGACGCTCTCCGCTAACAGCGCGCTTTTAGGCAACAGGGAATCCCATACAAACAACCGCACCAGTAGAACAAGCAATAACGCAAAAGAGAGCTTTCTCCAATAAGCCTCCTTCAGAACTATACCCGCCAAGAAGATTACCTGCGCCAGAACGATATACGCCGCGGTCAGCGGGAATCCCGTAAACGTATTTGCCAGATACGCCAGCGATAAGATGATCGCGACAGTCGAGCCAAGGCAATACATGTACCTCTGCTTCATCCTATAGAGAACAACGGTCAATAAGGCATATAGGGCGAACCATACACCGATCACGGGAATCAAATATTTCATATAACCGGCGCCGATGATCGTCCACGTCGCGGAGAGGACCAGCACAGTATTGAGAGCAAGCGTGACTTCTCTTACATAGGGTATCTTATCGATCACTTTTCCGGTTGCACCCTCTTTATTCTCCTTCATCAGCAGATTGCCGATAATAAATACTCCCCAATAGAGGACCAGAATGCCCAGGCTAAAAATAAACTCACGATCGCTCTGCGGCAGCCTGCCATTCACCATTAATGTCAAATAGACCATCAACATCCCGTAGATGGCAAAATCATTCCAGCGCAGTTTATACATGAAGAATATGAGCGACAGCGCAACGAACGTGGTCGCGGCGACCGTGTAAAGCGAGACAGGGGTGATCATCAGGGTGATGAATATCAACAGATAAGAAAAACCGGTCGCTAACTGCGATTTGTACGTATAGATGTGCAAAATCGTCGCAACAGAAACACCGAGAAGAATTAACATTCCTAAAACAGGGCTGGCA
>Ga0351843_1179_pt2 | contig 19915 bp, 14 predicted proteins | sample TotcelHFGM3001L4_FD_206878 | JGI IMG/M metagenome (GOLD analysis project Ga0351843, IMG submission 206878) | Enriched cells from coal bed in the Powder River Basin, Montana, United States - Total cells FGM rep1 HSBNCT.FGM.300.1.L4 ...
GCCCATTTGTTCCATCCCGCCGTCTATCAATCGGGCCGCCTATTTCCTTCATCGCCGTTATTGTAGTCTCCATCTCTTTGTCTACGGAAGCCGAATCCCTCGATGACAGGGATTCGTTCCAGTTTTTTTTACGCTCCGCTTCGGCTTTTTCTTCGGCATCCTTCCTCACCCTTTCCGCCGTTTCTTCTATCGCTATCAGCTCATTTATAACTTCCAGCCGGATCGCCGTTTTATCTATCACTCCCTTCCTCTCATTCTTGTTCTCGATAGGTTCAAACATACGCTTAACTTTAATGATAAATCCCGGGTTCTTGATCTCATTTGTTATCTTCTCCGCGACTTCCTTCTCCCTTTCTAATTCTTTCAGGGGACGATATTTATACCTCTCTTCTACTTCTGCCCTGTATGCTTCTTCTTCCCCGTTTACGCCTGGGGTTTTTGCGGATTCTGCGCTGCAGTTAAAGCCCATGCATAAACTAATTGTTAAAAACAATAAAAATGCCCTGCTCGAGAACAATTGTGTTTTCATTATTGCCCCCTCCTAATGACCAACGGAGTGACAGCTCCCTGCAGCTTTACGGTTTCTAACACGGTCGTCACCCTATGCTTCCTCAAAACTAGAGTGATTATACCTTACAATTATTAAATTGTCAATAGGATCCCGCTTGCTGTTGACATGCCTTTTTTTTTAGGATATAATGAGGAACCAGGCATAAGCAAGGCAGGTAAGATTGGTCGGGAGGGTTTTCTGGTGTTCAATAAGAGCGTCTCTTGCGCGGTTTTGTTCTCCTTTCTGTTGAGCAATGCCGGATATTGCGATGGCATGACGGACGCGTCCGCTCTTTCCCCTCAATCTCTTTTCATGAAGGAGACGACCGCGGCCGAGACCCCATCAACCCCCGCCGATTCCGAAGAAACCCCGATGATCAGCAAGCGTGTCCGGGTGACATCTGCCGGAGAGGGCAGGGTGTATGTGAAGGATTCGAAAGGTGTTGAGGAATATTTTGATATTCATCTGGTCAGCCCGAGAATCGATCTTGAAGGGCTCAGGTCCGGTTTGAACGATCTTTTGGGATCAGACCCCGCCCGCAAGCAGCAGGCGTCCGCCTTTCTGGATGCCTTGAGTGATCTGCCCCCCGAAGAGATCCCCCGGCTGGTGACGTATGACAAATATATCGAAGATCTCTTCGCGTTCGTTGTTCCCGAGAACACATATATAGCCGTTCACGCCGCTTTTCTCGATGATCCGCTCGTTTTACTGCATGAGCTTGCCGAATACAGCGTCAAGACGGGGTCAGTCAGGATGATCCTCGCCGGCGGCGCGGCATCGCTTTGGCTCAACAGATTGTGTCATAAAATGAATGTGTATGCGAAATATCCCGACGCGCGCTGGTTTGGGGGCGAGGTCGCGGCCGAGGTTAAGACAAAAGAGGGGTTTAGAGAGATCGGCCGTGTCGTCGTGGACGGGCCGACGCTTTCCATCGCGCAGAAGAACGCGGCCAACCAGCATTATCTCCTGCGTGCCTGGACGCGGGAGGTCTTTGGAGCGCATGATGTCTTTTTGTCGACAAAGATCAAGAGGATGCAGGATAAGGATGTCCAGCGAAGCATGAGCGATGCGCTATCGAAAAAGGTTCGGGCATTCCCGATCCTCACGCCGCGCAAGATCCCGGTAAACGGCGCGTCCGCCGTATCCGCCGGGGGGGCTGAAGTTGACAGGCTGTTCCGCGTGCTGCATTCGCAGAGAGATATGGACTCAAAACTGGATACGCTGAGAGAGCTCCGCGCGTTTCTTGATGCAGATCCAAGGGTGTTGGGCTATTTCAAGGACACGCTCAAGCGCGGAAATACCGATATGCGCATGGCAATCCTGATGGCAATCTCTGACTACGAGTCTCCGGTGATGATCGACGCCGTGGCGCCTTTACTGCAGGATACGAACAGGTATGTCTGCAGTTTTGCCGGACACTATCTGGTGCAGACAAAAGATGCGCGTGTCCGCCCGCTCCTCATCGGCGCGCTGCGCCACAGAAACGCGGATGTCCGCAAGATCGCCATCATCGGGCTGAAGGAGCGCGCGCTTGCCGATCCGTCGCTTATCGAGGTGTTCAGGAGCGAACTGACGGGAAATACCGAGCCCCTGGTCAGACGCACATGCGCGGAGGCGTTGTGGATGCTTAAAGACAGGAACTCGTTTGACGTCCTTTTCAGAGCCCTCGATGATCCTGATGATGATGTCGCGGCCTGGGCGATGGGCGCTTTGAACCGGATGCGGACGCCGGAAGACGTCGCCGCTTTCATGGACGTGTTCAGGCGGGGAAGCGCGCAGACGCGCCGGCGCGTCATAGTCGGACTGGCTTCCATGGCGTTTGAGGGGATCGCGCGCGGCGAGATTCTTCCGGCCGTGACAGAGTATTTTATCGAGGAGGGGATCCTCACCAGGCCTCTTTTTTTCGCTGACCCGGCTGTTACCATGAGGCTCACGGCGCTTCTGCTGTACCGGAGAGAAGAAATAGCCGCCGGTGCGATTGCGCCGGATGATATTATCACAATTTACGGGCAGGACGTCTTTTTGAAGCGGACGGGGAATATGACCCCCGCCAATCAATTCTCCATTGCGCGGGGGATAGAGAATACATTGAAGCGGTTTGGTCTGCCCTGCACCGGCAAGACCGTGAAGGTCGTACTACCGTACATATTTGACGCGTGGAACGAACATGCCCGGAGAACCGTCCTTGGCGGGAAGACGCATGTGATTATCATATGTAATTCGGAGAAGGCGGAAGAAGCTCTGAAAACGAAGGAAGATATCGTACGAAGATTTGACATCCCTGACGTGGAGGTGCGTGTATTCGTGGGGAAAGAGGATAAAAGTGCGGCGCTTCACGCTGTCGCGACAGCGCCGCCGCACACAACGGTCTGGCTTGTCGGACACGGCGAATCCCGTCATTTTTTGCTTGAAGGGGACACGATGGCCGGCGGCGAGACGGAAAAATCGGGTGTTGAGGACACCATCAGTTTTCTTGAACTTGCGGTGGCCCTGTTGACCCGGGCGCTCCACAACGACGGCAATCTTTCCGACATGACGATTTGCAACGATGCCTGTTATGGAGCCGATTTTATGAACGCGGCGTATAATGTGTGCGCGATGCATATCGAAAGCGGCACCATACAAGACCTCCCGCTGGGGGCGACGCTGACGAACAGGGGGGCGCTGGCCGGATATCGTCACGACAGGGGCGGCCTCATCACTGCCGCCGTCAAGAACCTCCCCGAAGGCGCCTCGGAGCTTAGGATGAAAAACGTGTATGATATGGAAGATCTTCACGCTGATATTCAGGATAACGCGTATTTTCTTCCGATTTCTGAGGAAAAACATGCCGTACTCCTCAAAGAATTGGGAGTTTCATTAGATGCAGAAGGAGCCGGGGTGATGCGCGCACGTTTTCTTGCTCTGGGAGGCAGCCTGCTCGACGTGAATCTCAGGCTGCTTGACGCCTTTGAGGCGCTTGTGCAGAAAGGAGAAACAACAGAAGAAGGCGTGCCGGTGCAGATTGCCGGAGCAAGCGGGGACCGGCGGGCCCTCCTGTTTGCCTCTTCTGATCCAGCGGAAAAGATATCGGCGGACCTGCGCGCCGCGATGGACCAGCGGGGGCTGAAGCCGCCCGCCGGACTTGATAAGATCGTCTATGCCCTCCAGCGCTACTTTCAGTCGATCGGAGCCGTCGGGCCGGGGATGGTCGAGGTCCGCGAAAAGGTGCTCCATTATTTACTGTTTAGCAAAGACAGGACGATCGTCGACATCGTCCTTTTCAGCCTTGACGCGAAACCGCAGGAGTTGCTTCCGTTCTATACCTTTCTCCTGAGCCATGAATGTTCGCACAAGTTCGCCGGAGAGCCGCAGGCGCGGCGGCTCGATCTCCAGCGTTTCATTGCGTTCAGCCCGCGGCACCGCGCCGCCGTTGTCCGCCTGCTCGAAATGCTCGGAGCGGAAAAGGCGTACCTCGATGGGCTGAAAGCGCTGGTCGGAGAACCGGCGCGCAGGGCCGTGTTCACGATCCCTGCGATTCCGGCCGCCCAAAGATTCCGCGGGGAGATCGACGCGGAACAGACCGGCGTCAGCTTATGCGATACAGCCGCGTGATGCGTTCCCGTTGTATGCCCGCTTGCTGGAGATCCTGCGACAAGCCGCGCCGCGCATTAATAATGTTCCTGCACCCACTCTCACCTTGCCCGCCGCATCATAAACATGCTACCATCACGTTTACAGAATAGGGGCGCCGCTGAAAGAAAAGATCCGCGGGGATTGAATCCGGGGGCAGTTCGTGGTAAAGTTCCCGGCTCGTTCGTCGATCCGGTTCGAGCTCGCTCCGGACCTGCACGGGCAAAATAACTAAAACAGGGCAAATGCATTTTTGATCAGGGGGCACAGCATGGCTGACGATATGGATGACGATTTTCTGGAATACGATGTCGGAATGGGAGGGGGCGCGGTGGAATGTCCTTCGTGCGGGGCGAAGGTCCCCTACAGCGTCCTCCTTGATGAGGAGGGCGTGTGCCCGAAATGTGGAAAAAAGATAGATATAGACGATAACAGCGGTGATGACGAAGAAGATGATGATGACAGCGAAGATGACTTTGATGATGACGGGGATGACGACGAAGAAGAAGACGACGATGATGATGATGATGATGATGGGGACGTATAGTGCCGGGAAACAATGGTGTGTTTCTTAAGGCACGCGTTCCCGGAGCCTCCGCGCGTATCTTGCGCATGCCGCACAAGGCGCTCCAGCGTGTACGAAGGGAAATGGCCGGCCCGCCGCCATCCTGGAAAGATGAAAGGGATAGAGTGTGATCACCGCAAACGATATATCGCTGCAGTTCGGCCAGCGAAAACTATTTTCCCACGTGAACCTTGTTTTCTCGTCCGGCAACTGCTACGGGCTCATCGGCGCCAACGGTTCAGGGAAATCGACATTTCTAAAGATCCTTTCCGGCGAGATCGATTCGAGCGCCGGGACTGTTGATATCCCTCCGGGAAAGCGCCTCTCGATCTTAAAGCAGGACCAGTTCGCCTTTGACGACTATACGGTGCTGATGACGGTCATCATGGGGCATAAAAAGCTCTATGAGATCATGTCCGAGAAAGAGGCGCTCTACGCCAAAACGCCTTTCACAGACGCGGACGGGATGCGCGCTTCGGAGCTCGAGGGGGAATTCGCGGACCTCGAGGGATGGAGCGCCGAATCCGACGCGGCGAAGCTGTTGAGCGAGCTGGGCATTGAAGAACCGCTCCACCTCTCGCGCATGAAACAGCTGGAGGCGGGGCAGAAGGTACGGGTCCTGCTGGCCCAGGCGATATTCGGCAACCCCGATATCCTGCTCCTGGACGAGCCTACCAACTATCTGGATGTCGAGTCATGCCTGTGGCTCGAGGAGTTCCTGTGCGCGTTCGAGAACACCGCGATCATCGTTTCGCATGACCGGCATTTCATGGACAAGGTGTGCACCCATATCGCCGATATCGATTTCGGCACGATCCGTCTCTATCCCGGCAATTATACGTTCTGGTCGGAGGCGACCCAGCTTGCCGCGCGCCTCCGCGCCGAATCCAATAAGAAGATAGAAGAGCAGCGCAAGGAATTAAAAGAGTTTATCATGCGTTTTGCCGGCAACACGGCGAAGTCCCGGCAGGCGACCAGCCGCAAAAAGATCCTCGAGAAACTCACTGTTGACGATATTGGGCCTTCTTCGCGCAAATATCCCTATATTAATTTTGATCAGGAACGCGAAGCGGGCGACGATATCCTGAGTATCGGCGACCTCTGCAAGACGGTTGACGGACAGGTGATGTTCGACCGGCTGCAAATTACCGTCAAGAAAGGAGACAAGATCGCTTTTATCGGCCCGAACGACCTTGCCAAGACCGTGCTCTTTCAGATCCTGCTCAATGAGAGCACGGCTGACAGCGGTATTTTTAGGTGGGGATCTTCGACGCGGCGCGCCTATTATCCGAGAGACAATGCCGCTTATTTCAAGGAAGACCTGACGGTGGTCGACTGGCTCAGGCGGTATTCGGAAAACAAAGAGGAAGAATGTATCCGCGCTTTTCTGGGCCGGATGCTCTTTTCGGGAGAAGAGTCCCTGAAATCGGTCAAAGTCCTGTCCGGGGGAGAAAAGGCGAAGTGCATGCTCTCGCGCATGATGGTTTCCCGGCCGAATATCCTTATTATGGATGAACCGACCAACCATCTGGACCTGGAAGCGATCACCTCCCTGAACAAGGGTATGGAGCGGTTCCGCGGGACGATCCTGTTCTCCTCCCACGATCATCAGCTGGTCCAGACTGTTGCCAACCGTATCATCGAGATCACCCCGAAGGGCTATATCGATATGGCGGACACCACCTTTGATGACTATCTGGCGAGTGATCAGGTAAAGCGCCAGCGCCACAAATTGTCCGCGGCCGGCCATGAGATATAAAATGAAATGGGACAGGCGTATCCGACATATCCGGTTTGTGCGGTCCGGAGAAAGAGGCGCGGGGGCGCTGAGGTGCGGCAAGAGTCGGCTCCCTGCGCGATATCTGGTTGGTGCGGTGTTTCTCGGGATGACGTTTTTTCCGTCCGCCCTGTCCGCCCTCTCTCTCGAGGAGAGCGGCAAGTGGCTGGATGATTCCGTAACAAAAACGACCGACAGTGTAAAGGAGCCGGGCGTGGATGTGATAAAGGTCAGCGTATCAGCGCAGTGTTTGGACGTGTATCGCGGGAATAAGAAAATAAAGAGGTATCCGGTTTCGACGTCGAAATACGGCATCGGGAGCAAAGCGGGAAGCAATCGGACCCCGCTGGGAGCACACCGGATCGTGAAAAAGATCGGGCGTGACGCGCCGGAAGGGACGATTTTTGAAGGCGGCGGCAACACGGGCAGGATCGCGAAGATACGCAGGACGGCAAAAAACGCCGGTAAGGAGGAAGATCTGGTCGTCACCCGCATCCTTCGCCTTGAAGGGGTCGAAGAAGGGGTGAACAAGGGGCAGGGGATCGATTCGTATGACCGCTGTATCTATATACACGGCACGCCGGACGAGTACGCGATCGGCCGGCCCGCTTCCCACGGCTGTATCCGGATGAAGAACAAAGACGTGATCGAGCTGTTCGAGATGGTGAAAAAAGGCGATCGTGTGGAGATAGTGCAATAAGAGCGCGTCCGGCGCTTTTTCGGCCTCAAGAGCGAATGTGGTGCCGCAGTGTATCAATAGCTGAAAAGATTATTGATAACGTACTTTGTTTTCGCCGCGGAGTTCAGGGCGTTGAGTATTTTGCGCTGTACGTGCGGCGTCAGGCGCCTTCCTTTCACGGCGCGGCTGACCATCTTGTGCGTGATCTGTTCCGTCGAGCATGCCACGAGATCGCGGGCTTTCAGTCCGTGCATTACCATGATCGCCGCTATCGGCTGCGCGCCGAGGTCTCTTTCCGTATCGCTGGTCATGGTGTTCACTATACCGCCCGCGGCCCGGCGACGCAAGGGCGAACTCCGGCGCCTAATATCGGCTTGCCCCCGCCCGTAACACGTGGTATCATCTCCCCAGCGTGAAACGAGATATAATTGGCGGAAACGTGTCGGAAAGGAGCGGGAAATGAATGTAATTGCGGGTATCGCGCTTATGATCCTGGGGATGGTCATGATAGGAGCTCCGCTGGCCGCGGGGGTGGCCAGTATCATCGTCATCGGGACGCTGATGATCGTCAGCGGCATTGCCGAATGTGTTCACGCCTTCAAGGAAAAAGCATGGGCGGTGCGCATCGCCTGGGCTGTTGTCGGGATCGTGACGCTGGTGTCTGGTCTGCTCGTGCTGGCACACCCCCTGTTTGGCCTGACAACGCTGACCCTGCTGGTAGCCGCATATTTTCTCGTCAAGGGCGTCGTGACGGTCATACATTCCTTCAGCGCTCAAGCGGGCCGCGGATGGCTGGTCGTGAGCGGGCTGATTTCTTTCTTGCTGGGATATCTGATCTGGACAAACTGGCCCTTGTCCGGGTACTGGGCTGTCGGCATATTGGTGGGCGTCGACACGCTTTTCAGCGGCGTCGTCATGCTTATGCTTCCCCGGGCTCTGACAGCGCCGAAGGCGTAGCTTCTATGTGTATGACGCCCCGGATGTGACGACTCGGCGGAAAGCGAGAAAAGGAGATTGCCCAAATTTGGATTATAGTGTACAGTATGCGCATCGTTCGTTAAACCGGCGCCTGAAAACAGGCGCCAAAAAGGAGGAAGAAGATGGATTACCAAGGTGGAGGACAGGGCGGATACGACAGACGGCCGCGTGAAATGCACAAAGCGGTCTGCTCGGAGTGCAAAAAAGAGTGCGAAGTTCCCTTCAAGCCGAGCGGGAACCGCCCGATTTACTGCAAAGATTGCTTTTCAAAGAAAAAAGACAGCGGCCGGTAAAAACGTCGTCTGTGGTTTTGCAGTGAAATAATTAAAGCTGTCATTGTGGGGCCGCTTGAGGCGGTCTCACGATGACAGCTTTTTTCATAGGGGTCAGGGGCCGGCGGGATGCGTGCGCCGTGAAAAGGCCCCTTGGTATCATGATAACCCGGGAGACGGCAAATGCTCATTCGGTGCTGGGGGGCGCGGGGATCGATCGCGGTTTCTGGTCAGGAATATCTTGCCTACGGCGGCGATACGACCTGTATCGAGATCCGGACAAAAGACGACGATATCATTATCATCGACGCGGGGAGCGGCATCAGGCGGCTGGGAAACGCACTGCTCAAAGAAAACCGCCAGGAGATTTCGCTTGTTTTTACGCACGCTCACTGGGACCACATCCTCGGTTTTCCCTTCTTCAAGCCGATCTATTTTAGTAAGACCAGCATTACCATGTACGGCTGTCCTTTCGCGCAGAACTCTATACAAGATCTCGTCTTGAAGCCGATGAACCCGCCCTATTTCCCCATTAAATTCGATGAGGTAAAGGCGGCGATACGGACGGGCAAAGAATGCACGACAAGGTTCTTCATCAAATCGATGGAAGTCGTGCCGATTTTGCTCAGCCATCCGAATCAGGGTATCGGCTATAAGTTTATCGAGGACGGAAAATCCTTCGTCTTCCTGACGGACAACGAACTGACCTACCGGCATCCGGGCGGGCTTCTCTATGAGGATTACGCCGCATTTGCCCGGGGCGCAGACCTTCTCATCCACGACGCCGAATACACGCCGGAAGAATACAGGAGAACGAGGATGTGGGGCCACAGTACGTATGTGGACGCCCTGCGGTTGGCGATCGACGCGGGCGTAAAGCGGTTCGGCCTCTTCCACCATAATCAGGACCGTTCCGACGGCGCGGTCGACGGCCTTGTCGCGGCGTGCCGGGACGAGATAGAGAGGCGCGGCTCCGGCGTCGAGTGTTTCGCGACGGCGCGGGATCAGGAAATAAGACTGTAGAGGGCGGCGGAGGGGCCGGGTTCGACGGGCCGCGCTTCTCCCGATGACACTGCGGATGGTCCCTTGCAAATGCCGGTGTATGTCATCCTTGCGCCAGCGGCGCATTGTTGAGTTCGGCAGGATTGCCGCGTGAAAAAAACAGCCGGGGTCTTTTCTTGCGCTGCTTCCTCGTTTCCGCCCGCCGCGGTATCGCGGCCGGCCAGCCGTTGAGATCATGGGCCTTATATGTATGAAGGCGCGGACCGTCGTGTCCCGATTTATCTTTTGTCTTTATCCCGATTGGTTTATAGTAATGGAGCGGACATCAAAATAAGGGGAGGATTGCATGGAAAAGAAAATGAGAAAAGTCGGGATCCTGACTGCCGGCGGTGATTGTCCCGGCTTGAACGCGGTCATCAGGGCGGTGGTGAAGACCGGTATCGGCAGGTTCGGCATGGAGATCATCGGGTTCAAAGACGGCTTTGACGGCCTGATACACGACCGGTTCGTGACGCTGGAAAGCAGGGATGTTTCCGGTATCCTCACGATCGGCGGCACGATCCTCGGGACGTCCAATATTGCGAACCCGTACGGGTACGCGGTCAAGGGGAAAAACGGCAAGATCGTGATGAAGGATGTCTCGAAGAAAGCGATCGCCGTGTATAAGCGGCACAAGCTCGACGCCCTGATAACGGTGGGCGGCGACGGGACCCTGACGAACGCGTCGAAGCTCGTCCGGGACGGCCTCAATATCGTCGGTGTCCCGAAGACGATCGACAACGACCTGTCGGAGACCGACCTGACCTTCGGGTTCAATACGGCTGTCGCGACCGCGACCGAAGCGATCGACAAGCTCCACACGACCGCGCAATCGCACCACCGCGTGATGATCGTCGAGGTGATGGGGCGCTACGCCGGGTGGATTGCGCTTGCGGCGGGGATGGCCGGCGGCGGCGACGTGATCCTCATCCCGGAAATTCCTTATCGCATTGAAAAGGTGTTTGACAAGATCCGCGAACGGAGCAAGCGGGGGAAGCGGTTCAGCATTATCGTAGTCGCGGAAGGGGCGAAACCGCTCGGCGGCGATGTGACGGTAAGCAAGATCGTGGAAAATTCTCCCGACAAAATCCGGTTGGGCGGCGTCGCGGCCCGGCTTGCCGATCAGATCGAGAAGGCGACGGGGAACGAGACGCGGGCGACGATCCTCGGGCACGTCCAGCGGGGTGGAACCCCCACGCCCTTCGACCGGATCCTGGCGACCCGTTACGGCCACGAGGCGATCTGTTTGGTCGCGCAGGGGATATTCGGCCGGATGGTCGCCCTGAGGGCAAACGAGATGACCAATGTGCCCATCGAGGCGGCGATCGGACAGCTCCGGCATGTCCCGCCAAACATGCCGCTGATCTGCTGTCTGAAAGACACCGGCGTCAGTTTCGGCGATTAGCGGCATACGGGGGCCATCCTGATGAAATCCGAAAGATACAGAGCAACCGTGCGCGTAGTACCCCGCTGTTTCGCGGCCCTGCTGGCCGCGTCGTGTTATTCTCCGGCAGTTTTTGCCGGCGATGCTTCCCCGTATATTCAGAAAGGGAAGGACGCATTTTTGGCGCAGAAGTACGAACAGTCGCTTGGCGATTTTGAAGCGGCGGTCAGTGAAGAACCGGACAACGCTGACGCCTATTATTACCGCGGGACGGTGCGCGCGGTCATGGGCGATGATGAAGGGGCGCTTGCCGATCTGGATCGGGCGGTTGAACGCAACCCGCAACAGGTGAAGGCCCTGAATAACCGTGGCAATATACGCCTTCGCGTGGGACTGATCTCAGAGGCGATCAGCGATTACACGCGGGCGATCTCTTTGGATCCCGTCTTTGCCGACGCCTATTTCAACCGGGGGACAGCGTATGCCCGCAAGGGGGACCACCCTGCGGCAATAGCCGATTTCTCGAAGGCGGTTGAGCTCGACCCCTCGAACGGTGCTGCGTATCACAACCGCGCGGTCAGTTATTTCGAAATGAAAGAATATCAGCTCAGCTGGAAGGATGCGCTCAAAGCGCGGTCGCTCGGCTGCGAGATCAATCGGGACTTTCTGGCTCAGCTGGAAGAAGCGGCTGGTTTGAAACGGTGAACCCCGCCCGGCGTTTATCCGAATATATAACTGGACATCCCCCCGGAAGATGATAGAATATTTGAGTGTTCGCGGTAAGTAACATATTAACTTTTTGCCCTCTGAATTGCAGCTCATCGACCAACTCCGCGGGTTTCCTCAACTGCTCCCTAATCAGTCAGCAACAACGATAGGACTATTCTCATGAAAGTCGTTCTCATTTCTCTTTTTCATTATGACAGTTTTGCCATCCGGCTGCTGTTCTCGTATCTCCGCTCTAACGGTATTGACGTCACCTATATCGCCTTCAAGCGGATGAAACACAAGGCGACCAAGACGCTCAAAAACGAATTCCTGGAGATGAACGATTATCATACCGACGCGTCTGAGGACGATATCAGGGTGTTGTTGAACGAGATCGGGAAAGTGGACCCGGTCCTGATCGGCATCGGCCTCCAGTCGAACCATCTGCCTGTCGGCAGACTGATCACACAGGCGATCAAGAAGCGTTTTAAGATCCCCGTCGTCTGGGGTGGCGCGCACCCCACGATCGATCCGGAAAATTGCATCAAGGAAACGGACTACGTCTGTGTCGGCGAAGGGTTTGACGCTCTTCTCGAACTGGTGCATGCTCTGCAGGACAAGACCCCGACCGACGGCATCGGGAACATATGGGCGAATCGAGAGGGGACGATCACGCGAAACGCGACGCGGCCGCTCTGGAAAGACACAGAACTCAACAAGCTGCCGTTCGCCAGTTATGATACACAAAACAAGATTTACATAGACGACGGGCAGCTGCAGCCCGGCCGGAACATCGATTTCTTCGGGTATGGCTTTACCGACGACCCGTTAAAATCGATACACCAGACGATGACGGCTTTCGGATGCCCGATGTCATGTTCGTTCTGCCTGAACGCGCTCACCGACAACCATCTCAGGCGCCGGAGCGTCGCAAATGTGATCGAGGAATTGCTGGAAGCAAAGCGCACGAACCCTCATTTGCGGATGGTCTTTTTCTGGGACAACATCTTTCAGGTCAACAAGCAGTGGTGTCTCGAATTCTCAAAAGAATATAAAGAGAAAATCAACCTGCCGTTTTTCGCCTATACGCATCCGTTCTATGTGGATGAGGAAACGCTCGTCGCTTTGCGCAAGGCGGGGTGGGTGGTGACCGTGATGGGCATCCAGAGCGGAAGCCAGCATATCCGAAAAGAAATTTACGGCAGGAATGAAACCAACGAGCAGGTCCTTAAGGCGGTGCGGCGTCTCGCAGCGCTCCGCAAGATTTGGAACCCGACAGGATTTTTCCGGATCTATTACGATTATGTGAAAGACAACCCGCTGGAAGGCCCGGAGGAACTGCACGAGGGGCTCGACCTGATGCTCGGGTTTCCGAAAGATTTTATCTACCAGGCGTTCAATCTTTCTTTTTTTCCGAATTATAAGATCACCAAAGTCTATCTTGAACGGGGGCTGATCACGCCCGACGATGTCGCGGGAAAGAACATCGCCTCCGGCAACAACTGGATAACGACGTTCGACAAGCGCAAAGAATACGCCGGGTTCCTGCGGATGCACGAGTTTTATTATCTGCTCGGCTCCCTTGCGCAGTTCCGGCTTTTCCCCAACCGGCTGATCAGGAAGATCGAGAAGAAGCGCTTGTTTTACAACAATCTCAAGCTCCTGTACTGGATATGTAAGACCGTGCGGGTGGTCGACCTCTACACGAGCCCGTGGAACTACGTGTGGCTCCTGGCGCTCCTGTCCATGGTTTCGCCGCGGGCGAAGCTCAAGCACGGGACGTGGTTTAGGCATAAATAACTGCTGATATTGAGTGAGGATCCCTGCCGGTGAGTTTCAAGGTAACTCATTTTTAAAAATCTCACTGCAAGAAAAACTTTCAAAATACTCTTGACAAAATAGTAAATTGTGAAGTAGAATGCATTTGCGGGCAAGGAACAAAAGCTAAGTACATAAGTTAAGTATTATACTAAAATGTTCTTTTTTGAAAGGGGGCTGACGGAAGGGTACAGTTTAGGGCAAACCATCTGAAAGGATGGGACGCAAAGCTACAGGGCCTAATTTCGTATTTCGTAAATCGTCCATCGCTTAAGAGATTGCGTGTGGCGAAGTACGGATGGCGATGTGCGGAAAAGGCAGCCAGTTGCCGTGGATGAGACCACGTAAAAAAACAGAACTCTTGTTCTTCTTCGAGCGAGTCCAGAGATTGTCGAAGGACGAGGCGAGAAGCCGGAAGGAGTTTTCAACTCCGGTCCCTGCGCGCGAACAAGAAAAAGACAGACAGGCTTTGCACAATCCCAATCTTCCTTTCGGATCGAACCCGGTAATCGAAACCGGCCGAAGAGGGGGTTGGGTTTTTTTATTGTCTGAAAACAGGTTCAATAGACAGTAACCTAATACGGGAGGTGAGCATGTATCTCCGCAGACGCTTTGTGCGCGTTATTGACAGGTTCCTAAAGGTTGCGATCAGCTCTATCTTATCGAGCTTCCGCACGACGGAACATGATCGTTGTATGCTATGAGCAGGCCGGTTTGGGTTGTGTAATCAATTCTTCTTTGAGCGGCGGAAGCGAGCCGAGAAGCAGCCAAAGGTTTTCGGCTCGCTTCCGCGCGAGCGGATAGTATCTTATCTATAGCTATGCGAGATCCCGCAGTTTTTTCCCGCTCTTTAAGTGTCCCTCAATCTTTTCCAGCGAGATCCCCTTTGTTTCAGGCACATACACGTAGCAGAAGATCCACCCGCACACGGCGACCGCGCCGTAAAACCAGAATGTACCCGCCTTACCGAGGACTTCGGTCAGCGTCAGGAACGTGGCGGCGACAAGCATGTTGAACCCCCAGTTCGCCACGGTCGCGATGCTCATTGCGCGCCCGCGGACGGAAAGCGGATAGATCTCTGCGATCATCAGCCAGAAGATCGGTCCCAGGCTGATCGCGAAAGAAGCGATGTAGAGGACGAGACAGCCGACGGTGAGCCACTTGAGCATACCCGACGCTCCGACCATGAATGCCAGCCCGATAAGCCCCAGGCTGACGATCATGCCGGCCATACCGATAAAAAGGAGCGGACGGCGCCCCAGTTTATCGAGAAGCCAGATCGCGACGACAGTCATTCCGACATTGACCAGTCCGATTCCCGCGGTTGCCAGGATTGACGCCTTGGCAGACTCAAATCCGGCAAAGCCGAAAATGGTGGGTGCGTAATAGATGATCGTGTTGATGCCGGTCGCCTGCTGGAAGAAAGCGAGCAGGATGCCGACTATGAAGGCCGGCCGCAGCCATGGCTGCAACAGCTCGCTCCAGCTCCCGCTTTTCTGTGTCAGCGTGCCCTGGATTTCCTTCAGCTCTTTTTCGACATCCTGTATTCCGTGCGTTTTCCGCAAGATCTCGCGCGCCCGGTCGTGGAGCGATCTGCTGATGAGCCACCGCGGCGATTCGGGCAAAAATATCATGCCGATAATGAGGATGATCCCCGGGATCGCGCCGAGTCCGAACATCCACCGCCACTCGTTATTTCCGGAGAGCGCGTAGTCAACAAGATATGATACGAAGATACCGATGGTGATCATAAGCTGGTTCAGGGAGACAAGCGCGCCGCGGACATTTGAGGGAGAGACTTCAGATATGTAGAGCGGCGCGGTATATGACGCGACGCCGATTGCCAGGCCGATCATGAACCTGAAGACAATGATCACATGCACGGAACCGGCGACCGCGGCGCCGATCGCGCCGACGGAAAAGAGGATCGCGGTGATGATGATGGTCTTGCGCCTTCCGAGGCCGTCCGCGATCGAGCCGCTGCACGCGGCGCCGATGACCGCCCCGAACAGGACGGCGCTGACGACGGTTTCCACCGCCGCGGAGCTCAGACTGAATTGTGATCTGATGAAGAGGATGGCGCCCGAAATAACCCCGGTGTCGTACCCGAAGAGAAGTCCCGCCATTGCCGCTATGGCGGCGATGACGAAGATAAACTTTTTGGCCTGAGCGGCCGCCGCCGAACTGAACTCCGAGCCCATGCGCACCTCCTGGTTTGGTGGGTTGCTGCCGGTGCTATGTTTTGGGTGAAGCGTTTTACGAATCAACGTAAGTGTACACTGGTTCACGGCGGCTGTCACGACTTAACTCTCTGCCGGCGTAACTCTTCAACGACCGGGGGCAACATGACTGCAGGCAGGCGGGGAAAATCCCGCGATGCTGACAGGGACATTCCCTGCCTGCCACCCGTGGTCTGAAGGGTTACCTGCCGGCACCTCAATAGATTGCCCGGTTCAGTGAGAAGGGTTAGCTGCCGGAAACGGCGGTTTTTCGAGCAGTTCACGCCATCTCTCGCTCCATCCTTCAGAATGCGTTGCACCTTTTACTTCCGTAACGCTCTGATGTGTTCTATCGCCGGCGCGGTCCGCGAACGCCCCCGCGACCGAAGAGGGGATGATCTTGTCTTCAGTCCCGATAAAATGGCGCATTGGTATTTTTCCCAATTGCGCGGCGTAATCAATAGGGTTGAGAGATCCTTCAAGCGGTCTGAGGCCGTGAGAGGCATTGACCGCCGCGGGGTCGAGACTGCCGGCGACTGTTCTCAAGCTGTGGATGTCATGGCGCCGCGCCGCGATCAGGACGGCGATCGCCGCTCCGCCCGAATAGCCGATGAGATTCACTTCATGAGTTCCCGCTTTTTTGGCAAAATATGAAACGGCCTGATCGATCGATCGCACCACCGGTTCGGCAAATCTTCCCTTCGTCCAATAAAACGGGTCTGCGTCCGGGTTGAGATCTTCGGGCGTGTACTGATACGGCCGAGCCAGATAGACCACATTGGCGGCGGGATCTTCCGCGGCAAGCGAAATGACCAGCGGCGTCCGCGGCGTCGGGTTCCCTGACGGTCGTGACCGGGTCACCCACGAGTATCCGTCACCTTCTATGTAGACATGGAGCGGCCCGCCTTTCTTGCCGATCCGATGATATGTTGTCAAAACAAACGGGCCGGTTTTGACCAATTCCTTTCGGAGGCAGGCTCCGCCGGCGATCAGGTCAGCTTCGTCGCAGTGTTGTGAGGGGAGAGCGGCGCAGGAAGAGATGAGAAAACAAAGGTATGTCACCAATATAACGGTGAAATGTTTTCTATTCATAGTTCTCATCTCTCATGACCAAAACAAAATTGTCATCCTGAGTGAAACGAAGGATCTCCCTGATAGATGCAATTAGCTGGGAGATCCTTCACTGCGTTCAGGATCACAGGTTATTTGGTCATGAGGCAAGTTTAATGCCTAAAAATCCGCCCGGACCGTGCCGTAATACGTATGGCTCGCGAACTCGTCCCGCATCTCCCAGTCGTAATTGCCGGTCAGTGTCAGGTTCCCTTTGTTCAGAAAGACGAGCGATGCGCCGAAGAGCGCGCCGTCCTGCGCGGGGCGGGCGCCGGATGTGACAAAGGAAGGGCCGCCCCCGGCAAAAGAAGAGGTCGTCTCATACCGCTCTCCCATATAATCGTGCAGCCACGCGCTTCTCATAGTAGGGATGAGCGTTCCGTATTTCTTCGACTTCAGGGGGTAGGCGAGCTTCAACCCGATCCCCTGCTCCAGCTCGTTGTACCCCTTGCCGTCCACCGTCAGGTTGAGGGCGTCCGCCCCGTCTTCCGAATACCTGTTCATGTAGAGGTAACTGTGCTGCAGCGACGCGAACGGTGTGACCTGCAGGGCCCCGGTCTTTTTGAAAACGAAGGTGTATCCCGTCTCGAGCATTGTGGCATATTGCTGGGCGTAATGTGTCGCGTTTGCGACCCGTGTGATGTCCCCGAGATATATTTCGCGCCGGCTGTCGTAATTGTTCTGCGTGAAACCGAACATCCCGTCGACATACCAGAGGTTGTCTCCCTGTGTCCTGACCGCCTCCTCGGACAATTTTCCTTTTTCCCGCGCCGCCCCCAAGCTGAGCGAATCGTAACTGCCATATACAATTCCCTGAAAACTGTTGATGGAATCCCGCGGCCTGCCTATAGTCTTGCCGTTGACGTCGGCGTAGCCGTACCCTCCTGCGGCACCCAGCCGGACATGGTCGCCAAAGATCTTATCGCCGCCGAATGTCGTGCCGAACGTGTTGTACTGATACCCGGCGATCCCTTTGCGGGTGCCCTGTTTTGCGTGGCTTCCGAGTCCCTGGAACCAGACGCCGGTCCCCTGGAACATGTCGCCGGTCGAGATCCCCGTCTCGGCAAGGCCGCTGCGGGCATAGCCGATGCGCGAAGAGACGCTTGAAAAAAACTGGCTGGCTATCGCCCGGGCGCCCTGAGCCGCCCCCGAACTCATGTCGGGGTGCATGCTCTCCAGCGAACTTGAGACCTGCGCCGCCGATGTCATCATATCGAGGGTGTTTAACACGGTTAACATGTCGCCGGTTGCCTTGGCGCCGATCTCCTCGAGCGTGGCGCCGGCGGCGCCCGCGTTTGCGGTCGAGGCCAGGGTGTTGTAGGGATGAGCGCGTGTCGCGGTAATGACCAGATCTCCCGAAGCGCCCGAGCCGGAGAATGCCAGCACCTGGGAGTTTGACGTGACCGTGCCGGGAGCGCTGCCGATTCCCGCGCCCGATGTATCGACAACCTTAAATGAAGTATTGTTGGCAATATAATCTCCCACGGTGACAGTGACACTGCTTGCGGGATCTATCGTTGCCCCCGCTGCGGTCACCTTGCCGTAACCGGTGGGGGAGTTTGCAGTTAGTTTGAGCGTGGTCCCCGCCCCCTGCGTATACGTGCCGCCGGCGCTCAGCGCCAGATTGTTCGCGCCGATGTCAAGCGCCGCCCCCGAACCGGCGTCCAGTGTGACATTGCCGTTTATCGTTCCGGTATTGGCGATTGCGGTCGTCCCGCCTCCCAGTCGTATCGCGTTCGTGCCGCCGGTGATTGTACCGGAATTCGTGATCGTATTGGCGCCGCTTAACAGCCAGATACCGTATGCCGGTCCCGTGATCGTCCCTGTGTTGGTGATGTCCGTGTCGCCCGCCAAAACCTTGACGGCGGTCCCGGCGGCGGGGCCGGTGATGGTGCCGGAGTTATTGAGGACATTTTTCACCGCGCCGGCATAGGAATAAGAAGCTCCTTTGAAGAGCAGGGCGATGTCCTCGGAACCCGCAAGATTAAATTTTTTCGTGGCGGCATTTGCCGTGATGGTGCCGGCGTTGGTAACGGTGTAGTTCTGGGAATCGACTAAAATCCCCTGTCCGCCCGAGACGTTTCCGAGTGCGCCCACCGTGATCGTGTTGGGGCTTGCGGCATCGAGAGAGGCCCCGGTCTGAAAAGCGGCCCCGGCCCACAGGGTGTCGCACGCGCCGGTGACATTGAAACTGGCGAAACCGTTGCCGTACTGGGACCCGGCGGCGTCGCTCAGGGCGGTCCCGTCGTTCTTTGTGTAAACGTAGGACTGCGGTGCGTAGATGCCGACGACTTTCACATTGCCCGACTCGTCGGTGCCGGAGGGGGTCAAGGCCGGGTCGCTTCCCCCGGTCCCGCCAAGCAGGATAAACTCGCTCATCCCCTGGATCTTGTCCAGCGGCGGGACATTGTCGGCCTGTCCCCAATAGTAGGTGTACCCCAGCTGCGTGTACGGGAACTTGTCGGTGGTATAGGTGACTGATAACTTATAGTCGTACGCGTCCTTGAAACTGGCAAATGTATTGTCGGCCGCCGCGCCGGTGCCGATCCCCGCTTCCGTTGCGTTTGCGGGGTATGGGGCGCCGGTCCCGTATTTCGTCCAGTCGGCGTTGAACGCGGCGGGGTCGGGGATCCGGGTCGGGCGCAGAAGATAGGGGTTGGCGGTATTGCTCACCGTCACCGCCATCTCGAAGATAGCGCTGTGTGTCCCCGTGTCGTTCATCCCCAGGCCCTTTTCCAATCCCTTGACCACCGTGCCCGCGGTCAGGCCGTTGTTGTCGATAAACGTTGTCGTGCTGCTGCCGGTGGTGACCCACGTGCTCATCCGGTTTTTGGTGTCGAAGATGGTGTAATTGGTTCCCGCGGTCACTACAGAGCCCCACGCCCCGTTATAGGCGTTGGCGTTGCTGAGCGAGCGGACAATCAGCTGGTTGTCAGCGGGGGCGCCGTAAAATTTCAGGTTGTACGTGGTTGCATGAGCGGAACCCGCCTCGCCCACCTGGACCATGGCTATAGTAGGCATCCAACCATCCGGAGCGCCTGCGTCTGGGCATTTGTGATCGAATCCGGATAGGTCTCAATAGCGGCAAATCCCGTTGCGGGGGCGAATGACATGAGACAGGCAACAGTAATGAGGGAAATATATCTGGTAATGGGTAGCTCCTGTTGAGATGTGCTGTGAGTTATATAAACAATTTTAAACA
>Ga0351843_1185_pt1 | contig 19221 bp, 12 predicted proteins | sample TotcelHFGM3001L4_FD_206878 | JGI IMG/M metagenome (GOLD analysis project Ga0351843, IMG submission 206878) | Enriched cells from coal bed in the Powder River Basin, Montana, United States - Total cells FGM rep1 HSBNCT.FGM.300.1.L4 ...
AACACCCTATCATTACTACCGGGCACATGCTCCACACTGGCAACTCTTGGTGATACCGGCTGTCCATCAATTCGAATGTCAAGGCGCTCTATCCCCGGATGGGCCTTCACCATCCTGAAGACTATACCGTCGATATTGTTCCCCTCATCGTCGTCTGTCTTGCCGCTCCGGGGATATGGGTTTTTCCATTCTCCGTATGTATCATAATATCGATACAGGACCTTATCAGCATACCCCGCGCCTTTCATATCCTTATTGAACGCCGCGATGTCATACCTGCTCGCATATCCGTCACCATCGGCAGAAAGAACAAGCCAGTACTTCCGCGACTGGTCCAGCTTAATTAAACCCAGATCGAACGACAGCCACCCGTATTTACACTGCATGCCGGCTCCTTTTTTCCGGCACACGGTGAGAATATCCGTATCCGCCGGCTTGCCGCCAACATCCTCGCGAAGAGACAACGACAGGGCCGGAGATCCAAGCCGCCGGACGTACACCCATATCGAATTAATGGCGCCGGCGGGAGGAGTAAATGACTGGGCGATCTCCGCGACATCCTTGAATCCCGGCAGATATTCGAATGAATCGTATCCCCTGTCTTCCGTTGTCTTCACAATGACGTCATCGCTGACGTATATGCTCACATCATACTCGCCGTCTTGCGTCAATTCGACCGGGCCCTCATAGATACACGCGCCGGGTTCCTGCGGATCTTTTCTTCGAATAGAATTGAAGTCATGCACGGACACGCCTGTTTTATACTGCGCGTCCCTTTTCTCGAACACATTAAAGCCGTGCGCCTTGACAACGGGCACGTATTCCTCTGATTGCTCGAGAAAGGTTACCGTTTCGGCATTGTGCCGGTATTCGCCGTAGCTCGGCCAGCAGATATATGTGTTCACCAACACGATATCCGGCATATGCCTCTTAACGTTCAGCGGGCTATTGGCATATTGCAGTCTGCGTCCCGACAGATATTCGTACTGCATCATCGGCACCGCCGCGGAAGATTCCGCAGGGATACGATCAAGATATTTCTTGATAAACACGTCCCTCGGGCTGATGCGATACACCCCGGCCGTAAAATATCCGGGCGCATGCTGAGGCATAAGATTCTTTACCCCGAAGGCAATCATCGAGAACAGCATCAGCGCCCCGAATATCGCGTGGGGGATGGCATACCCACCCTTCAAACATTTCTTGCACAAAAAATCCTTTGCCGACAAGAATCTCCGGAACCCGACAATCGCGGCAACTACCAGGCACGGCACTATCGCCGATTGATAAAAGATCGTTATGTCATAGAACCTGACATACCCGGACAACAACAGCTGGGCAAATATCGGCAGAGCAACCAGTAACACGTCAGGGGCTAAGAGAGGCAGGAATACAAAGGGAGCAAAAAGATGGAACAGGAACGTTGCCTTAAATGGATCCGAAAAAAGAGAGCGGACAAGGACGGTCGCATTAATGAACATGTTCTTGATAACAGCATCGCCCGTTCCTACCAGATTACTGAAAAAACTGTGCGAGTACGTAATTTGTCCCGCCGGCGTATAATACGGAATAACCACAAACACACAAAGACAAAACCAGGCGGCGGCGAGAAACGCGACACACGCGCCGATAAGACGCTCGCCCTTAAAAAAAGCGTATACCCCCAGCATACAGACCAGCGCGGCAATGTTTTCCTTTATGAGAAGCATCAGAAAGCAAAGCAAAACAAAGAGAAATCTCTTTCTCGTCATCAAAGCATAAAACGCAAAAAGAGCGGCGCCGATAGTCAGCTCCTCAAAATGAAACCCGTACATCGTGCAATTATGCACGGAGGGGTACAGCAGGTACAGGAGCGAAAAGAGGACGCCGAACCCCTTGCTTCGCAAGACCTCGGATGCGATATAATACACCGGCACGGCGCCTGCGGCAATGACAGCGGTCTGCACAAAATAGAACACCAGGCTGCTCCGGGCCAGATAATACAATGGGACAAACAATATATCGATCGGCTGGAAATGATACCTGAGATAGGTCCCCACCGAACCGTCGCCGTACTGGGTTTCCCATATGCGTCCATCGAGCGCGTTATACACAAGCTGTACGACGCAATTGAGATCCATGCTGGGGAAGAAACCGTAATGCCTGATCACCTGTAAAGAAAAAAACACGCCGATATACACCATCACAAATAGCCAGACAAGCGATCGGCTCAGTTGATACCGCCGCTCGTACACGCTGAGTGTTCTTCTCGCCATCCGCATAACCAGCAGCAACCGTCCACGGCCAAAGACAAAGATCACCGCTATCTGCGACAGCGCGTAGACGATGCCTGTTGATACAACCGCGAACTTTGCGCCGATCATGAAGGGATATCCATATTGAGAGAGTGCAATCCGCTGGAAAGCAATAACTGCAAATAATGACCAGACTACATTGAAAAGCATAAAACATACTCTTCCCGGGTCACACCAAAATATTATTGTGATACATACCGAAGAAAGAATCCAGGCAAGGGACACCAGCACTCCGACGAATAGCGAACGGTACAATGGATATCCCGTTGTATTATCATTCTTGTCAGAAAACAGATAAAAGTCACCGATATATATCTTACCCCATCGGACATATATTTTTTTATTGTTCGCAATGGTCATCTTGATTGATTCATTCCATGGTGAAACTGTCAGCACATTGCGGGTCATCCTAACATCGCGCGCCGCGAGAAAAACAGTTAAACGAACACCACCGCCGACTTTGCTCACGTCTCTGATATCCAACACATCCCCGTTGATAAGACCGGTAAACCGATTAATAACATCCGCGATGTTCGCTGCTGGGACCGTAAGCTTCAGCGTGTATGCGCATTCTCGCGGAAGATTGAACGCCATAGAATCAACACCGGCGCCGAGGGTATACTCTGCAGAATGAAGCTTATAATCGGGAACAACAAGATATCTAAGGAAGATAGAACAACATGCTGCCAGCAAGATGAACAACACGAAGTGCTTCTGAGTAACGGCACGTCTCGCCTTCATCGTTCCCAACCTGTCACATCAGAAACGCAGATAACGGAGATATTATGCAACATATTTTTCATAAAACACTTTGCAGGTTCTACCGATTAACGTTTTTCCTTTATGCATAATATTTGGAATGCCCGATCCGGACTGGTTCGAACGAATAATTGCGAGATGTATGATACAAGCATCCATAACACTTTGGGGCGGTAACGAATGACACCGCATTCCCCCCTAAGGCACTTCAACCCCTTGATGCCTGTCACGGCATACCCCAGCCCGCGCATTTCAGCAACGGTCCATCCCGATTTATGGATCTGCAGCACATTATTATCATATGTCTGCTGTGGAAGGAAACCGTTCGGAGTGAACACAACGATCTTTCGTTTCGCGATACGCTCCATCTTACTCAACAAAAACAATCCGTCATCCTTAGCAAAATGCTCGATCACATCATTCGCTACAACGCAATCAAATGACTCAGGAGGGAAAAGAGCATCAATCTGCGTTACATCATACAGACAATATTCACTATGAATCCCCTTCGCCCTACTTGCATCAATACTGGGCTTAAAAGCATCCACCCCGACCGAAAACCGTGTGCGTGTAAAAGGTTTCATCGGAGAATCAGCGCCACAACCGACATCCAGGAGTGATGTGCAATTTCGCAGCTCCTTCCTCATGACTCGGTAATAATCGGAAAGTATATATACTTCCAACAGATAAAAAAAATTTCTCAAGATATTGCGCATATACCATCCCACGCATCACGACTTTCTTTTTAAAAGCAAATTAATACTGCAACCGCACTGCCACGCACGAATTATGTCCTCGTCTTGTGCCGGGAGGAGTGCCTTCTTTTTCTCAGATATAACATATATGTCATACCTATATGCGCGTCGCAATGAATCGAGGAACGATGCGACGTCCCGGTCAAGGATAAGTGCACTTTCGCGCTTCAGCTCAAACAAGATCACAATCTGCGGGTTTTCTCTCAGCAACCGGTCCATCCCGGCAAAGGCATGCATCTCCGCGCCCTGAATATCCATTTTAATGAAATCGATCTTGCTGCCGGGAACGAAATAACTATCAAGCGCGACACCTTCGATCGCTGCTACGTCACCGGCATCCCGCTGGTCGCCGCAAATGCTATGATCCCCCCTATTGCCGGGATTTCGGTAAAGACTCAGCTTACCGTCGTCGCGGGTAACCGCCATTGCTATCGCCACAATATTCGTATAACCGTTCTTCGTAATATTGCCGACGAGCATTGCATAATTATCAGGATCCGGCTCGAACGCATACACCTTTCCGGTGTTGCCCACAAGCTCGGCGAAAATAAGCGAGTAATACCCTATATTGGCGCCGATATCCAGCACAACCATTCCCGGCCTGACCATGCTCTTCATCAACGCCGTTTCGTATGCCTCGAGGAAATTCCATCGCCACAGCAGGATAGCCAGCATCCGGTCGCAGCTGCCGCCCGCCATGCGATGATTGCCCACCGCGACGAAGCGATCCTTTCTGACAGGAACAGTCCTGTTCAGGAAACACATGACGGTTGAGAGAAAACGATAGAAAACGCCGTGTGACAATGCGGCATAAGTCTTTTGAAACAGTTGATTCAGCATGTGTTTTGATCGAGGTTACTTTACCACCGGTATGCTTTTCATCTTCATAAAGCTGAGGAATTTTCCCGGCCGCTTGTCCATCTTTTTTAGGATCACGCAATCACCCGCCCGCCGCAACTCCTGCATTCGGCGGTGAGCCCGCATGGTGTCCGGAAAGTTCATTATATTCCACCAATAAGCCTTCAGATAGCACTCCTTCACTGTTTTGAGCTGCCCGGACAAGACAAAGATTGCGATTTCAGCAAGCGATATAAGCCCGTAGCAGGGCAACACCCAGAGCAGAGTCCCATACCTGTAATTTTTGAGCATGTTACGCAGACTGTTCTTCTCGCCCAGAAATCTACGGCGATAATTGGTGACATACCGCTCTGCCTTGTGCCAATGGGCATCGAGCCGTTTTCCTTCGACACCGCTCACCCCGCCGCTCATATGGTATACAATAGCTTTTTCCGCGCCAACGACACGGTTTCCCATCATGTTTACCCGCCAGCCGAGATCAATATCTTCTTTATACATGAAATGAGCTTCGTCGAACCCCCCGATCTTCATGTACAGGTCCCGCCGGATGAAGATCCCCGCGCCGTCCGAAAAAAACGGCTCCTTGTCATTGTATGTTGCGGTGCTGAAGAAATCGCAACCAAACCCGCACGATAATTCTTCGCTCCCGTCGTAGCTCTTGAGATGTGCGCAGCATATGCCTATCGCCGCGTCCGATTCCATGAGATTGACCATCTCTTCAACGCAGCGGGGGTCGAGATGGGTGTCGCTATCGAGGGAAAAGAGATAGACCCCCCGCGCCGCATTCGCCGCCTGGTTCTTCGCAATCACATAGCCGAGGTTCTCTCTATTCCGAACGATCTTTACCCAGGGAAACTTTTCCGCCGTGAATTCGATCGAGCCGTCCGCCGAACCGTTATCAACCATGATGACCTCAATCGCGGGATAGGTCTGCCGCGCAATCGATCCAAAACACTTCTGGAGGTATTTCTTACCGTTCCAGTTGATGATCATGAAAGAGACGAGCGGACGGTCCACAGGAACCCCTCACTTGGCAAAACTTGACCGTATGTAATCGGCCACGGCATCTTCCCACGGCCGCATCAGGTTGATGCCGCGCAGGTTCAGCATGCAATCGGTCATCGCCTCGGACCGGGCGCGCTGCGCGGGAAGCGGAAAGACCGCGGACGAGACGGGAGTAAGCTTCACGCCGGTGATCCCGAGGATATCGAAGGCCTTTTTCGCGATATCAAAGCGCGAGCACGACCCGATATTCCCCATATGGTAGAGGCCGTGGAAGCCGGTTTCTATCAGGTTCGCCATGCATTTCGAAAAATCGACGGTATAGGTCGGCGAACCAAACTTGTCGTTGACCGCCTTGATCTCCTTCGCCCCTTTTTGTATCTGCTGCATGATCTTATTGAGAAATTTTTTATCTTTATTCCCTCCCCCGCCGATCATCCAGCCGGCGCGGCAGATGTAATATCTTGTCAGAAGCTGCTGGACGATCTTCTCACCCTGCAGCTTGCTGTCACCGTACATATTCGCCGGACGGGGCACATCAAATTCCGTATACGGCTCATTCTTGTCGCCGTAAAAAACACCGGCGGTACTGATATAGACCATCTCAAGATCCATTTTCCGGCAAACATAGGCGATGTTCTGCGTGCCAAGGGTATTCGTCCGATAGGCGTGCTCGATCTCGACCTCGCACTTGTCGACATCGGTCTCGGCAGCCAGGTGCATGATCATGTCCGGCTTCGTCTTCTCCGCCATCGCCGACAATGCGGCGTGATCCCTGACATCGAGATACTCGATCCCCGCCTCTTCGGTATTGATATCAGTCGAAATGACCGTGTGTCCTTTTGCTTTCAAGGCCGGCCTCATCGCACTGCCGAGCATACCGGCGCTTCCTGTCAGTAATATCTTCATGGTTCCCCCGATTGTTTATAATCAGTTAAGTTTGCCAAAATCGATTGCGCTCATCTTCTTCAGCGGCGGGCATACTGTAACCGCGTTTCTGAATAATTGATTCAACCCCTCGTCCTCAATCGTGCATACCGAACAGATCTTAATCGAATCTCTCGACTTCGCCAGCGCTTTCCTGAAGCTCTGAAACTTCTGTCCGTTCCATACCTGCTGGAACCCTTCTTCAAAGACATTTCCGAGCTCAACCTGGCAGTCGTAATAATAACAGCACGGGAACGCCCGCCCGTCCCACGTCAGGTTGATCCCCAGCCACGGCAGATAGCACGGGCTCGTCACTTTTTTTGTGTATTTCATCTTCAACACTTCGAGATTGATCGTCAGGCTCGAACGGCTCGACCCGTACCCGTATCGTTCTGCCTCGCGGACCCCTTCCTGCAGATACCCCCGAGTCTTCTCGTCGTCTTCCAGCGCAAGGTGCCGCTTGTCGTCCTTGTCATATAACATGAAAAGCGAGAACACCGGCTGAACGCCGAAGCGGTCGTGGCACAACCTGATAAGCGCGGGTATCTCGTGCACATTATCCTTGAAGATCGTCATGTCGATGTTGAGCGCCGGCTTGGCCCGGCCGAATTTCTTCTTCGCCTCGACGATAAAACCGATATTCCTGATAACCGCATCAAAGTTCGCGCCGACCCGGATCTTCTCGAATGTCTCTTTTGTCGCCCCGTCCAACGAGATATTCAAAAGATCGAGCCCGCTCGACACGATTTCCTCCGCCATCTTTTCGTTGAGGGTCGTCGCATTGGTTACCGATTTGACGCTGATGCGCTTCTTTTTTGCGTACCGTATCATATCCAGATATCTTTTATTGAGGGTGGGCTCGCCATAACCACCCAATACAAGATAGGCCGGTTTGACCTGATCGATTACTTTCTTATATTTATCGAAATCCATAAAACCCTTGTTGCGCGTCCGATAATCGACCGTAACACAGGTCGTGCATTTAAGATTGCAGTTAGCGGACGGCTCGAGAAAAAGCCCGGCCGGATACTTAGCGGACGGCAGAGATCTGAAGGCCGAGCAGACCGTTCCCGCCAAGCGGAACATGTTCCGCGGAGAAAACGAGATCGTCCTTAACGGATTCACGTATAACGATAATATTTTCTTTAGGAGACTGTATTTATCAGCCATTGACTCACTTCTCGGCGATCATATAGGCCATTGCCCAGAACGGACGCCATTTCTCCATCTTTCTGAAGATCGTTCTCAACCAATCGTTCGATACATATTCAAAAGTTGTTATTATATCAAAATGTCCGAAATCTATCAGCTCCAGAGAGGCTTTTTTTACGAGATCCCGAATCCTCCTCTCAGAGAACGAATATTCATACCCGAACCGCATAAGCCTTTTGCGCAGCAACGTGATGTGCACGAATTCGGCGATCTCACGCACAAACAGCACATCAGGGATATTGCCCCAAACTTGTCTATAGGTCAGTGCGCCTAGAGACAGACAGGGAAATGTCGCGATGATCCTTCCGCCAGGTCGCAATATCCTGCGCATGACCGCAAGCGCCCCAGCGGTATCTTTGAAATGCTCGATAACGCCCGAACCCCAAATCAGGTCGAATGCATTCTCCTTGAACGGCGGATGCAGTATATCGCCGCAGACGAAATTGTTGCCAGCGCTGCCGGTGGGCGGCAATGCCTGGACCTTCTTGAGGACAGATAGCGAAAAGTCCATGCCAGCATACGCGAAACCGCGGCTGGACCAATATGGACGGGAAGGTGCAGGCCCGCATCCGATCTCGAGCACGGTACGGGAGCTGATGCGCATGCCGCTCATCGCATGGTCGAAAAGCATGTTCACGTCGGACTCATACTGGAGACGATACTCGTCTATAGTGCGCTGCGCATCAAACCCGGTGTAATGCTGGTCCCACTTCTCCAGAGAAATCCCGCAACTTGTATCCAAGGCATCCTGAGAAACGAACAGCGGGATCCCATCAACGACCGCGTAGGAACTATGGCACGATTCGCACACCAACGCGGCAGCATCCTCGCGCAGATCTCCTCGACACCGCGGACAGCATACTATCTGTTTGAGGAACTCATTCATGATCATCTGTCCTGATACAAGCGAAAACCACATACACGATCATACAGGCAAGCGTCGCCAGTGAGATACACATGCCCGTTTCAAACACACGCTGCATCCTGTTTTCGAGCAAATACGCCGTGCCTTCCGTGACCGGATACACCAGAAAACCGTTTGCATAACCGTTCACCAAACGGTGGATGCCGGCCTTTTTGGCCCCCCGCAGTGGTCGACACCAGCTCAAGAGGTCGAAAGATCTCATCTTTCGAACGTCGTCGCCCGCGAGAGCGTACAATTCCCAGTTGACGTCATACGGCGCCTTGAACACTATCGAAAAGGGGGTATCGCTTTGCGTCGGCTTGATAAGATACCGCGAAGCGCCATATCGGTCAATACGCATCTCCGGTAGCTGAACAAGTGGATCTCTCCGTACCGGTGATAGCCTCACCGCCAAGTTCTTCTGCGCAACCGCTAGGAGGTGCTCTCCCGCAGAAAGGTCGAAAGCGTCACTCTCCAGTGCAGTGCCGGACGGGAAAAATGCGATCGGCTTCCCGTCAATGGACACCGCTCCCCCCTCCGTGGCGTTCTGATCAAGCGGCAGCACCTCACAGCGGAACGATTCCTCCGGCACATATACGGGAACCGTGACCGATGCGGCTGTATCGTTCAGGACAACATATTCAAGAGATATTCCCTTGTCAAACAGCTTTTTGGCTTTATTTTCCACTTGGGCACATGCCTCTTCCGGCGCAACTATGATCTCATCCACGAGGATACGCCCACCCGCGCCCGCCAGCTCGACCGAATGATTCCCCTTTTCCAAATACACGACATCCGCATCCTGCCAGGCAATGTGCTGTAGACCGCCCGCAGGACGGCTCAATGAGGCAATACGCTTTCCGTCGATCGAGACACGAAGCCGGCTGTCAGGCGTCACTGCCGCCCATCGCACCCGAACAAAGTACCTTCCGGCCGTTTCAGCAACATAGTTGGCGCATAGCGGCGCCTGAGAGGCCGTAAAGACGGCCCGCGCGGCGCTAATATACGCTCCAGCAAGAAACGTTCGTTCGTCAAACGTAAAAGGATCCTTGGTGAGATCGGATACCGGAACCCACCCGCGCGCACAATCCACATCCGACCACTGCAACACATCTGCCGGTGCAATCCGCCACCGCTCAGGGATCAAACAATTGACGAGGTCACCAAACAGGCTATTGTAGAATATGATCCTATTCACAGTGGGAATATATTCGTCGTCCGTTTGCTTCCCGAACTGTCTCAAGAAATAAAACTGCATGTTCTCAAAGTCATAAAAGCAGGACAGCGCATCCAACGATGCCGCGCCACCAACTATCGCGGTCAAGCCTCCGGCCGTAGAGAATAGTGTCGTCGGGGCGGTGTTCTCATACACATCAAGCTTGCCGTGCGAAGCAACCTTTTTTAAGGATTCTTGCCGGGAAAGCATACCTGCAATCTGGGCCGGTGAGTCTGACTGAAGCGTCTTCCACAGGTAATCATTCCGCTGTACTAGATATTTCACGTGCAAAAGCTGCAGGAGCTTATAAACGCGTGTCATCGTTCTCTTTCTTAACGAATAGAATACCTGTCGAGAGATAAGATTGAGTTGTGGGCTGTGGATAGTGGCCTTATGAAACAAGAAACTGACCGGATTGCCACCGGCTGCAAAACCGTGTTCCCAGCCAAGCCATATCGCAGCCCACTTGTTTTCGGGGAGCTCCAGGATCCTGAAATCGCCTTTCTCGCCGTTCAACTGTGTGGCGGCAGCATTCCATCCATCGGGAATTTTCACGTGAAAAGACGGTATGACCCCGCGTTTATCGGAAATAACGTCTCCGCTGAGTAACGGCCATGCCTGATACAGGATCATACAAACGACAACCGTGCCCATGCCATAATACATGCCCCCGGCAAGACGTTTATTCCTGTTTACAGACATGAATTTCGCACAGACGTTATAGACGGCAATCCCCAACAAAACGGAGTAACTCAGCACAGTAAATAGAGTAAACTTCGTGTGTGGTTCACGAAACATCCAAAATAGTTTGACATGCTCGAACAGGTTTTCGTATAGACCGCCGAACAGACCCCATCTTCCCTTGGCAAAAAAGATACCGATCAGGGCAAGAAACACAAAAAAGAAAACTTTCCGACGCAGCTTCGGGAACAACAAAACTGAAAACGCACCAATCGGGTAAACAAAGAGAAAGAGCTTAAAAAATGTTTTTTCGAAATAATCATAAAAGGCAGGGAAATACATCTCATTCCACGCCCAGCTCCCCTGTAAAACAAAGGTCCTGTTCAGCGTGGATCCCGGGTTCCAATATCCGGGAAGCATCCCCTCAGAAACATTTCCCGAGGATGTGAAATAAACATACCAGACCAGCAGAAACCACGCATTCGCGAGAACATACAGGACCGTACTCAACCCGGTAAAAAGAAGGATCCGTCCGCTATTTTTCCACGAATTGATCACGACGCAATCGTACAACGCGTACAATGAGAGAATGATCACCAAAACAGCCAAGAACGGCGGGTTGGAAAATGCGACAGGCAAAAATGATAAGGCAATGACAAACAGAACTGCTCGCTTCGTCAGCGACTGTGAAGCCTCTGTGCCGCGAATGAACAATCCGAGAAGGAGCGGAAGCAGCGCATAAGCTATATACTGGGTAAGCATCACGTTAACGAGAATGACAAAATAATTAAACATGTAGAAAAGCGCGCCGCACAATCTCCCAAACTCGGCGCGCGAATCACGCTCCGGAATGATGATGCGCAATAAATAATACATAGATACACCGGTCGTTGCAGTATAGAGCACAAAAAGGAGCTTCTGAATCGTCACAACCGCAAGACCCATCTTGCCGAAGACCCAAAAAAAAAGGAGGAACGGAAAAATAAGACACACCTCAATCGGTTTGACCCCGTTCATGTGTTCCACCGGATAGCGCACATAATTCTCAAAATATGCGGCGGGATCAAGATATATCGGCGCATCACCGCCGGCAATAATAAGGCCGCGCTGAAACCACAGAAGCGGAACCAACGAGCAAATGCATATAAGAAATATGGTTTTAGCTCGCATCATTATCTTTTTCCTTTAGGAAACGTCAGCATTGTGCGTCTTATTTTCAGGCTACATACGGGGCAATACACCTGTTCTGCTCCCCTCTACATCACCTGGCAAGTGAAGGGATCCCCACCTTTGCCAGAAATTCGAGCTTAGACATCCGGAACGTTATCGAACGGAACAGTTCTCGATCGGTGATAACTCGTGTTCGCTGAATATCTCGCCGCGCGCGGCATGTGTCTTTTGCGTTCGCAATATTGTATACAAGCGCCTTGCCATACACGCGACCGATCACCGCAAAACGGAGCAGGAGCAGGCAAAACAATATCTCAAAAAGGTATGAAAATAAGAATAGCGGGAGCACCCACAGAAGGGTAACCATTCCGTAATTCTTGAGCATATTTCGCATCGCATTGCGTTCCGCCAGATACCGTTTGAAGACTGATGTTGTATATGCGCCTTTGTTCTTTCCGCAAGGGAATGATGATCCCGCAATTGCATGATACACCACCGCATCGGAGATCCCTTCTATAGCATATCCCAGCAGCCGCGCCCGCCAGCAGAGATCAACATCTTCGGCAAACATAAAATGCCGCTCGTCAAAACCGCCGAGCTGTTGAAACAAAGCACGATCAATAAGCAGCGCCGCGCCGTCGGCATAGAATATTTTCTTATCCGGGAACGGGTAGCCGAAGATATCAATGCTCATCCAAATATTATTCGGATAGAGATCCCGCGTGCCGTCGTAAGAAAATAATTTGAGCGCATAGACTCCGGCAGAAACACTTCCAGGCCTTACGATATGCCGCTCTATCTGCTCCAAGCAATCGGCGCGAAGCTTTGTGTCAGTATTAAGAAAAAGCAGATATCTTCCCTGCGCACGCAAGGCGCCGATATTGTTCCCTCGCGCATATCCGTAATTACCGTCATTCTGAACGATTTTTACTTCAGGATATCGTCCCCTGACAAAATCAACCGATCCGTCCGCAGAGCAATTATCGACAAAGATGATCTCATGATGATACTGACATGTCTGCCGGTGAATGCTCTCCAAACACTCAGACAGCCATCTGCGGCCATTCCAATTAAGAATAATAATTGAAATACAAGGGGCCTTTGTCTTCACCGGACATATCCTTATGAACAGATGATTGCGACTATCCGGATGAAATCAATGTCTCGCCTGGATTCGAATCGCTATATCGGATAAACGTGATATGTTTATTTGTATGTAAGGTTTATTTTTCTCTTGAAATAGAAAATCAGCTCGGGAAAAAAAGCGAGCTGGATATATGCAGTCCTGTTCCTGAACGCAAGAATCAGTTTCACAAGGGCGGCTGAAGACCCCGGAAGCAGCGAAAGCACCGATGCAACTTTTTTAAACCGCGAAACCGAACGAAGCACAGACCGAACCATTCTATGCGGCAAAAGCGGAATGATATTAAAAAAGATATTATACTGAGCATACTTTTTATTGTTATCGCACCGGTAAGGATTCACCTGTCCGCTCCCCTCACCTGCCTCAATGGTCTCAACATCTTTTTCGGAAATACATTTGAGTGCAAAACCGTCCTGTATGATTTCAGCTTTGGGAAAATAGACAAGCGACGTCGTATCGATCATAGCGGGCCGGATCTGGTTATAAAGAAGCGCGCTTTCGTATATATACGCATCGGTGTCGAACGGATAGTCAAAGATATGATTGACGGAAAAATGAACACCGGCTTTTCGAAACGCATCTGCCATGTCAATGATCTGTTGATTTGTTTCATTTCGCTTGAGTTTCCTGCGAACTTCTTCTGAACCGCTCTGCACCCCCATAATCGCCAGCTTGCATTTCATACTGCCGAGGAGGGATGCGACCTCTCCGTCAACGCAATTGGGATTGCCCAGGCAAGTGAACGGTATGCGTATCCTATCGCGATACGCAGGTGCGAAGGACCGGAGCCACTGTTTATTCAAGAAAAAGATGTCGTCATTAATTATAAAACTCTTACATCCGTACTGCCGCATCAGGTGCTCCATGAAACTTATCATATATTCAACGCTGTGCTGGCGCACAAACTTCCCTTTCGCCGAGTAGAGTTTTTTCAGACTGGGACTTGAGCAAAACGTACAGGAATAGGGACATCCCCTGCTGGTGATAATCCCCGGATATATAAAGAAATGCTTGGAAAATTGTCCGTCGAAAATACTAAAATCCGGGAACGGATGTTCGTCGAGATCTGCCACATAATAGGTAATTTCCTGAATGACTTCGTTCCCGTTCTCGCGGTAACTTACGTTTGGAATTGACGGGATATCCCGCCCAAGGGTACCGGCATCAATAGCTTGAGCCATCCTAAGAAGGGGAACTTCACCGTCGCCGACGCAGACATAATCGGCAGGTGAATTACGCAATATGACTTCAGGAGAAGTAGTGGCAAAAGGACCGCCGACAATGACCGGTATCTCCGGATAGAGCTTTTTCATGATGCCGATCTTTTCCTTAACCCACGGCCAATCAATCGCCATGAGCGAGAAACAAAACATATCGATCTTCTTATTTAGCACGGTGTTGATATAATCAGGCAGGTCAATTTCAATATTCGGAAGAAACATCGATTTTAACGAGGCCCTGACATAATCGACCGTATGGCCTTCTTTTCGCAAATAAGAGGCCATATATGCAACACCGACATTCGGCATCCCCTTATCGATAAACAACAGATTTGCCATGCAGATCACCTCATAAATCGCTTAATGATGACACCTTGCGTAAATTTGTAATGATATTATATTTCTTTTGTAATGGCAAATAGAAATGAGGGGGAAACGGCTTTGGGACGATCAACGGGAGGATCGTTTCTCGAATATGTAGTTCTCGATCTGCATATATTCAAGCCCCGAGTCTCTCAAGGTATGGATAGCGTCTTCAACAGAACAAACGATCGGCTCACCGTGAATATTTAATGAAGTGTTCAGGATTCCGCCCAACCCCGTCAATTCCTTGAATCTCATCAAGAGGTCATAATATGCGGGGTTCATCCGCTGCCGGACAATTTGAGGCCGTATCGTCTTATCGTAGGGATGGAGCGCCGCCGGTATGGTATCATGCGCTGTTTGTGTTGTATCAAAACAGAGCATCATGTAGTGCGCTTGAAGTTTCTTCGGATTCTTGACATACCGATCCTCATCAATATCAAGTATCGATCCCGCGAACGGCATCCAAAAATCGCGGCATTTGATCCGATCATTGATGTCCTGCACAACCCCTTTAACCGCCGGATGTGCCAGTATCGAACGGTTGCCGAGGGCACGCGCGCCGAATTCCATCCTACCCGCCACGCGGGCAACTATTTTTCCGGAGGCAAGGAGTTCCGCCACCCGCTGTTCCGGTTCTTCCGTGATGACGATATTGAACTCTCGCTCAAGGGAATGCTCACTGATATACGCCGCAACTGCATCGTTCGTAAGCGCATTTCCAAGATACAGGTTTCTCAAGGGAACAATATCCGGTTTGACGCCACGCGCAGCGCACCGGTCAACATAGGCAAGGTATGCGGCGCCGATCGCGCTAGATTCATCCGCGCTCGAGGGCATAACCGTGAGACTTTTCACACATTCCAGCTCGGACAGGACCTTGTTTGCCTTCACGTTCATAAATATCCCGCCGGCGCAGCACACGTCTCCCCGCCCCGTTGCCGCTACAGCGTTCTTCAACCATTCGGCAAGCTTGTCTTCTATTAATTTCTGTGCGGCGTAGGCAATGCAGTCAAAACGCAGTCTTTTGAGTTTCTTGTCGAGATAGTACAGATAATGTTTCGCGTCTATCTTGGAAAGGATGTGCATGCCTTCAACGGTAAAGAGATCAGATAAAACGGCATATGCTTCCTGCACCCCGCGCTGATGCGGATTCGTGTACGGGGCAAGCCCCATCACCTTGTACTCATGCTCGTTCATCTTCATCCCGAGATATACCGTTATCGCGGCATACAGTGAGGCAAGGCTGAAGTCGTTGTCGGTGGTCGCGATGGTCTTGAAGTTATAATTTTCATACTCATTCACGCTCGCGCAAAAAAGGTCGCCCGCACCGTCGCTGGTCAGAACGAGCAGTCTGTCGTTCTGTTTTCCCATGCTGTATACGACGGATGCGGCATGGGTAAGATGATGCGGATAACTGACTATCTTTTCCGGCTCAATGTGCAGATGCGACGCGATCCGGCTCACGTGCTGGCGATCCCACTTCCTGTTTACCGTGTTCTGATACAATGCATAACACGTCTTGTAGAGCCCGTTGAGCATGCGGCTTCGGTACGTGATAGCAGTAAGAAATTCATACAGGCCTGTAAAAGAAGACCCATACGTCTCCATCGCGAAGCTGAGTGCACTCTTCATATTCATTACAACGCACTCAAGATCTTTCGCCGATACGCCATGCTCTCGCAAAAGCCATTCAACAGACCTGACCGGATAGCCGTTGATGTTTTTCTTTCTGGTCAGCCGTTCTTCACTGATGCAACCTAACAACTCGCCGTTGCGCAAAAGAGCCGCGGTAGAGTTGTGCGTTTCGCTGAGTCCAATGATATACATCGGTCTGTCCGTCCGCGCGGTCATGCGCCATTCCTTTTTTTTCGATAAATACTGTTAATGCCGTTGTCGCACACCATCTCATATCCCCGGGAAAGCAAAAACTCGCGATCTTTCCCGTCTTCCGAGTTCTCGATGCATATCACTGTCGGGGAATAACGGCCCCAATCATTTCCCCGCAACACCTCCATATTAAAGCCCTCGGTGTCTATCGAAAAGAAGTCCGGCGTCTTCCCTTCAAAATACCGCTCGATGACCTGCGACAGGGTATCCACCTCGACACGCTCGTCACCGATGAACCGGAAACCCTGACGTTTGTATTCCTCGGCCTGTAACGCAGAGAACGTAGAGACCGTATGCGGAAAGAAACGGTAGAAGGTAAGCGTCCCTTTGCGATCAGACACCCCCATGTGCAGATTGATGTCCCGGCTGCGCATCTTCTTGAGCCGATCGAACAAATCACTGTTCGGCTCGATATTGATGCCTCGTCCGCCACGCTTATAGAACCGCATCGTATTGCTGAACCTGCACGCCTCGTTCGCTCCGACATCAACATAGCTTACCTTATCCTTGCGGTTGAGGATGCGGTCGATAACAATGTCTTCACCGTTCTGCGCGTACGATCCCCGGCACAGACGGGAGAACAGCAGCCGATAAAGTTCGATCACGGTAAAATACAGTGAACGTTTCAGACCATACATCTTAAATTTTCGTAAAAGTTTCATCTGACAAAAATCCCTCTACAAAAAAACAAAGCCTGGAGCAAATCAGATAGCTATGCCGGACATACGGCAAGCCCGGTCGTAAATATCGCCCCATGAAAGCTGCGCCGCGTACCGCAGTGCATTCGCGCGGCACGCATTATGGAAGCTGTCGTCCGTCATCAGCCGCACAATCGCTTTTTTCAGGTCTTCCCGGTCATAATTTATTGCTATACCCATCGGGGTCTTCTCGATCAATTCCGCGATCCAGGGGACACGCGTGATGATGACCGGCAACCCGCAGGCGAGATATTCCTTCGGTTTTGTCGGGTCCGCATAATAGGTTATATTGTTTGGGTTCTCCGTATAGGTCGCCAGCGCAACGCCGCAACGCGGCAGATAGCGAAACAATTCATCATGCGCCATAGGCCCTAAAAAACGAACATCCTGTTCAACCTTTTTGACTTTTGCCAGCTCCCGCAAGGCAGATTCATACGGGCCGGTCCCGATGATGTGTATCTGCATGTCAGGCAACACCTTTTTCGTTTCGGCGAGCACCTCGATGATCAGCTGGACACCCTTTGATTCAGTGAGATGACTGACCGCCACAAGGATGTGCTTGTTCCTGTCCGGATCCCCGCATCTTGCGATCTTTTCGAGTTCGACGCCGACCGGGACGATTAAATTTTTTGACGCCGGAACTCCCTGCGATTCCCGGACTACGGCAATCCGCGAAGATATATTCCAGACATAATCGGCATGCTTGACGCATATCCTGTCGATCGCATGATACAGCCGATTGAACATCCCGAGCAAAAACCTTTTCTTTGTGTAATCGATAACATAATAAACGACCTTATCGACAAACCCCGCCTTTTTCAGGAGAAGGCCTAAAAAAGCGTTCAGGTTGTCAATCCCAACGTAGACCCCTTTTGTCCGGCCCCGCTTCATCACCTGCAATAAAGTAAAGAAGGCACCCCGGACATAATACACGCCGTAAAGCTTTTTGACGATCGGATTGCGCGGGCCGCCGCTTTCGCCCACCTTCTCGCCGGCGATATACCGCTGGGCGCTGGCTCTCTCGACGGAACAATACGCAAAAGGGACAGTTATGAATAAAAAATCCGCTTTCTTCTCTTTTAAATAATTTTCCAACGCCTGTACGGGCCCGTACACCTCGGTGACATGCCCCACGACAACGATCTCGGCGTTCTTCGACTCTTGTTGCATATAAATGCCTCATCCCCGCCAAAAACAATACAACTCACACTATCGCCGTCACGCGGACTTTTTTAGCCGGGTCGCGGCGCTCTTGAACAGCATGTTCATACCCTCCCGCAGCACCGAAAAATTACCGCTGCGCAGCACCATGGCTGTATTTATCCACTTTGCGCACCGGATCATGGGTCTGGAAACGGAAGGCAGATTCAGTATCGAATCGTGCGCGTACAGCTTTAACTGTTTCTTGCGCTCCAGATCCACCCACCCCCTGCGATAACACTCTTCTCCGAGCACGGTCCCCTTGAAAGGATAATAGACGGATGTTTGGATCGCTTCCGGGGCGATTTTGAAGTTAAGCCATATTGTTTTCAGCAAAGACAGCGTTGTTTCGTACGGCAACCCTACCATATTATACGAATATCTATCAATGCCAACTTTTTTTGCATTTCTAAATGCCTCGATTATAATAGCATCCGGCATGTTGCGTTGCAGCACCTTCCGCCTGATGTGCTCATCCCCCGCCTCAACGCCCATGGACAAGCTGAAACATCCTGCATCCTTCAATTTTGTGAGTCGCTCGACCGAACAGTATTCAGGTCTAATATTGCATATAAACGGGATCCGTATGCGGTTTTTGTATTCGACGCAGAACTCGTCCAGCCACTCCCGATTTGCCGTAAAGGTATCGTCCATGAAATGGATCATCTTGTATGCTTCTTTCGACAAGATCGACTCCATCTCCCGCATCACGTGCTCAACGGATCTGTACCTCAGATAATGACCTTTGCCCTGATAGATATGCTTCAATGCGTGGTTCGAACAGTTCGTGCAGTCAAAAGGGCACCCTCTGCTCGCCATGATCTCCAAAATACCGTCTTTTGTCTTTTCCGAGGCGAAGAGTTCCCTGTCAACAAAGGGAAGCTCATCGAGATTCGCGTTGAGATTCCTCAGAGGGTTCCGAACAACG
>Ga0351843_1190_pt1 | contig 18902 bp, 12 predicted proteins | sample TotcelHFGM3001L4_FD_206878 | JGI IMG/M metagenome (GOLD analysis project Ga0351843, IMG submission 206878) | Enriched cells from coal bed in the Powder River Basin, Montana, United States - Total cells FGM rep1 HSBNCT.FGM.300.1.L4 ...
CTTCCAGCAATTACGACTGGATCATAGCTTCTGCCGCAAGCATCCCCGACTTTAGCAACACCTGGTTCAGCTTGAGCACGGCCAATTTTAAAAATACGTTCGACGGCAGTTTCTCGCTCGCAAAAGGCACGGATGGAGCACGGGACGCACTGATACTCAGCTACACGGCAGGCGGGAGCGGTGACGTTCCCGAGCCCTCCACCTTGCTCCTGTTATTGCCTTTCATCGGGTTTGGGATGAGGAAAATGAGGAGGAACGCAAAATAAATATTGAGCCGAAAGATGAAAAATAAATGCCGGTTTTGCTTGACAAAACAGTTTGATTTTTTTATAATGTAGTTGAAGACGAAAAGAAATTATATTGTTACTTGAAGGAGGTTTTGGTAGACATACTATTTAAAAGGGCAAACCATCTGAAAGGATGGGGCGCAAAGCTATAGGGCCTACTTAGCTGTCATCGCGAGCGAAGCGCGGCGATCTCAAAGCAGTAGCTACACCGTGAGATTGCTTCGGCCGCCAGCCGCGGCCTCGCAATGACAGGTAAAAGGCAGCCAGTTGCCGTGGATGAGACCACGTAAAAAAACTGTCATCCTGAGGAGCCATCAGGCGACGAAGGATCTCCTGTAATAATGAGATTGTTCGTTGCGCTCAGAATGACAAAATAGACTTTGCGGCCCCAATTATCCTTTCGGATAATTGGGTTTTTTTTATTGGGAAAAATTCATGAAACGAAGAAATGGACAAGATATGAGGTGGCACATGAAAACGAAAACACTGACGCTTCTCGTACTGCTCTTGACGGCATCCGCGCCGCTCGACGCGCGAACCTTTGACAACGATGCCGAAACCGGATCGTGGTCTAACCCAAGCAACTGGAGTCCGAACGGATACCTTATGTCGGGCGAGACTGTCAGTATCGGCACTTATAATACCGCCTACAGCGAGTATATTAATTACGATTACAGCAAGCCGGATCCCCTAACTCATCCGGTAGTGCCTTTGATCGTAAACGGTATTTATATTACCGGCGGATCAGTCCTCCCTTACTGGGACTATCCGGGAAATATAGCTCTGACGGGATTGGTCCAGGGGTATGGTCAGGTAGAAATAACCTCGCTGGATGGCGATATCGCAATGTCCTCAACCACGAGCGCAGAGACCCTCTCGTTTAAAATCAACCAGAACAATAACGGTCATAACGTTGCGGCACAGGGCGATGGCAATATTATTCTTCGTATGGGAAACGGCACGGGAGGCGCCAACATCTCCGCCAAAGACGGTTCGACCGTGAGCATCAGCGGAAACCATTCAGGAGACACAACGGTATTCGGCGGTCAGGTATCGGGAAGCGCAATCAACAGCACGCTGATTTTAGTGACAGAAGTGGCAAAACCTGAGGGCGGGAAAGAAACCAGAGATACCACCTTCACCGGCGGCACCTGGGGCGCGCTCGGAGGAAGCGGGACCGTCACCGGCACTATAACAGTCGGAGGTAACAATGCCAGCACCACATTCAACGGCACGATAGAAGGGGCGAACACTGTTGTAACAAAAAATGGAAGCGGGACGATGAGCTTGGAGGGAAACAACACCTACGGCGGCAGAACTGCCATTGATGGCGGCCGGTTGAACATCTTAGGGACAAATGTATCGGAGTTGTACGAACTTGGCTACGGGACAACATTGGAATCGAACGGCGGTTTGCCGAGCACATCCACCGTTACTCTTTCGACCGCAGCAACATTGATCGTCCAAAACCAAGAATTGGCATATCTGAACGGATCCGCATCGACCGTAACCTTGGGCGGCCTGTCTCTCGGATACGGCGACACCACGTTTACCTACTCAGGCAATATCTCCGGAACGCCCGTGACCACGGGGCTCGCAAAGATAGGCACCGGCACGCTGACATTGACCGGGACAGGGTCCTGGACCGGCGGCACGGAGATCCAAGCGGGAACATTATCCGCATCGGCATACGGACTTTCAGACGCACCCCTGATCAACAACGGTACCCTGATTCACAACGGCAACAGGGTGTTAGGCGCGCCAATAAGGGGCGACGGCGATCTCATCCTGACAGGCGGCACACTCGTATTGGCCGGCGCGAACACATACACGGGGCAGACACGGATTGACGGAGGAACACTATCAGGCATCGTGTCCCCCAGTTCTGTTCTTAATGTCGACACGTACGGCACCTACGACTTGACCGGATCGTCAAAAACCGTGGGGAGCTTGGCCGGCGCGGGAAATGTGCGCCTCGGAACAAACCCGGAAACAAACCTGACCATCGCGGGCACCGGCGAACAGGTCTTTAGCGGCCTTATATCCGGCTCCGGCAACCTCGTAAAAACCGGCGGCATGACGCAGACCATTGCCGGAGGCACATACACGGGAAACACATACGTCAACGGGGGAATACTGGTCAGCACGGGGAATCTCCCGGATACCACCGCACTCACTGTCGCCGAAGGGGCGGCCTTCAAAAGGATCGGCAGCGATACGATAGGGTCCGTGTCCGGAACCGGCGTCGTAGAGCTGGCCGGCAGCTTGAGCCTCAATTCAAACGATACGTATACATCGCAAAACATACTAACGGGAACGGGGGCACTGACAAAGTACGGCACGGGAACGCTGACGCTCACCGGAGCCGGAACAATGACCGGGTCGCTCAATGTCAGCGCAGGCACCATCAGGATCGCCGCCGGAACGCCGGGAGAGTTGAGCAAGGTCTATCTGGGGACTAACGTTTCCTTCGTCATCAACAACCCGACGACGATCGGCTCTTTAAACAGCGGGACTTCGCACGCCACGTCTACCGTCCTCAACAAGACGCTGACAACCGGCGGCAACAACGAAACAACGATGCTCTACGGCATCATCACCGGTGCCGGCGGCCTGACAAAAACGGGAACCGGCACGATGACGCTGTACGGAACCGCCTCAAATTATACGGGTGATACAACCGTTAACGGGGGCACGCTGAAAACGTACTACGAGACAAGTCTGAGCACCAAAACGGCTGTTACCGTAAATCCGGACAGTACCCTCTACATCAGAAGTATCATCCCCGGCAGCTCTTCCTATGGCACACAAACGATCAAATCGCTCCATGGCGACGGCACCGCTGTTCTTGAGGGGTCACTTGCCGTTACCGGCGGCGGGGAATTTTCCGGAAGGATCGATGGGACGACAAGCAGTAATTTTAAGATCCTGGGTGGAACATTCACGGTAGCGGACACGAATGTCTTCAACAATCTCCTGAACGTGCACGTCCTGAACAAAGGCACCCTCAACCTCAACAACCACTCCGAAACCATCAACAGTTTGAAAAGTTCGAGCACGGCAACCGCCGCAAAGGTCCAGCTCGGTTCAGGACGGCTGGGCGTGAACGCAACATCCGAGTTTTACGGTGTCATCAGCGGCACCGGCGGCATTACCGTCAACGGCGGCACGACGACGCTCTACGGAAGCAACACCTATACCGGCAGGGACGAAATAAACGGCACGAGCACCAAGCTTGCGTTCGCCCGCACCGACACCTGGACGCATGCGGGAGAGATCACCGGCACGGGCACGCTGGAGCTCAAGGCAGGGACGATGGTCCGCGGCGGAGACCTCGGAAACAATCTAAAAGTGAACATCCTCGCCGGGGCGACGCTTGACATGGACGGTGGGACCGATGATATCGGCTCGCTGACCGGATCGGGAAACGTCAAGCTCGGTGTCGGGATACTCGCTACCGGCTACAATAACACCAACGACACATTCTACGGCAAGATCAGCGGCGACGGCGGATTCATCAAGGCGGGCACCGGAACCCTGACGCTGAGAGACGGGAAAAGTACCTATACGGGACCGACCGAAATTCTCGGTGGAACCCTCCTCCTGTCTGGGGGCACCCTGAGCGATCTGACGGCCGTCACGGTCGGCAGCAACGGTCTGTTTCAGATAGGCCTCAGCGGCTGGGGCACCCAATCCGAAGCGGTCGGCTCGCTTGCCGGCGGAGGAAATACCGTCCTCTACTCGACGAGCATCCTGGGCGCCGGTTCAAACAACACCTCGACCACCTATGACGGTATCATAAACGGGGCCGGCGGGGGCGGCCTGCACAAATACGGCACCGGGACAATGACGTTGACCGGGAGCCAGGCATATACCGGCCCGACCAGAGTATACGGCGGGACGCTCGCGGTGTCCGGCCCAGCGGGCTCCATACAATCGTCGAGCTTAGCACAGCTGTACGACGGCGGGACGCTCACGCTCGACAACAGCGCCGGCGATGCCAACCGCTACGGTGACGCGAAATACCTCTATCTGTACGGCGGGACATTAGAACTGAAAGGCGGCAGCGAGACGATCGGGACGGTCACCATCTCCGGCGGGGCGTCTACCGTTAAGTTATCAGGAGGAGCGGCGCTGACAACAACACAACTTGCCCGGTCAGCCACCGCGACAACACTCGATTTCTCCGGCATAGACACCACAACCAATATCTATAAATACACGGCGACATCCGGTCCCACGCTGACCAACGGCATCCTCCCCTACGCGACGGTGAACCGCGCAGACTTCGCCACCTACGACAGCGGCACAAAGATATTTTCCGCCTACACGGGATACGCGGAGACGCTTGCAAACGGGTCAACTACGAACTTCAAATTGTCCGGCGCGACAACATACGACGGCAACCTGTCTGTTAATTCGCTGGTGTTAAACGACCTCGAAGGCGCATGCTCGCTTGCCGGGACCGGCACCGCCACATTGACCAGCGGCGCGTTTATCGTCAACGGCGCGAACGCGACGATAGACAAGATCCTCTACAGCACCGCCGAAATGAACGCCTTTATAAACGGCAACACCACTGTCAACAGCACGCTGAATACCACCGCCAACGGTTTCGCTAAATCGGGGACCGGTACGCTGACCGTCGGTTCGACGGGAGCCATCACCACGACGGGAACCATATCGGCGCTGGAAGGGACGATCGCGCTCGGCAGGAACGACGCGCTGGCGGGACATCTCACCGTCAATGGCGGGACAGTCGACCTCGGAGGATACGCCGATACGGTCGGAACGATAACGCTTCTGAACGGCACGATAGCGGGAAGCGCCGGGAACCTGCTGACGACGACGGGAAGCGTCATTAATGTATACAACGGCACGATCAGCGCAAGCCTTGCCGGGACCGCCGGACTGACGAAAGCGACGGATGGGTCCATCGTCGGCGGCACGGTCATCCTTTCGGGGCAGAACGCCTATACCGGCACCACCACCGTTACCGGCGGGACGCTGGAGATGGGAAGGAGCGATGTCCTCGCCGATGCCGGCAACCTGACGGTAAACAACTCCGCGGCCGTCCTGAACATGAAAAGCTATGTTGAGGACATCAATGTCTTAACGCTCTCAAACGGCCTGATCACCGGCGAGGACGGAAGCGAGATCGCCTGCAACTCGATGACCTGGGGTTACGGCAGCGTGGAAACCGTCAATATCGTGGTCGGCGGCACGCTGACAAAGACGACCGGCACCGGCTATATGGGGGGATTCCTATCCGCCGGCACATTAAGCATGGCCTCGGGAAGCACGATCGACATGCAGGGCAATGACGCAACCATCGGATCGCTGACAGGGTCCGGCAATATCACGAATATGGGGACGCTGGACCTCGGCGCCAGCGGCGGCAGCTCGACATTCACCGGCAACCTCACCGGCTCCGAGCTGATCAAGAACGGGATTGGGACAGCGACGCTTTCCGGCACCAATATCAGCACGGGAGTGACGCTCAACGACGGCACGCTGTCGATACCGAACGCGACCGGTCTCACGAATGTCACACAGAACGGCGGCACGCTGACCCTCGGCGGGAGCAACACCACGATCGTCGGTGGGGGCGGCACGGGAGGCAACGTCGAGTGGGACAAAGGCGACCTGACAGTAACGACAGAAAGCGATACGGTGATCGATGCGATCACCGGCCCCGGCTGGCTCCACAAATACGGCGAAGCAAAAATGGTACTTGCCGGACGGCAGGAATATATCGGCGTCAAGGTGCACGAAGGGACGCTGGCGTGGCAGGGCAATCACCTCTTTGCCGACACCATAGACATGTACACGATGGACGATGCGTCAGCGAAGATCGATTTCGGCAGCTATCAGGACAAGATCAATGACCTCTACGTGACGACCGGAAGCGTCGTCGGGACGGGGCTTCTCGAATGCAACAATGTCTACCTGAACGGCTCGGGGATCGTGAGCCAGAACGTCAAGGCCGCCACCGTCGCCATGAACACCGCGGAAGACGTCTATCTTACCGGGACGAACAACATCATCACCAACCCGATCACGCTCGCCGGCGGCGGGACGCTCAACACGCAGGCCGCCAGCGTGCCGGTCGATATCAGCTTCTCCGACACAGACACTTCGCTCAATTTCTTCCAGGACAGCGCGGGAACCTATTCGCACGTCATCAGCGGCTCCGGTTCGCTGATCAAGACCGGTACCGGCAGGCTCACGTTGACCGGCACGCAGACCTATTCAGGCGCAACCACGGTAGAAGCAGGGGCGCTCGCCGTTTTCGGGACGCTGCTGAACACGGATGTAACCGTACAGAGCGGCGCGATCCTCAGCGGCACAGGCGAAATATACGGCGCGACCGAATTCCTGAGCGGAAGCTACCTCTCCCCCGGCGCCAGCCCGGGAACTCTCGCATTTTTTGATGACGTCACCTGGAACGGCGGCGGACAATATTTGTGGGAAATAGACACGCTTGCCGCCGACGGCGGCAGCGCCGGCAATGACCCTGGATGGGACCTGATGACGATCACCGGCGCTGACCTCATCATCAACGCCACTTCGACCGATAAATTTATTTTTGATCTGGCGACCCTGTCACATGTGTCGCATGAGATCGCCCCGCTGGATATTCCGTTTGACAAGACAAAAAACTATTCGTGGCTCATCGCGCAGGTGACGGGCGGCGCGATTAGTTATGCGGATCCGAACTGGTGGTCGGTGAATACGGACAATTTCGATGACGATTTTGAGGGCGGCAGTTTCTCGGTACGCGTCACGAGCGGAACGCAGATGTATCTCGATTTCACCGGTACCGGCGGCGGCGGCGACGTTCCCGAGCCCTCAACCCTGCTGCTGTTATTGCCGTTCATCGGCTTCGGGTTGAAAAAATTAAGGAGGAGGACCAGCAAGCTTGAAAAACAAAATATAATGGATTAAGAGCCGATAAAGGCAAACCATTCTAAAGAATGGGGCGCAAAGCCACATGCCTGAAACGCGCGCCGGTAACGGGAAAGAGGGCGGCTTCCGCACGGGCGGATAACCCGAGCGAGCTGCACCACACAACAAAGCGCGAAATGGCCGATGGGCTGCCGAAGCCAGGGGAAATATCCCCGCTACCTTTTTTCGGCTCTTTTTGTGCCCGCTATTTCTTTATTTCAAGCGTATCGATCCCCTTCTTCTCAAACTCATCGTAATATGTATCAAGGAACGGGTGCTCTTTATCCATCCGCTCCTCGAAATCCATCCCCTGCACCGCCTCCGCGCCGAACTGCTTGATCATGTCGCGCTCGGCAAGGCGGTGGACGAGCTCTTCCCAGAACGTCTCGGTATTGTAATCTTCAACATAATCATGCAGTTCGTCCTCGAGCTTCTCTGAAGGAATATACTGCTTCATGTCCTCGTCGTATTGGACATACGCGTCGTGGCCGGCGTCCTTCGCGAACGAGAGGAGATAGGTAAGGATCTCATCGAACTCATTGATCGTATCTTCGGACCGTATCGAGTTTGCCATCCACTCGCCCAGATAGGCAAGCTTGACGATGTTTTCGTACTGCTCTCTGGTGAACGTGACCTGCATCGCGGCTCCTTTCGTTTTGTTATTCCTTGTTTATTTTCTCAGCTGCAATACTTTTTGCCTGAGCGCCTCAGCAATCCCTTCATACAGGTCCTTTCCCCTCACCGCCGATCCCTTCAGTGCATCGGCGCTGACAGCTTTTCCGAAGGTTATTTTCACCGGGAGGTGCTTCGGCTTCTTCTGCGTGCGCGGCCACGCTTCGAAAGCGCCGGAAATATACGCCGGCACGACGGGGACGCCTGCCTCCGCGACAAGGATACCGGCACCCTTCTTGAACTCCTTTACCTGCCCGTCGATCGAACGCTCCCCTTCCGGAAACAGCGTGAGGATCTTGCCCTGCTTGAGGATAAAATTACTTATCTTAAGCGCGCTCAGGAGCTCGCCTGCCGGATCTATCTGGATGACGCGCACCGCTTTCGCTATCGCATGCAGAAACCCCTTCTCAAACACCTCGCGGTAGCCGAGATGATACACATTGAGATTTGTCCTGTAATCCACCGAACTGGCGATGATCGGCCCGTCGAGAAAGCTGGCGTGATTGGCGCAGATGATGTAGGGACCTTTGGCAGGCAGATGATCTTTCCCCTCGACCGTGAAACCAAATAAGAATTCGAGATGGAACAGGAAATAGCACCGGGTGTAATGGGTGATGACACGCGCGAAGAGCGACGGGTTGATCTCGATCTTTTTAAGAAGTTCCGGGGAGGGGGCTTCGCTCAAGACCCGCGGCCAGAGCGATCCGAGGTTCACTTCCCTCGGCATCCCCTTTTCCAAAGAAGTGCAGGCGGTATTATCGAAGAAGGGCCGCATCTTTGCGATCAGTTCTTTTACCGTAAAAACATCGGCAAGAAAATCGGCGGAAAGATCCTGTTTGCACAGGGCGGAAAGATCGCTCACCATCTCGACCCGGCCGAGCGAATCGATCCCGAGGTCAAGCTCAAGATGTTCATTGACGTTCACGTCTCTGCTCATCCTCCCCTTCAGATACTCGAGGACCGCCCTGCCGGCCGGGGAATTGATCAGCCCCTGGTCGGCATCCGTCAGGGCCGCTTCCGGACCAGCCTTCTTGTGCGGGAGCAAGCTCCGCGCGTATTTTTCGCGGATCTCGTAGCGTTTCAGCTTCCCCAACCGCGTCCTGGGGAGGTCCTCATTAACAACCTCAAAGCCCATCACGCGCTGGTACGGCGGGAGCTCTTTAGACAGGTTCTCGAATTCCCACCGGATACTCCCGTAAACGGTTATGACTCCCTTTTGTCTCAGATACCCGTAATCGGGCACCACTATGGCACGGAGTTCACCGCCGCCGCCCGGGGCGTCCAGGACGCACATCTCTTTAACATACGGCGATTTCCCGTAGTGCGCCTCGACCTCTTCCGGATAAATATTTTTCCCGGAACTCAAAACGATCACCTCTTTGATCCGCCCGGTCAGAAAAAGGAACCCCTCGCGGTCAATATGGCCCTGGTCCCCTGTCAGAAACCAGTCTCCGTCGAACGCTTCCCTTGTTTCATCTTCGCGCTTGTAATATCCCTTCATCACATTGCCGCCCCTGACCGCCACCTCGCCGGTCCCCGCGCTGTCGGGGTTGAGGACCGTGATCTCGACACCGGGAAGCGGTTTTCCCACCGAACCGATCTTATACTGCTTCTGTGTATTAAACGTCACGACGGGACTCGTTTCGGTGAGGCCGTACCCTTCAAGGACCATAAACCCGAGCCGCATGAAATATTCGGTGAGGGCGGGGTCAAGCCGCGCCCCGCCGCAGGCGATGACCCGCAGGCGTGCGCCGAAAACACCGTGTATCTTTCTGAACACGAAAGCGGCGGGGTTCTTTCCCGTCTTCCGCCTGATGATCCAGCACTGTTCGCGCAGAAGATCGATGAGCCTTTTTTTGATACCGGTGACCGCGCTCAGCTTCTGATCGATCCCTTTTTGAAACAGGGCGATGATCTGCGGCACCACCGTCAGGATGGTAACTCCCCGCTCGCGCGAGCACTGCAGCAATGCCTCCGGCTTCAATTCAGATAGATAGACGATCTTGGCCCCCGAGAAAAGCGGGACCAGCAGGTTGATCATGAACGGATACGCGTGATGGAGCGGTAATATCGACAAAATAACATCATCAGGCATGACCATCTTCATCCGGTCAATGCTCTCGTAATTTGCTGCAAAGTTTCGGTGCGTAAGCATGACCCCCTTCGGCCGGGCAACGGTACCGGAGGTATAGATAATCGAGGCGAGGTCGTCGGGAGTCGTTCCTGCCGGGCATTCACTCGCGGAACCTTTCGCGCATACCTCCGCAAACGGCACACCCTCTTTCCGTTCACCCGGTTTCCCGACGCTGATCGTTACGATCGACACCGGAAGCTTCAGCTGTCCCGGCCGGCTTGACGAAAGAAAGGCGAAACGCACGTCCGCATCCTTGACAACGGCCAGGATCTCCGGCTCTTTCGACTGGTGATCGACCGGGACGGCGACGACGCCTGCGGCAATAATCCCGAAGTAGATCATCCCCCACTCGGGACAGTTCTCCAGGACGATCGCGGCGCGCTCGCCTTTCCGGGCCCCCTGTGCGCGGAGCCAGGATGCAACCTTGCGGGCACCGGCATAAAACTCGGCATAGGTATACGAGCGGCAGGATCCGCCTGTTTCCATCTCAACGGCGGTTTTGCTTGCATGTCTGCGCGCGGTTTCTTTCAGTTTCTCGTAAAGAAGGAATGAGTTGCCCATTGCACCCCTATCGTCGACCACGGCGCCTGTCCCCTATTTCGCAAACATGATAACCGCTGTCCCCAAAACCCAGCAATAATAGGAGAAATAATACAGCTTGAAATTCTTGACGATCCGCATCAGTACGGCGAGAGACAGATACCCGGAAACCGCGGACGACAGGAACCCCGCGGCAAGATATCCGAGACCGGCAAGCGGCACGCTGTGCAGGTCCTTGATGTGCAGGAGCGCCGCCCCGAGAATGGCCGGGATGGAGAGAAGAAACGAGAATTTTGCGGCAAAGACCGGGTCAAGCCTGCGCAGGATACCCGAGGTAATGGTTATCCCCGAGCGCGATATCCCCGGACAGATCGCGATCCCCTGTGCGACACCGATGATGAGGGCATCGAAAACCGTGAGCTTCTTCGCCCGGATAACCTTCACGAATTTCGTCGTAAAGAGAACACACCCGGTCACCAGCAAGAAAAACCCGACCATCGTCAGCGACCCGAACATCGCCTCAAATTTGTCTTTAAAGAGAACTCCCATGAGGCCGGTCGGGACCGTCGCGACGATGACACAGACGCCGGTAAAGAAATCGGGATAGGTGTCGAACAGTTTCGCTTCCCGCTTCACGAACGCGGCAACCCCCTTGCATGTCCCGAGCGTGATGTCGAAAATTTCCTTCCACAGAAAGAGGGCAACGGCGGCAAGCGTCCCCAGATGAAGAACGATATCGAGGACAAGCTGCGGCTCTTCGAACCCGAACAGGTTCTGGGTTATTACCAGGTGAGCAGAACTGGACACCGGCAGGAATTCGGTCAGCCCCTGCACGACACCTAAAGAAACATGATACAAAAAGTCATGCGACATAGATCACGCCTTTCGCGAATCACCGGCGAACGTGTTCTTTTTTCTGAAAATAACAGTCGTATAACAGCTCCCGCAGCGTCACCCCCGGGCCGCGCGCGGCCTGTTCGTTTATTTTGAGCATCTTCACGCCGAGCGTCGGCTCCACCTGTATGACCTTCTCCTCCAGCAACGGCATGTCCAGCGTATTGACATCGGTTGTCTCGGGGACCAGACCGCTGATCGTGCCCAGATACATCGTATCAAAAAAACCGGGATCCTCAAGAAAAGGATCGCGGTCGCGCCCCGTTTCATTCTGTATGCGCTCGTGCCATATCCCCCTGGCACGGACAACGTCGAACGGACGGCCGTCGCGTATGCCGAGCAAGCCGATCTGCTGAAACTTGTCCGAAGTGTTTAACAGGACGACGCCTTCGGGAAACACGCTGGCGAAGGTCCTGATCACCATCGCGAGGGACGCGTAATCGAACTGATACAGAGGAAGCCACTGACAAAAAATCCCGCCGGGGTTCAGCCGCGCGCGCACGTTTTTGAAATGCTCCCGCGCGTAGAGGCGGTGTGCACCCTGATGCCACGGAAAAAAGAGGTCGCCGACGATCACGTCATACGCCTCGTGCGCGGTGGCCATGAAGTTGACGCCGTCGGCCTCGACGATCTCCACGCGGGGGTCGAGATGAAAATTATCCGTGAGTTCTCCGTAGTGCTTCAAGGCCATTTCGATGACCAGCGGGCTGTTCTCGAGAACGGTCACCGACGCAACGCACCGGTGCTGTACCGCGCTCGAAGCCGTCAGCCCCGTAGCCAGGCCGATAAACGCGGTTTTTTTCGGGAGCGGATGGAGGAAAAGCGGGATGTGCCCCATGCTCTGGTTCCAGAGAGGATCGCTTCCGGACGACAGCGTAAAATTATTATTGACGGTCATGACCAGATACTTACCCTCCCGCTGCTTAACGCAGACAACCCCGTCAGGGCCGGTCTTCATATCGACGAGCGCATACTTGCCGCTTTCACGGACCGAGGGGGTATGGAGGGCAAAACTGACCCCCGAAACCGCCAGTGCGCCCGCGCACAAAAACCGTGCCGTGCGTCTGCAGGGGCACTGTCCCCGGCCGCAAATAAAAAGCCATGCGCCGAGCGGGACCGCTCCCAACACAACACATGACTTCCACACGCCGCACAGGGGCAGTAAGATGAATTGCACCGCGACCGCCCCGCAAACAGCGCTTATCGCGTTCAAAGCCAGGAGCGTGCCGATCACCCGGACCCCGGAGCGTTCATGCGCATTTGCCGACTCGAGGATCCACGGAAACAGCAGGCCGGAGAGCAGGAGAAAAGGGCCGCCGCTGGCAAGCCCCAGCAACACAGAGCTGACTAAATATTTCTCAAGGCTGCCCGCGAGAGATGAGTGGAATTGCAGTCCGCCCGTCAGCCGGTAAAAAAGGTGCGGAAACGCGGCAAGCGCTATGCTGATCGCCGGCAATACGAATGCTATGGCGTCCCGGCGGTCGTACCGCCCTGCGGCGGACAGGAGAGAGGCTGTCCCCAAGAGGGCTATCACGATCATCAGCATACAGCCGAACGACCACGCGCTGTTATGGCCGACCAAGGCGTACGCGTGCATGAAAAGGACTTCAAACCCTATAATGACTCCGCCGCTCATCGCGGACAGAATGTAGAGCAGTGCCTCCGGCATCGCATCTTCCGATCGGGGCGCGGCGGCGCCTGTTTCATGCACCGCGAACGCGGCGGACCTCCTGCCGAGAAACAGATGACAGACAAGGGCAATGCCGGCAACGGCAAGACTGATCCTCATGAACCCGCTGATTGTCGAGCGGATCCCGACAATGTAGATCAGCACGAACGTCACGGCGGCGATCCCGAGAATGCCTCCCAGCGTATTCAGCCCGTACACAAACGAAACCTTCCCTCGAAACCGCGCCGGTTTGACCGCCTGGACGAGGGCCAGCAGGGTCCCGCCCATGAAAAATGTCGGCGGCCCCACCAAGAGGACCGCTGAAACAATCTGCATGATCTTCTTGATCAAGAGGGTGCCGGCGGCGCTTCCGGGATACAGGCCGCCGCCGGCGACATACAGCGTCGGATACAGGGTGAGGGCGATTGCCGCTTCAAGGGCCGCAAAAGCAAGCCAGGGAGACCGGTACAGCACCGCCCATTTCCTGAGCGCGGCGGCGCCGAGCGAAAGTCCCACAAAGAACACGACAATGACTAACGCGGAGTTAAATATAGTGTCGCCGAGGACGTTGGCAAGGACACGGTTCCAGAGGGTTTCATACGCGAGGGCGCAGGTGCCGGAAAAGAACGCCAGGATAATCGCCATCAATAATCGCATAGTTCAAGCCCCCGCACGCCAGCCGATCAGCGCTCAACGGGGTTCACCATAACAAAATTACTTTCCGTTTTCTAGCACTATTAACGGCGGCTCCGGGGGAAAACACGGCTATGACTCATGGCCCCGGTTTTGACCCGCTTTTCCCCTGCAGAAAATACTCACGCCAGGCGCGGATCTTCTCCGGACATATGTCCCTTATCGGCAGCGCCTGCCGCAGAGACGCCGGCTTCAAACATTTCTCGATAAACCCGTTCAGACCGCCGGTCAGGATATAGACATTCCTGAAACCCTGCCGGTAGAGCTCGTCGCGAACCTGCTTGGGATGAATCATTCCGTTCGAGTACAGGACAACCGTCCCGTTATTCATTTTATCCCGGATCGCCGACGCGAGGCCGGCCGGTTGAAGATTAACCGCGCCGCGGATATGGAACGCGGCATACTCGGCAGGCGTCCTGATATCGACAACGGTCAAGAGCTGGTCGCCGGCCATCAGGCGGTCGGCAAGGTCATCCGGCTCCATCCGCTTGCGCCCTTCCCGCATGTATTCGGCGATCATCTGCTCGGTCTTGTCCGGCATCAGCGGCTGGGTCAGCGCCCTATCGATCTCCCGCCGGTAACTGTCCTGTTCTGCAGGCACACCGGGAACGATGGAAAGCCCGCCTGCAGCCGAGAGCAGAAGGAATGCGCAAAACCGGGAACGATTCATGCCGCACCTCTCTACGCTCTGTTACTTTTGGTTCTGCGTTCCTGAATTTTTCTTTGCGATAGCGCAACGGGGACAGATGCCCGGTTTTCCGCCGCGCCCCGCCCGCGCTCCGCGGCCGTGCCGGCACCGGGAAACGACACCCTCCGGCATCGCGAAATTGCCCCCCTCGATACGAAGCGCCTTGCCGTTTATCAGCGCGTCCGCGACCTTGCGGTGAGCGCTTTCGATGATCCTCCCGAACGTCTGGCGGGAAACCCCCATCTTCAGAGCAGCGTCCTCCTGGTAGAGCCCCGCAAGGTCGGCAAGACGCAGACCTTCATATTCGTCCACCGCGAGGACAACCTCTTCCAGCAGCGCGAGCGGCACCCCGCGCGGCTTGTAATAATTATTTTTCGGACGGCCGCCGACCATCCGGCATCTCTTGGGCCTGGGCATAAAGATCCTCTACATGATTTTTTATTTTGGACGGATGCGGCGCGGAAGTCAACCGATAGTTGAATGCTGGGCCGGAGAGATTTCAGGGAGTGGCCGGCTGCTTCAAAAATTTTGCCTCAGCCCACGCCATGACACAATCCTCGTGGAGAAGTTCGGCTTTCAGGCGGTACAACGGGGCGGAGACGGACAATATCCATGCCCGTATGGTAACAACAGAATCGCAGGATACGGGCCGTACGAACCGGACATGCAGGTCGCCCGTGACCGCCCGCACTCTATGGTGGAACAGACAATGCGTCATCGCCGCGTCGAGCAGGGCTGCGATCACCCCGCCGTGAAGGATGTTGGTATACCCCTGCAAACCGTGGTGCGGCTGGAATTTCGCGCTGACGGCGCCGTCAGCGCCGGGGCTGAAATTAAGATTAAGGGACCACGGATTTTTCTCTCCGCAGAGGAGACACCGAACATGTCCATTTTCTGCGCTGATGGTCACAAGGTCGTCACGCTTCACGGTTACTTTCTCCTTTCTTTTCGATACAGCAGTTCTTCTGCCGCCTTCCGTACATTCCGGACCGTTTCACAGGCAATAACGGGACTCATTCGGGACAGAACGGGGAGGCGCGCTTCCCGCAGATAAAGGGCGGCGGCGCCCATGTGTATTTTCTTGCCGGTATGATCGTTGGATATCAGAAACTGTTTCCGGCCCTTGATCTCAGCAAACGCCGAGGCGTTCCGCGCATAGGCCGCGGCAAACTTAAGACCTCGGCGGGTCAATACGAAAACCGGAATCTGCTTGGAAATTTGGAGGACCGCTATGCGGCCGATCATCTCACGCACTTCGCTGGACCCGCAGGCCCAGACAAGATCGGCGTGTTGTCGTATATGTTCGATCTGGTCGGCACCGATCCCGGTCGTGCAGATAACCAGGACGGTTATAGCCACATTATTTTCTGATTCAATGGCACGCAGTTCCTTCAACGTATCCGACCGACTGCCGGCGACGGTGACGGCGATATGCTTGTATCCCATCCCCGCCGCAGTGCGCGCACCTTCGGCCTGATCGATCAGTCCGCTCTCGAACACGACCCGGCATTTCAGTTGCTTGAGCTGTTTAATGATCGTCTTGATCGGGGATGTCAGCAAGAGGGTGTTCATCCGAGCGCCGACCCCCTGCACCACTTCCGGATCGTCGGTAATCACGCTCCCCGCGCCCTCGCACACGACCACCGCCGCGGCGATCACCCGTTTTCGGAGGGCGCACATCAACATCTCTGAGGCGCCAAAAGGGACGGCGGCGTCACTGCGCCTGATCTGGCGCCGCAACGTAAACAATCCGAATTCCCTGATCTTCGACTCAATCGCTTTTTTGATGAATTTTTTTACCGCAATCGTGTCTGCGCCTTTGCCCGGGCTGAAATCCCGGTAGAGATGGTTCGCCAGCGGACAATAGGTCATCGTAGGTTCGGTTATATTGATCACCCGCCCGCGCGACACGCTGACGTACGAAGAAAAATACCGCACCACATGAATATCACGGCGCAGACCGTCCATCAACCATTACCCTTTCGCACCGGCGTACGTTGGCATCGTTCCGGGCACATGCTCAACGGCAGTCACCGTGGTCTTTGCAGGCATCCAACCCGCCCAGGGCATTTTTCAGAAGGGCGTCAATAGCGTCCTGGACCCTGCCTGACCAGCCGAACACCCGGACCCCCGCGGCAGCGAACTTCTGCTGGGCGCCCATCCCCATGCCGCCGGCGATGACGTGCGTGATGCCGTATTTCAATATTTCGTCCACAGCAACGCACCCGCCCCCGCCGTGCGGGACGGTATTCGGCACGACCCGCGCATCCAGGATGTTCTTGTTCTTCTCATCAACCTCGACAATCAGAAAATTGACGCACTGACCAAAATGAGCGCACACGCCGCCGGCAAGCCCCTGTGCGTCTTCGAGAACAACTCCAACTTTCATGCTAAACTCCTTCTTGAAACAAGTATCTGTGTTTCCGGCCCCGGGCGCTCCGCCTGATCACATGCGGCCGCGCACGGTTTTTTTTACATCACAAAAACGGCGCACGCGATGACGGTCGTCCAGTGCCCGTTGCGCGCGCCGATCGCGGTCTGCGTGATGTTCGTCGTCCGCACGATCTTGCCGCTCAGGTTCCATATCTCTTTCTTCTTATCATAACTGATATTTTCATCGATCTCGATCCCCAGCGTGGTCGCGAGCATCGACGCGGCCAGGTCCTCGGCATAATCGCCGCTCTCATCCGCGTTGATACCGTACGCGTGATGTTCCGAGAGGTATCCGTGCAGGCGCCGGTCCGTCGGGATACCCAGCCCGATCGACGCCGCGCAGAGGCGGTACGGTTCGCTCGTCGAGGCCTCCGCCATGACGCAAAAAACGATCTGGCCGGGAACCATCTTCTTGAGCCCGTAGCTTTTCGTCACCACCGTACACCGCGGCGGAAGGATGCTCGATACCCGCACGAGGTTAAAATGCGCGATATCGGCATCGCGCAGGGCAAGCTCAAAACTGGTCAATTTCTCTTTATGTCTTCCAACGCCCTTCGTCAAGAATATCCTGCGAGGCACCATCATCTACCTTCCTTTCTTGTGGGTGATCCCTTAGTGACAACGAGAACCTGTTGATGCGCGTCATGAAACGTTGCTATCTGCAGGCCGGCCGGATACTGCCGTTGAAGGTAGTCCGCGGCAGCGCGTATGTCGATGCCGGGACGCGCGTGCACCGCACCGTCCAGGGCGTGCACCCGCTCGAGTATCCGGAAACCTTCGTCATCGAAGTCGGAAAGGACGAACGTGCCTCCGGGACGCAGGATCCGGACCATCTCATCTAAAACCATGCGCGATTGGCCAAAATGGTGGAGGGCGTTCATGCAGCACACGGCGCGGAAATGTTCCGAGGGAAAACCGCTCCGGTGCGCCGCGCGTTTGAGAAAGCGGATCTGCCCCGTCACCCCGTGGTGTGCGGCGTGCAAACGGGCGGACGCGATCATGTCCCGGGCGATGTCAATGCTCGTCAAACGGTGTCCCCCCCGGGCAAGCGCGACGGCAAGGTGTCCCCGTCCCGTCCCCGCATCGAGCAGCGGTTCGGCGCCTTTCGGGACAAAACCTGCCACATAATCAACCGCGCGCGCCTGGTCGTATCCGTACTCGAGAAACAATTGTCTCCGCTCCTCGAGACGGCCATACGTTTCCGCGGCACGCTTTTTCATCCGCGCGTCGTACGCCATGCAAAAAGGGCAGCACCGTTCAAGATAGGTCATACAACGGCCGTAGATCGACCGCGGGAAGCACCTGCGCAAGACGCACAGGGGGCATATCCGGCATACTGCGGCCAAAACGGCAAGTGTACGGTCCCACATATTAAAACGACCTTTCCCATCCGGCGGTGATCCGTTCAAACCGCTCGCCCAGCTCTTGCATCAAAAAGCAGGTCCCGTCAAAACCCGTGCAGTGCCCCGCGCACACCTTCCCGACGCAGAGCTCTCTCAGGCATTGTACCGTCTTCCTGAGACGGTCCGCCGGGGCGTGTATCAGATGCGTTCCGCCGATCACCGCCGCGATCCGCTCCTCCTGCATAAGCCGCTGGCCGTAAAGGACCGTATTGATGATCCCGCTGTGCGCGCAGCCCGTCAGGACAATGAGTCCCGCCGGCGTTTTGATATACAGCGCCTGATCGTCCAGGATCTCATCGGCGATATAGGCGTTGTTTTCCATCATATAAAAAGGGCCGCCGGGGTTCTCAAAATCGGTGGTGCGCGGTATCGTTCCGCTGACCGCGACTCCGTCATAAATAAACTGCGGGACGGCCGATTCGACGAGCGCCGCGCCGCGCACCGTAAGCGATTGCCGCGACCAGCTGATCCCGATCTCCCGGTATCCGCCGGTGTCGTCTTTTGCAAACCGCCGGCTGAACACAGACGGGTGGAGATATAT
>Ga0351843_1191_pt1 | contig 18754 bp, 10 predicted proteins | sample TotcelHFGM3001L4_FD_206878 | JGI IMG/M metagenome (GOLD analysis project Ga0351843, IMG submission 206878) | Enriched cells from coal bed in the Powder River Basin, Montana, United States - Total cells FGM rep1 HSBNCT.FGM.300.1.L4 ...
GCAGGGAAAATGCTTCTTGAAACAAACAGTGTTCGGAGAGCGTTGATGATGAAATACTTTTCACTGCTTGCTGCGTGGCTGCTGCTGTGTGGCGCCGTTCTGGCGGAGAATCCCGCGAGCGGGCTGGCGCCCGGCCAGTGGACGGCCGAGCGGGCGCGGGCCTGGTATGCCGCCCAGCCGTGGCTGGTCGGCTGCAATTTTCTGCCCAGCACTGCGGTCAACGATATCGAAATGTGGCAGGCCGACACGTTCGACGTGGCCACCATCGAACGCGAACTCGGCTGGGCTCGTGAACTTGGCTTCAACTCGGTCCGCGTGTTCCTGAACTACGTGGTCTGGGAGGCCGACGCGGCAGGCCTCAACGAGCGGTTCCAGCGGTTTCTGGAGATCGCCGCCAGGCAGGGCATCTCGGTCATGCCGGTGCTGCTGGACGACTGTAACTTCGCCGGCCGCGAGGCCAAGGCCGGGCCGCAGCCCGATCCGGTTCCCGGCGTCCATAACAGCCAATGGGTCTCCAGCCCGCCGCTAAGGATGGTCACACAGCGCGGCGACTGGGCGCAATTGGAGCGGTATGTCAAGGAGCTGATCGGGACGTTCGGCCAGGACCGCCGTGTCGTCGCCTGGGATCTGTACAACGAACCCGGCAATTCCGGGATGGGCCAACGCAGTCTGCCGTTGGTCGAGGCTGCCTTCGCATGGGCGCGGGAAACCAATCCGGACCAGCCGCTGACCGTGGGTGTGTGGACGGATTTCGACGGCGAGATGTCCCGCCGGATGTTCGCCCTGTCGGATGTCGTCAGCTTTCACGCTTACGACGACCCCCAGGGTGTACGCCACAAGATAGCGTTATGTGACGAGTTCGAGCGTCCCGTCCTGTGCACGGAATGGCTCCGCCGGCAAACGGGTAACACCTTCGAGAATCTGCTGCCGGTGTTCGACGAGCATCACGTCGGATGCTATCACTGGGGCCTCGTGGCCGGACGCACTCAGACGTATTACCCTTGGGGCTCCGCCCAGGACGCGCCCGAACCGGCACAGTGGCAGCACGACCTCTTCCGCGGCGATGGTTCGCCCTTCAGCCAAACCGAGTGGTCTTTTATCAAGGCGTACTTCGGCCGCTTGCTCGCGGTGGTCACCGAAGTGGTCCCCACGGCGCGCCGCGAGGCGGTTACCTGGCGTTACACGCTGGACGATCCCGGCGAAGGCTGGTCGGAGCCCGGTTTCAACGATACTGCGTGGCGAGAGGGGGCGGCACCGTTTGGCAAGCTCGAACCCGGTATTGGCCGCGTTCCGCGAACGGAGTGGACGAGCAACAGCATCTGGTTGCGGCGCGTCTTTACGTTACCCGCCGACCGCCTCGACGAGCTGTGGTTGACGATGCATTTCGACGAGGATCCGGAGGTCTATGTGAACGGGATCCTGGCGGCCGCGCCCGAAAAATGGAGTGACCGTTACCAGGAGATCGCCATTTCGCCTGCGGCGCGAGCGTCGTTGAACGAGGGGCACAATACGCTGGCGGTCCGCTGTCGGCAGACCTGGGGCGGGCAATTTATCGACGTCGGTATCGGTTCGCGCCAGACCGTGCCCGAGCAGGCAGACGAGGGCGGCGGCCGTTGGTCGGCCGATCGCGCATGGCGCTGGTACGATGCGCAAGCCTGGCCGTGCGGGTTCAACTATGTCCCAGCCAACGCCATCAGCTATACCGAAATGTGGATGGATTATGCCTTCGATCCCGTGCTGATCGAACGCGAATTGGAACTGGCCCACGAGGTCGGGTTCAACTGCATTCGCGTGGTATTGCCGTTTGTGGTTTGGGAAGCGGAACCGGCGGCGTTCAACAAGCGGCTGGCGACGCTGCTGGAGATCTGCGGGCGGCACGGCATCCGCGTCATGCCCACGCTGTTCGACGACTGTGTGTTCGGCTCGATTCGCGATCCGGTTTTCGGGCGGCAGCCGGCGGTTGTCGAGGGCTGGTACGCCAATGGCTGGACGCCTTCGCCGGGCCACAGCCTGGTGCGAGACGCGGCCACGTGGTCGCGACTGGAGAAGTACGTCAAGGATGTGGTCGCGACGTTCAAGGATAACCCGCAGGTTTGGATCTGGGATCTGTACAACGAACCGACCAACGGCGGGTTGGGCGACGTGTCGTTGCCGCTGGTCGAGCGGGTGTTTGAATGGGCGCGGGAGGTGAATCCGTCCCAGCCCTTGACGGTGGGCCAATGGAATGGCAATGCCCGGTTGAACGAAATCATCTACCGGCACAGCGACGTGATCACGTTCCACGACTACGGAGGCGCGGAGCATCTGGCCAGCCACATCGCGGATTTGCAGCGACAAGGCCGACCGTTGGTCTGTACCGAATGGCTCAACCGCGGACGCGGCTCGATCGTCGCAGACTGTCTGCCGATCTTTCGCCGCCGGACCGTCGGCTGCATGCACTGGGGCCTGGTCAACGGCAAGACGCAAACCCATTTGAACTGGGGACACCGGCCGGGCGAGCCGGACCCGCCCGTGTGGCAACACGATTTGTTCCGTTCCGACCATACGCCTTACGAGCCGAGCGAGATCGCGCTGTTTCGCAGGATGATCGGGATGTGGTAAGGCACTAGCGTGCAGCGAATCACTCACTGTGAGGATACCGTCAGGCACGTCGTCTAACGCTCACTTAGTCTTTCACCTAATCTTTCACCTAATCCTCTTCATTCCTTTCTCTGCCAAGATTAGGTGAGAGATCAGGTGAAAGATTAGGGGGTGTGGTACTCTATGGCTCAGGCGTTAAATGAGACAGTGATTTCTTCGCGGGTGGTTTGCGTGCGCCCGTTGGAGTTCACGCTTCAGCGTGTGTCGGGCCGCGAGTGAGGCTCGCGCGGGCACGCGGAAGCGTGAACTCCAGCGCGGGCAACCCATAGAAATAGGAGACGAAACATGGGCCGCAGTACTCGAAACAGCGATTTGGCCGATCGCGTGACGCCGCGGACGAAACTCTGGTTAGAGGTCAACAGCCAGTATGTGTTCGGCCTGGGCATCAGCAACATTCTGAAAGCGGTCCAGCAGACGGGGTCCATCAAGGCTGCGGCGCGCGAGGTCGGCAAAAGCTATCGCCACGTCTGGGACAAGATCAAGCAGGCCGAACAGGCGCTTGGCGTCCCGCTGGTCCGCAGCCAAGTGGGTGGCAAGGACGCGCGGCGCAGCGAACTGTCCGAGTTGGCGCAGGACTTGGTGCGCGACTTTGACAACTTCCGGCAAACGCTGTTCCAGCTGGTGCAAGTCGAATTCTCGCAACGCTTGCGAGAGACGCTGGAAAAACACGGCCGCAGCTGACGGGCCGGCCGCATCAGCGGCGGGCGCGTTCCACGCGCCGACAACACTGCCTCGCCGCCTTGCGTCCCATTTCCGCTGGATTATAATGCCGTCGGCTAACGGCACGCACGTGCCATTTGTTCTGTGTCTCACCGGAAGGCCGAACTCTGGCCGCAGCGTTTGGTGGGGCTTGGCGATTTCACAAAGGAAAGAGCATGTATCATCGTATCTGTCTGTTGCCGATTGTTCTGCTGGCGATTGGGTGGGCTTCCGCTGGCGAACCGGCCGCGACGACACCAGCGGCACAGCCGCCGTGCATGCGTGTGCTGTTGGTTCGCAACGAGACGGGGCAGACGATGACGGTCACGCCCGACGAGTTCGCCAAGTTGCCTCAGGCGACGGTGCGGGACAAGATTCCGCACAGTGACCAGGACGGGGCCTATGAGGGCGTCTTGTTGTCGGAATTACTGCGTGCAGCCGGTGTCGCGTTTACCGATCCCTCGGCGCCGGACAAGAAGTTGCCGGCCTCGCTTCGTACCGCCTACGTGTTGGTCGAAGCTTCGGACGGATACCAGGTGTTGTTTTCGATTCCCGAGATTCATCCGGACTTGGGGGGCCGTCAAGTGCTGCTGGCCAACCGGGTGAACGGCGAGCCGCTGGATGCCAAGTTGGCGCCTTACCAGGTGATCGTGCCGGGCAGCGATCTGCACGCCCGCTGGATTCGGCAGGTGACGCGGATTATGGTCCAGCCCGCGACGGCGGCGCCGCTTGCCGCCCAGAATGTTCCGACCAGCGTGCCGCCGTTGAATCGGGAACCAAATGGCCAGGTCTTCCTTGTGGGCACCGGCCCCGGCGACCCGGAACTGATTTCTGTCAAGGCTGCTGCTCTGTTGAAGCGGGCCGATGTCGTGTTCTGTTTCAGTTGGATGAAGGACGAAGTCGCGCCGTTCGTTCGTCCCGGCGTGGTCCAGGTGGCCTCGCCGCTGCTGATGGGCGGGCAATACTGCGGCCAGAATCCCGACGATTACAGCGGCGATGTGGCGCAACGCGTGCGGCGGACGAATGACGCCTTGACCCAACTGAAGACGCAGATTGAAACGGCGATCAGCGCAGGCCAGATCGTAGCCTTTGCGGACAACGGCGATCCGACCATCTTCAGCCCGTGGGGTTGGGTGCCGGACCTGCTCGCGGAATTCCAACCGGTCGTGATTCCCGGCATGAGTTCTTTCAATGCGGCCAACGCGGTGCTGCAGCGAGGACTTGCGGGGCAGGGGGCCTTGATCCTGTCATCCGGCGGCGACTTGGGACGTGCCGATCCGCAGGGTCGGTTGAGTGGTACGCTGGTGTTCTTCACCCAACGCGTCGAGATCCAGAAACTGCTGGCCCAACTGCGGGAACGCTATCCGGCCGATACGCCCGTGGCGATTGTCTGCGACGTGAGTTATCCTTCCGAAAAGCTGCTCCGAGGTCAGCTGGGAACATTCGCCGAGGTCGTAGCCCAAGAGCAGCTTCCGCTGTTGTACCTGATGTATGTCGGCGATGGCTTGGTGCCTTGTCCACGCTGATTCCGCAGCTTGTGCGCGGCGCGGCGCGAGCCGCCGGTTCCAGACGCCACCGGCGGCTAGCGCCGTGCCGCTCACCGAATGCGACCCCAAGAACTAGACCGGACAGGGCACTGGTCCTGTGTTGGCCCGCAAGCAGAACCCCGGGGAGAGGATCGTATCGCGATGATGCAGAGAACTTGCCGCCTGTTGATCAGGCTTCCGTTTTGGACATGCTTGCTGGGGTTGGCCGCGGTTCCGCTGGGGGCGCAGGCTGCGGCGGCAGAGCAAGGCGTCCTGCGACTGGCCACAACGACCAGCGTCGCCGACTCGGGCCTGGCCGCTGCGATCCTGCCGGACTTCGAGCGTCGCAACAGCTGCCGCGTGGACGTGATCGCCGTCGGGACGGGACAGGCGTTATCGATCGCCGGGCGCGGAGATGCGGACGTGGTGATCGTGCATGCCCTCAAGCAGGAGCTGGCTTTCATCGCGGCGGGCCATGCCAAGCAGCGTGACGAGATCATGGTCAACGATTTCGTACTGATCGGTCCGGCGGACGACCCAGCGCAAGCGGCTGGGGCCGCGACGTCGGCGGACGCCTTTCGAGCCATCGCCGCCGCCCGCGCGACGTTCTTCAGCCGCGGCGACAAGAGTGGCACGCACACCAAGGAACTCGAAGTCTGGTCCGCGGCGGGGATCACGCTGGGAAAGGGTACGGCTTGGTATCGGTCGTTGGGCCAGGGGATTCGTGAAGTCCTGTTGGCCGCTCACGAGCAACGAGCTTATACGCTGACCGACCGCGGCACTTGGCTCGCGCTGCGAACGAAACTGCCGGAGTTGCGCATTGTTTTCGGAGGCGAGCGTCCGCAAGCGAACAAGGATCCCGGATTGATCAACCGCTATGCCGTGCTGGCTGTGGATCCAGCCTCGCACCCGGCGGTCAACGCCGCGTTAGCCGAACGGTTTGTGGCCTGGTTGCGATCGCCGGAGATCCAGCAGCAGATTGGCCAATTCGGCGTCACCCAGTTCGAGCAGCCGCTGTTCTATCCTGCGGCTCGCTGAGCGACGGAATCCTGGGGGGAGAAAACAGGCGATGGATGAAATCTTCCGCGGACTGGTGCGGGCCGCCAGTTTAATCTGGGCCGCGGATTCGGCGGTCTTGGAGATCATCTGCCTGTCCTTGGTGGTGACCGGATTGGCGCTGGCGATCAGCACGCTGATTGGCGTGCCTGCCGGCGCGGTGCTGGGGCTGTGGTCGCGGGTCCGTGTGCGCGGTTTGGTTACCGTGCTGCTGTACACCGGCATGGGCTTGCCGCCGGTCGTCGTCGGCTTGGCGGTATATCTGCTGTTGTCTCGCAGTGGGCCCTTGGGGGGACTCGGGTGGCTGTTCACGCCCAGCGGGATGGTGCTGGCGCAGACCATCATCGCGCTGCCGGTGGTCGCCGGCTTGACCATGACTGCCGTGCAGAGCGTCGATCCGGCTTTGCGGCTGCAAGTTCGCGCGCTGGGCGCCACGCGCTGGCAGGAGTTGGCGGCGGTGTTGCGCGAAGCTCGGATCGGCGTGATGGCCGCCATCGTCGCAGCCTTCGGTTCGATCATCTCCGAAGTCGGCGCCGTGATGCTGGTTGGCGGCAATATCGAAGGCCAGACGCGCGTGCTGACGACCGCCATCGTGCTGAACACGCGGATGGGCGAGTTTGATTTGGCGCTGGCTTTAGGGATCATCTTGTTGCTGTTGACTTTTTTCGCCAACACGGCTTTGTTTTGGCTGCAACAACGGGTCGGGGGCTGACGGCCATGGACACGCCCATCTACTGTCTGGAAGGACTTCGCAAATCCTACGACGGCCGCGCCGTGGTCGATGTGGAACGTCTGGAAGTACAGCAGGGCGAAGTGCTGGCGTTAGTCGGGCCGCGCGGCAGTGGAAAATCGACGCTGCTGCGATTGCTGAACTTTCTCGAACCGCCCACGGCGGGGACCATCGTCTACCGGGGCTGCGCGTACCGCGACCATCGTGTCAGCGTTGCCGTGCGGCGCGAGATCACCACCGTCTTCCAACGCCCGGTGCTGATGCGCGGCAGCGTGCGTCGCAATGTGGCTTACGGCCTGCGTCTGCGGAACTGCCGCGACGATCGGCGGGTGGCGCAGATCCTGACGCACGTGGGACTGGACTCGTTGGCCAAAGCCCAGGCTCAGCGGCTGTCTGGCGGCGAGATGCAACGCGTGGCGTTGGCGCGGGCCTTGGTCGTCCAGCCCACCGTGTTGTTGTTGGACGAGCCGACGGCGAACCTGGATCCCTACAACGTGGCCTTGATCGAAGACATCGTGCGGCGAGAGAACGGCGAGTCGGGCACAACGGTCGTGCTGGTCACGCACAACGTGTTTCAAGCCAAGCGGTTGGCGACGCGCGTGGGGTTGATGCTGTCAGGGAGGCTGGTGGAAGTCGCCCCGGCCAGACAGTTTTTCGATTCGCCCGCCGATGCTCGCACGGCTGCCTTTGTGCGCGGCGAGATGATCTGTTGAGTGATTCCAGGGGCAACCGTTGCGGGGCAACGCGGGGCTGGAGGCCGATGCCACCTGCTTTGCCCCCGGACCTTGTGAGCCGCAAGACGCTAGCCGCGCAGATTCCAAAGTAGTAGGCACACGCCGTGTGCCGTGAACTGCGGACGGCACACGGCGTGTGCCTGCTAGTGCGATTTGCTCACGCTATTTCTGCGCGGTCGCCGAGCAAATCGCTCGTCGAGTTCCTGTTCTTCAGCTCGCTCGAAATGCCATGTCGACGACTTCCTTCTTCGCCCGCGACAACGCATACTACTACCTTTGCCCGAAAACGTTTGGACGGGATCGACGACCAAGACCATGAGAACAACACGTGCAGCATTGTTAGGACTGGTGTGGGCCATTGCCGGATCGAGTATCTGCGTCCGCGCGGCCGAGGTGGACGTTCGCGATCCGGCCATCGCCGTACCGGCCCCGCCAGCGGGTGCGCTGGGTTTTCCGTCGCGCGACGCAGATCTGGACGCGCTGCCTGGGTTTCAGAATCCGCCGCCGGGCTATGGGCAAGTGCCGTTCTGGTGGTGGACGGGCGACCCGTTGGACAAGGACCGACTGCTGTGGCAGATCAAGCAGCTGCATGCGCAAGGCATTTCCGGGATGCAGGTGAACTATGCCCACGAGGACTCGCCGGGCTGGCCGACGTATGCCGCCGAGCCGGAGATTTTTTCCGACGCCTGGTGGGACGTCTGGAAGTACGTCGCCGGCGAGTGCGGCAAGCGAGAGATGGGCATCGGCTTGAGCGGCTATACGATTGACTGGCCCAATGGCAAGAGCCTGATCAGTCGCACAATTTACAGCGAGTCCGAAATCCAGGGACGTGAGATCGTGATTGCCGGCAAGCGGCGCGTGGCGGCCGGCCAGACGCTGGCTTGCGACCTGCCGGCCGACACGATCGCGGTGCGGGCTTATTCTGTCGCAGAAACGGGATTCGGACCCGGTAATCGTGACCTGGTCGATGCGATCGGCGCGGGAAGCCTCGAATGGACTCCGACCGCTGGCGACTGGGAAGTCTGGATCTTCACCGCGGCGCGCAAGCCTGGCACGCTGAATCCGATCCATCCACTGGCCGGGCAGCGGGTCATCGAGCGGTTCTTTCAACCGTTTCAAGACCATGCGCCGGGCCAATCCACCGCAGGCTTGAACTACTTTTTCCACGACGAATTGCATTTTGGCGTCGGGGACCGGATTTGGGCCGATGACCTTCCGGCCGAGTTCGCGCGGCGCAAAGGCTACGACTTGTTCGAAGTCTTGCCGGCCATGTTCCAGGACGTTGGCTCCAAGACGGTCAAGTACCGGCTGGATTTCATGGACGTCAAGATGCAACTGGCCCAGCAGCGTTACTTCGTTCCGATCTTCCAATGGCATTGGAGCCGGGGCAAGATCTATGGCTGTGATCAAGGCAGCCGCGGCCGCAACCCGCTGGAGTTCGGCGACTATTTCAGCGCCGTCCGCTGGTACACCGCGCCCGGCCACGATACGCCGGGAGGAAGTGCCGACTTGATCAAGGGCAAGGTCTCCAGCTCGATCGCGCAACTCTATAAACGTCCCCGCGTGTGGCTCGAAGGCTATCACAGTCTGGGCTGGGGCGCCACGCCCGAACGGCTGATGTTCGCCACTCGCGAAAACTATCTGTACGGCTGCAATCTGCTGAATCTGCACGGGCTGTACTACAGCACGCACGGCAGTTTCTGGGAATGGGCGCCGCCGTGTTACCATTTCCGCATGCCGTACTGGCAGCACCTGGGCGTGTTCCTGAAGTACTTCGAGCGGCTGTCGTACCTGATGAGTCAGGGCGTTCACGCGTGTGACGTCGCCGTGATCTATCCGGTCGCTCCCGGCCAGGCCGGACTGGGCGGCGGCGAGGCCACCAGCGCCGCCTTTGCCGCGGGTACCGCGCTGATGAACCAGGGCTACGATTTCATCTTCATGGATTTCGAGTCGTTGGCGCGGGCCGAAATCCGGGACGGGCGGTTGCACGTCTCGGACACTTCGTACCGCGTGCTGGTCTTGCCGGCCATGCGAGCCGTGCGCTGGTCCACGTTGGAAAAAGCACGCCAGTTTTTCCGCTCGGGCGGTATCGTGGTCGCCGGCGGGGCGTTGCCCGAGGCGAGCGATCGTGCGGGGGCCGAGGATCCGGAACTCGACGCGCTCGTCCGGGAACTGTTCGGTGCGACGGCCGCGGAAGCCAAAGCCGGCGTTCGGCCGCCGGTGCAAACCCACGCCGATGGCGGCGTCGGGATGGGCTTGCTGGGCGGCGACCAGGTGCCGCCGCGCCGCTACGACGGCGGTTTCGTCGGCCGTTGGGTCTGGTCGAAAGAGCCTGTGCAGCACGTCTATTTCAAAGCCGTCTGGAAGGCACCGGCCAAGGCCAAGAGCATCTGCCAGGTTCGCTTTTTCTGCGACAACGAGGGGGCGTTGTACGTCAACGGTACCCAGGTCTGCTCGGGCGTAAACTACTCGAGCGGTTGGACGGGCGAGATTGTTCTGCAAGACGGCGACGTGATCACCGTCGATGCGCGGGATCATGACTCGCCAGGAAAACGCGGCACCGCGGGAATGTTCCTGGCCATCGTCCAGGATGGCCAGACGGTACTGTCCACCGAAGACCTGCGCTACGCACTCGCCTTGCCCGGCGATGACAGCTGGCGAACCAGCCGCGACACGAGCGGCCTGGCCGCCGTGGACTCGACCAATGTCCACGAGTTGCATCGGGGCGGGGTGGCGGGCGACGTGTGGAACGCTCTGGTTGGCCGGATTGAAAGCCTGGTGCCTCGCGACGTTCAAGGAGACAAGGCGATCAAGGCCACGCATCGCAAGGTCGGTCCGCGCGACGTGTACCTGGTCATGGGAGCCGCGAAGAATTCGGCGGTCGAGTTCCGTGCCCAGGGTCGCGTCGAGTTGTGGGATCCCTGGACGGGCGAGGTGCGTCCGCTGCGCGTGCTGGGCGAAACGGCCCGCGGTACGCAGGTCGAGCTGCCGCTGGAGGATTACGAGGCGCAGGTCGTCGTCTTTACGCCAGGCGCGCCGCACGTCTGTCCACCGCAACCCCGGGAGCCATCGAGACAGGAGATCGTCCTGGACGGCGAGTGGGAGTTCGAACTGACGCCGACGATGGACAACCGCTACGGAGATTTCCGCTTGCCCGTGACCGACACGACCATCGGCCCCGAGGCGAGGATCTTTCGTCACGCCATCGCAGCCGGCGACACGGCCGCCGATGCCGCGGACGGCGCCGCCGCTTGGCGGGTGTCCGGCTTTGACGACCGCTCTTGGGAACGCGCGACGTACGACTTCGGACCGCAATTCTGGCTGCTGGGGCCGCTCCCGGCGGACGCGGCGGACGACGCGCTCGATGCTCGGTTGGCAAGCCTTGTGAGTGTGAATCCTGCGGAGGCGGTCGACATTCATGGCCAGCCGCACCGTTGGCGTCCTTATCGGTTTTCGTGGCGTCAGGGGCTCGAAGGCGATCCCGGGCACCAAGGCTGGCATGGTCTGAAGGAGAACGTCAGCGACCATTTCCTATGTCTCGGCAAGCGGGAGAATGCCTTGAACGAGTTCAAGTACGTGGCCGAAGCCGCCGGCAGCCGTTACTACCTGTGGACCAGCGCCACCGTCGCTCGGCCGACAACCGCTCGCATCGACGCCAGCCAACGGCGCGAGGGCGACCGGCCGCACGCCTCCGAGGTACTCACACCGACGGCGGTGTACGTGAACGGTGCGCGGATCGAAGATTTGGATCAAGCCGTGCCGTTGCGCGAGGGCGCTAATCCGCTCCTGGTCCGCTACGACCAGGCCGGCCGCGGCTATTTCGTCTTGAAACGGGACGCAACCGCGGTGCCCGTGTCGCCCCGGACGCCGTTGTCGATGAAATGGTTCGACGATCCGACGGTGATCCGCTTCGACATTCATGCGAATGCCCAGCCGGCCGAATGGTTCCGCTTCACCGCACCGCCGGGATTGCGCGCGATGACGGTGACGGCGCGGGGAGCCATCGAGGCTTGGGCAGATGGTCAGCCGATGCGGGAGGCGGGCCCAGGTCGTTTCGAAACCGTAGCGTCGTTGCCGCGTGCGGCCCGTGTGGCCCTGCGCGTGGTGCCTGAAACGGGTTTCTGCGGCGCCGCGGTGTTCCCGGAGCCCGTACGTCTGGAGTCCGGATCCGGCGTGGCCATGCCTGGCGATTGGTCCAAGAGCGGCGCGCTGGAATGCTACTCCGGTGGCGCGTGGTATCGCAAGACCGTGACGCTGTCTCCCGAGCAAGTTGCCGGCCCGATCTCGCTCGACCTGGGCGCGGTCGTGGCCACGGCCGAGGTCCGCGTCAACGGCCAATCGGCCGGCATCCGCGTGGCGCCGCCATGGACGGTGGATATTTCCGCACAGGTCAGGCCCGGCGAGAACCGGATCGAAGTGCTGGTCTACAACACGCTGGCCAACCACTACCTGACCATACCGACTCGCTATCGCGGCGACTTGACCTCCGGCCTGCTCGGCCCTGTGACGCTGAGCGTAACGACAACCAACGACGACGGAAAGGAAGAAGGAAAATGAATCGACCAAGATGGTGGAACGTAAACTCGCTGTGGCTGGTCTTGCTGTTGGCTGCACCAGCCGCCTTGCAAGGCGCGGAGACGGCGGTCACGGGGGACATCGATCAGGAAACACTGGACGCCTGGTCCGCGCCGTATCGCGGCTGGCACTACCACCCGGAGCACGTCATTCCGGCTCAGCCGAACATTCCCGGCCACGAGAAATTCGTCAACACGGACGTACCGTGCGTATATCAGTTGCCCGGCCAGGGGGACAAGTGGTACATGAGCTTCATCGCCTTCAACGGTCACGGCTACAATTCCTTCGTTGCCGAGAGCACGGACCTGGTCCACTGGACGAATCCCCGGTTGGCGATGGGATTTGGTCCTCCCAACGAGTTCGACTTTGGCGGCTGCGTGATCGGCGCGTTCCTGTACGAGTCTTACGACATCAAGTCGCCGCGGCTGCTCAAACGCCGCGATGGCAAGTACTGGACGCTGTACGGCTGTTACCCGCGGCAAGGCGGTTACGAATTGCGGCCCGGCTACGAAGGCGTAGCGGTCAGCGACGATGGTTTGACGTGGCGGCGGGCGAAGGACGCCCCGATCCTGGCCGTTCAGGACGCCGACTGTGGGACGTGGGAAAAGGACTGCATCTACCAGCCCTGGCTGGTCGAAGAGCAAGGTCGCTTTTTCAACTATTACAACGCGGCCAACGGGGGCATCGAGCAGATGGGACTGGCGCTGTCGGACGACCTGTTGAACTGGAAACGTCACGACGGCAATCCCATCGTGCGCAACCGGGCGGGCGGTTTCGACGCCCAGTTCTGTTCCGACGGCAAGATCTTCCGCGACGGCGACCACTGGACGATGTTTTACTTTGGCGTCGGGCGGGGCGGAGCCCACATCATGGTCGCCTTTTCTCGCGACCTGCTGAACTGGACGTCCCATCCGGAGCCGCTGTACAAAGCGGGCGGCAATCCCAGCGGGCTGGACAAGCAGTACGCGCACAAGATCTCGCTGGTCTACAACCCGCAGAACGACACCTACTACATGCACTATTGCGCCTGCGGCCTCCAAGGCCGCGGCATCGGGCTGATCACCAGCAAGCCGCTGTAATACCGGACGGCTCGCGCCGTGCCGCTACAAAGTGAACGGCATCAACTGGCGACCGGCCCACGTTTCGCTGGTTCCCCGAACGCTAAGACCTTGACGTTTGCCGAAGGCTCGCCAGCAGTTTCTCGAGTTGCATCAGCTTTTCGATGTAACGAATCCCGCGGCGGGTGCGGTGGCTCACTCCGCCTTGCACCGGGCGCCAGCGATGTCTGCGGCAATGTCGGGCAGGATTGCGTCCAAGCCTGCCAAAGCGGCGTCCAAGTCATCTGCCGCCGGACGGCTACATGGATCGAGGCCGGGATCGCGACGCGGCTCTCTCGCCACCATCGGTGGTGCGACCTCCCATGCTTGCGGAATGCGACGGGGCGACAGGGGACGGGCTGGCGTCCAAGCCCCGCGGGAGACGATCGTGCGAAGGTTGGCCGCGGACGGAACCAGCGGCAAGGAACCCTCTCCACTGGCCAGCGATCCGGCCAGCTGATTGTTGATATGGTTGATGACCCGCAGCACATCCGCGGGCGTACAAGCGCCATCGTTGTCCACATCATAGTACAGGTAAGGCGGCGGAGGCGGAGTGACGGGCAGGATCGGATTGTTGGGATGCGCGTTGATGTAGTTGATCAGGATCAGTACATCGAGGGGTGCAACGGTCCCCGCGCCGTCGACGTCGCACGGTTCAACCGTGTTCTGCCAGCCGTGATGTCCGTTGTCCACCGTGAACTGCGCTACGAAGTCGCCGCCGGGTACCCCATCCCCGGAGGGCAAGAAATCAGAGAACTCTCCGTCCAGCGGGACGCCTGTCGAGTCACAAATCCCGGCTCGGACGATCCAACTTGGATCGTCGTCGCCAGGATTGTCGTCAACTCCCAGAATGCCGTCGTGGTGGCCGAGCGTACGATCGTGAACGACCTGACCAGTCCCTTCATCCATGTGCCAGTATGCCATCAGACTGGGGTCATTACCCGCCAGCCCTCCCGCCATGTCGCTGGCGATCTGAGCGGCGCTCCTCGCCACCGTCCAGAACTGCACATCGTCGACAGCGCCCTTCCATAATCGTGTGGTGTCGAACCCAACCCCCACGCGGACCTCGTTGAACCGCGTGGGCCAGAAGGTTTGCAAGTCGTCAAAGACCTGGACGCCATCAAGGTAGCCGATGACATGGTTGGTCGACGAGTCCCAGACGAGGGCCACATGATACCACCGGTTCGTCTGCAGCGAGTTCGTGTATCCATGTCCAAGGAACTCGGAAGACCCGGTGGCACTATCGCTCCCAATGTTGACGCCGAAATTCCCGGCAGAGTCTTGCTCGAACCGGATGCCTCGATTCCCGCCCGCATTCCCGGTGAGCGGTCCGGTTGTCAGCAAGTTTGGATAGTTTTGCAGCGCGTCGGATCGCATCCAGAAAGCGATTGTGCCCTGGGTGGGCCGATTGCCGAGATCTCCGATCGTCACGAAGTCGTTCGTTCCGTCAAACTGCAGTGCGTTATTGGTACTCGACCTGACGACCAACTGATACGTGTCGACGGGCAGGGAGCCCGCCGACAGGCCCAGTGTCACTTGCTGGGGCCCGGACAGGGCGACGGACTGCGGCACGATTGCCAGTTCATTGCCGTCGGCAAAGGTTCCGTCGCCGCCGCTCGCACGCAAGACAACGTTCGCCCGAGTGACGGTACTCGGGTCGAGGGCGCGGTCGAAGGTGACGACGATGCTGGCAGGAGCCGCGCTGACGGTCGAACCAGGCACTGGAGTCATCGACACGACGCGGAACGTCGCGCTGGGGTCGGGCGCCGTGTAGAACTCGTAAAAGATCGGTTCGGAGGGCTCTGCCAGGTTGTCCGTCGGATCGCTGATCATGCCATTCACATAACGCAGGCCGAACATCGCCGCGATGGCGTTCATGGGGTAGTTTTCGATCGTGTGGCCGCCTCCCGACAGCCACGACCAGGCCAGGCCCGTCGCCAGCACGCCGCCGCCGTTCTGTACGAAGGCTTCGATCGCTGCAAGCTCGTTCGAGGTGAATGCGGTCCAGCGGGCCGCGATCGCCAGAATATCCGTCTGGCCGAGTTCCGCTGCCGTCAGATTTCCGGAGGCCACCGTGATCGTGTAACCCGCCGGGCCAAGCAACTCGACCAATCCCGCGTGGACTTGTCGCCCCCAACCCGTGTCATACGAGAACTTGTCGAACAGGATTCTTTTGCCGCCCTGGCCCAGCCAAGAAGCTGCGTTGGCGATGAACACTTCGTTGTCCAGCAGCGTGTTGTACGCGGGAAAAAAGAAGCCCTCGTGTCCGAAGCAAACACCGCGACCGGATCCCATGATCCCCGCCCCCACGACGATGGGCGGCTGTTGTTGCACCAGCGGCGCCGTATCGTCGTCGCCGAACGCGATCGCCACGCCGCCGCCGACGATCTCCAAGGGACCGGGCAGCTGGTCGTAACCCGCGGTGATGCCGTTGACGCCGGAAACCAACGGCCCGAACGGTGATGATTGCCGATTGCCGAAGTTGGCGTCGTGGATCACTTGTCCTGCGGCCAGGGGCACGGTGTAAGTGCGGGCCGGCAGCGGCCGGGTGAGTATCCACCCCAACGGAAGTAACTCCGTGACGGTGTACGTGCCCGGCGACACAAGGCTGAGGAATTGATAGCTGCCGTCGGGTCCCGTCGTGGTCGACAACTCGGTCGGATCGACCTGCCCGTCCCCGTCGGTGTCCAGAAAGACGGTCCGGCCGGGCAGGCCGGATTCGTTGGCGTCGAGGATGCCGTCCCCATTCAGATCGTTCCAGACGATGCCGTGGATCTCGCCGTTGGCGCCGAAGTTGGCCTCGAAAGCGCCGATGTCCACGGTCGCCATGCCATCGGTGTTGCCGTCCACAGAACGCGAAAAACCGGTGCCGCGCTGGTCGGTGGTCAAGCCCGCATCTGCGGCCCGGACGTTGCTACCCGCGTCGACCGCCGGACTTTGGGGGAGCAATGCGTGTGTCAGGGTCAACCCACCGTTGTCCTGCAGCAGGCCGAGGCCGGGGTTCAGCGGCGACGCGATGGTGCCGACCATGTTGCCGTTAACGCCGTGGACCAGCCCGCTGCTCTCATCGCCGGTACCGATGAGGTTATGGCTGCTGGCAGAGCTGAAAGCCCCCTGCACGTCGCTAGGCGTCGTGCCGGCTGCCAGGAAATTGCCGGCAACGATGGTGTTGTAGAGCGACGGCGGCGAGGTTTGGGCGGCCGACATACCGCCGCCGACGTAGTAGCTGCGGTTGCCCGTAACCGTCACGTTGGTCAGTGCGAGGGAACCGATACCTCGCTGCTTGATCCCGCCTCCATAGGCCATCGTCGAGGTCGCCGCGTTGCCGGAAATCGTCGTGTTGACGATAGCCATGTGGCCATTGTTGAGGATTCCGCCGCCGCCTTCATGTGACGTTGCCTCGTTACCGTACACCACGCTATCGCGGAGATTGACGAATCCTTGGTAGAAAGTGAAGATGCCCCCACCCATGGCAGCCGTGTTACCCGACACCGTGACTTTCGTAAGTTCCACCCTCTTGTCCGCGGCGGCTGCCTGACCGACATACAACCCGCCCCCCAGTCACTCGTGTTATCCGAGACGATGCACTGCGCCGCGGACAAGAGTCCCATCAGTTCCGTGGAGATGCCACCACCTTCGTTCGTGGCGTGATTTCTGAGCACAGCCACCTCGAAGAGACTGGCGGTGCCGTGGTTGTGAATCCCGCCACCGTTGTACGCTGAATTGTCAGACACGATGGCGTGTCGTAGCGTGAGCGAACCGGCGTTGTAAATCCCGCCGCCAAGGCTGCCAGCGTTACGCGTGACAATGACGCTGTCCAGGGTCGCAGCGGCCCCGGCGACGATGTGCATCGCCCCGCCACGTCCGGCAACCAAGTCGGTTCCACCTTCACCGCCGCTGATCGTCAGGCTGCTGATCGTCGCCGCGATCCCGGCCACCGTATTGAACACCCGCGAGTTCCCCGCCGCGTCTACGGTCAATTGGTCCGCCCCGAGCCCTTGGATGTCCACGTTGCTGTCGATCGCCAGTTCGCCCAGTTCGGCGTCCAGGACAATCGTGCCGCCGCGCAGTGTTTCCTTGAAGGCGATCACGTCATGGCCCGGCTGCTGGGAGGCCAGCCACAACGCCTCCCGAAGACTCAGGTCCCCGTCGCTGTAATCGCCGTCGCTTTCATCGTCGAGAGTCGAGACAATGAACGCGAAAGCATGATTGCCGAAATCGACGTCGCCGGCGGTTTGGCCGGAGGAGACGGTCACACGGTGCGGAGCGGATGCAGCGGGCGACGTCTGAGCCCATCCCGCACGCGGCAACTGGGCCACGTCCCATTGGCCCGGCGAGACCTGAGACAGCGTGTAAGCCCCGGCGATGCCGGTGACGGCTGACGGTTCAACGCCGTCGTCCAGTTGTTGGTTGCCGTTGTAGTCCACGTACACCGTCCACCCGTCAAGTCCCGGTTCGCCCGGACCGCGGCTGCCGTTGCCGTCGCGGTCGTCCCAGACGGTCCCCTGGATTTGGCCCGCGCCCGCGGTCGAAACGCTGAGGGACCAGTTGTCGTACAGTTGCGTGAATGTGCCGCTGATACGATTGCCAATCAAGAAACCAAACGTGATGTCCGCGCCTCCGGCAGAGAAGTCGGGATGCCGCGTGTCGTCCCATTGCCGATAGTCAGGCTCGGTAACCGCCCGGAAAGATGCTTCGGAAAACGTGTCGGACTGTATCGGGCGCCAAGACGTCACGGCTCCGCTGGCTGGGACAACTGCCCCGTATAACTGGCCACCCTGCTCGACGAGAATCGCCTTGGCCTGTCCATCCCCCCAGCCCGTCACAGACTTCTCATCGATCGTCATCTGAACGGTATCAATCGAACCGTCGATCGCGGGCTGCCACGAAAACTCGAGGTTCATGCCCTTTGCCCAGGCCGTCTCGCCGGTAACGGTTGTGACATCGAGACACGCACCTGGATTCCCTCCCGTGGCAAGAACGGTCGCGGTGGCTGAACTGCCCGGACTCGCAAAACTGCTGAAGGTCCAGTTGGCAAACTCGCCATCGGTGAATGTGGCCAGCAGTCGCCTGTCCTCCAAGCATTCACAGCTGAGCCGACGATGGTGTACCCGCCGATGCGCAGGCCTGCCCCCTCGCCCACCACGATGACTTCTGCAATCCCATCGTGCCCGCCGTGCTCGCAACCATCGAACCCAAAATGAATTCACGGACATGCTAACCTCCTACGGAATTGAAGCCGCTTTTCGCGTTGAACTACCGGAAACGGTGTTCCCAGTTCCTGTCCATGCCGAAACGTTTGCTGGAGTGCCGATCCAACCCCAACTCTTCCGCTAGAAGCCGCACTCGCCTCCTTACGAAGGGCATTTGGACCATCTGGTCCAGCAGATCCTCCAGCTCGTCAAACTCCCACGTTTCCCACACGGCATCCAAGGCCCGCGGACGCCCCCGATCCTCCAATTCGCACGGCCCGACGCGACTTGCGAACTCGCGCCAATTGCTTCCTTGTTCGTTGGCAATCCAGGTGGCCTGCGGTGTCGAGCGGAGACCGACCGCCGGATTCGCGATACTCAAGGTGGCCGCGCTGCCAAGATCCGGTATCGCCATGCCACGTGAGTCGGCGGAACCCTCTCCGCTACTGAAAGACAACGCCACGTTCCGGTTGATAAAATTGATCACCTCCAAGACATCGCCCGC
>Ga0351843_1199_pt1 | contig 17922 bp, 2 predicted proteins | sample TotcelHFGM3001L4_FD_206878 | JGI IMG/M metagenome (GOLD analysis project Ga0351843, IMG submission 206878) | Enriched cells from coal bed in the Powder River Basin, Montana, United States - Total cells FGM rep1 HSBNCT.FGM.300.1.L4 ...
AATTAAAGGCCGGCCATAGCGATGCGAAAAAGATGAAAGGGCGCCTCGTTGGATAAATTTAAGATATTTGAGACCAGTCAATATATTGCAGATATCGACCGCGAGCTGAGGCATAAGAAGCGGTATATCGAAAATAAGCTCCATGTGTATATCTATCCGCAGCTTCGCAGCCAACCGTATGTCGGCAAGAACATCAAAAAGCTTAAAGGATATGATCCCGATACCTGGCGTTACCGCATCGGAAACTATCGGTTCTTTTATACGATCAACGGAAAAGACAGGTTGGTCCTCATGATCGCTGCCGATGGCCGGGACGATGCTTATTGATTGTGTTTAAATGCACATTTTTCAGTAACATGCCGTAAGTATATCATTTCGCAATAGGTTACATTCCCCAGTCAGCTCCACAACGGAACACCTGTCTCCGTTCTGAATCATCTTTCCGGTTTCTCATTATTTCCACCGATATCCTTCCCTGAAATATCAAATAATCACAAAGCCATTTTTTTCAAACCCCTTGACAATCCACGTTTTATGATATATAATCTATTTGATTAAAGAAAACGTTGATATCTGTACATTTCGTTGTTGTGGCATCAAATATGCGGAGAAAAGCAGGTGAAGGAGTGTGAGGTTGTCATGAAAAAGGGAATGCACAACAGGATCATGCAAAAGGTAATAACATGGCTTGTTATTATCTCTTTTGTTCCGTCCAATTACGTTTTCGGCGTCGGCAGGACGTCCGTGTCGCCGCTGTCGGACAGCTTCAACAAGCCGCAGGAAACGGCCGTCGTCGAGCCGGTCAACCTCAAAGAGATCCTCGACCTCAACATCCCCGAGAACTTCGGCACCGTCAAAGAGAAGTTCAGCGGGCCGTCGGACCGGGTCATCGTCCACGTGCAGGATTCCCACTGCAATTACGAATCGCAGACCAATTTCGCCGCGATCCTCAAGAACCTCAAGACGACCAAGTTCAAAGACGACCTGAACCTCATCGCCGTCGAGGGGGCGACGGGGGAGATCGACCTCTCGCCGTTTGACATCGTGAAGGAAGACGAGACGAAAGAGAAGATCGCGCAGTATTTCATGCGCGAGGGGATGCTCACCGGTTCCGAATATTACGCCTTGTTCGACACAAAACCCATGGAGATATACGGGATCGAGAACGAGAAGCTCTACATCGAGAACTACGAGCAATTCCTCAAGACGCAGTATTACAAGCAGGACGCGCTGGCGTCGCTCGACGAGCTGAAGGGGGTGCTGAAACTCCTGCGCGGAAAGGTGTTCGGTCCGGACATGCTCGACATCGCCGTAAAATCGGCGGACTACGAAGACGGCAAGATCAAGTTTACCGAATACTGCCGGTATCTGCGGGGCGCGGCGGACAAGCACCGCGTTGATTGGAAACGGTACCACAGCTTCAAAAATGTGATCGAATCGATGGGGATCGAGGAAAAGACCGACATGCAGTCGGTGAACGGCGAGCGCGGGACGTTCATCGCCGAACTGCAGAAGAAGATGGTGAAGGAAGAGCTCTCCGAGCTGGTGAAGAAATCCCTCTTTTTCAGGATCGGCAAGATACCGGCTGCCGATTTCTACGCGTACCTCCTCGACAGCGCCGCAAAGACCAAGCTCGACATGTCGAAATATAAGAACCTCGTTTCATACATACAGATCGTGAAGCTCCACGACAAGGTCAACCCCGCGGAACTCTTCTTCGAGACCGACCAGCTCCTTTCCGACATAAAGGAGAAGGCGTTCAGGAACGTCGATGAGCGGACGTTCGACCTCCTGCTCAAGAACGTCAAGGTGACCGAAAAGCTGTTGAACCTCGAGCTGACCAGGGACGACCTGGCCTATCTCAAGGAGCACCGGACGGAGATAGACGCGAAAAAATTCCTTGCCCAGGTGAAAGCGGAGATCACGAAGCTCGGCCTGCCCATCGGCCTCAGTTCTGGTGTGGCGCGCATAACCGACCACATTGCCGAGATGGAAGGGTTCTACAAGGCCGCCATAGAGCGGGACACGGCGATTGTGGAAAACACCCTCGCGAAGATGGAGAAGGAAGGTCAGAAGGCGGTGATCCTGGTGACCGGCGGGTTCCACTCCAAGGGGATAATGGAAAAGTTCAAGGCGAAGGGGATATCGTACATCGTGGTGAGCCCGCGGATGACCGCCAAGTACGACCCGGCGGTCTACATGTCGCGCATGCTGAACGAAGAGACGGCGTTCGAAAAGCTGATCCAGACGGCGGGGACCCGGCTGATCAATCCGAGTATCTGGGCGCGGAACCTGATTATTAAAGCGCCGCTCAAGATAAAGATGGATGACGGTACCGTTTATGAGGTTGATCTTAACAAGTATAAGATATATGCCGATGAGGCGATCAAGGTCTTTAATTCATATCCTCAAGATAAATTGGCGATCTTTATTGCTAATTTAAACGCGGGAACAATAACGGATAATGAAAAGAAGATATTACAAATAGTAATTGCAAAAATCAGGAAAGCCGCTGCGGTTGTGGCAAAAGCGGATATTGAGAAGGCCCTGAAAGGGAAGGCGGAAGCCGCCGCCCATACCGCGACGCGTGAAGAAACAGTGGAAAAGGCTGCGGCACCGACGGCTGCAGGATTAGACCAGGCGGCCATAGAGGAAGCGGCAAGGGCATTGAGAGAGGGAAAACAGATCGAGATGAGTTTTTGGGAGAAAAGAGATGTCGCATCCGCGAAGAGAGGAGCGATTATTCTTGCTGCCCTGAAGCTCAACAAGGACAGACAAGAACAAATGCGGCAGATGTCAGAAACACGCGACTTTGACCGCGAGGAGGAGCGCGAACGCGAGAAGGCCGAGGGCCCCGCCGCGACGACCGTGGCCGCTGCAATCGGCGTTGTCACGGGCGAAGCCGCAAAGCCTGCTTCACCGTGGGGGATGGCGGCCGATTATTCCGCTCCCACAGCCATGCCCGGAACGGAAACAGCAAAAACGAGAAAGACACTAACCCAGCTCAGGGAAGAGAAATATGAAAAGGCTTTGCAGGCAGCCCCTCAGGAGAGAATTGCGTTGTTGAATGCTCTGATGGCCGAGTTGAACGCTTCGACGACAATCATTCCTGATGTTCAAAAACGTCTTGACGTATTCAAGTCAAAGGTCCAGGCGGAAATAAACTCCGCAAACGACGATATCGCGAAAGGTCCCACGGTCAGCGCGGAAACCGCGAAGGCTCAAAAATGGAATGACGAGATAGACGGATGGAGTGAAGCTCTCCTATTCCAAATGTACTGGACCACCGAAGAGAAAGTGCTTGCGGTGCTGGGAGAGAAATTTAAAGTCAACTATGATGCGAAGGTAGGGCGATATAAGGGTTCTCCTGATGACTTTGCGGCCGAACTCAAAAAAAATCTGACGGTTGGGGAACTTGGGGCCGGCATCCTGACGAGACTTCAGAGGATGATCTATGAACAGACCGAGCAAGTGATTGATGAAGAGACATTGAAGCGCATGACCTTCTCCGACATAGAAAGACTGACCGGCAAGAGCATACAGATTGCCGTCCCCGCTGCAGCGCCCGTCGAGTATTCTCCGAAAGACGTTGCGGCAATCCAGAAGAAGATAATGCTGGGACAAACGTTATCCGAGAAAGAGAAAGCGATTGCGGCGGAGGAGAAAAAAAGATATGGCACACTGGTGCTGGCGAGCGTGCATGATGCGGCAAAGCTGAGCGCGGACGATTTTAAGAAATGGGAAGCGTTTCGCGTCAAGACCCAATATGTATCGACCGAACAGGTCGCCCTCGCACTAGAGCTTCATCAAGCATGTATTCTGCGCGGCGATGTGGAACGGGCGAAGATCGTGAGGGAGAAAATCGAATTTCTTCAGGACAAGGACGCAGACGGGAATATTATTCTGGTAAACCAGCAAAGGAACAAAGAACGAGGGACAATGCTTAAGAATATGGAGGGTGCTGAAATTCGCGCGGAAATAAGAATCGCCGCCGCATCGAGCGTGGCCCCCGCCAGCAAGGGGATGAACAAGGAGGATGTGTCGGCTGCGGAGCTGCCGCCCGCCGTCAATTTCCGCAAGAAGGTCGGGGTGCGCGACGCGGACGGCAACGAAATATCGAAAAGAGATATCGACATAATTGCTGGGTATCTGACGCCGGCAAATATCGTCCGGGCAAAAGACGGCGTCATCACCGTCGGCCAGGATCCGGCGAAAGGGTCTGTCTATGACATCCTTCTCAACAACGCCGGCGGGGCGTGCCATATAACCGTTGGGAATACAACGTACATCCTTGTGGCGGAAGATATCCAGGACGGGCAGACCGCCATCGCACACGAGAAACTTGAGATAAAAATAGAAAATGACCTCAAGAAAGAAGAAGTCGTTGCGGGTTTGAAAATGAGTAAATTCGAGAGATTCAAGAGCCGTCTCGGGAAAAAAGGCGAGAAGCTGACGCTTGAGCAGGCGGCGCACATCCTGGCGTGGGCCCAGCAGGTCGGCGAGCGCGGGTGGACTGATGTCGGTCATCCTGAAGCCGTGTTTGTAAGAAATCAGATCGACGGGATGGGGCTGGAAGATCTGCTTTCGGCACTGAGCGAAGACAGGGCTCTGCATCAGGAACTTGTCAGGGCGTATCTCGGCGAAGCAGCTTCAGTGAATGTGCTGAGGTTCGAACGATCGGCCAGGCTGTACATGTCCATGAAGGGGATCGAGGCGGCGGAAAAGGCCGGCAATAGATTGGCTGCTGACACACTTCTTATGGATGCTCTTCAAAATCTCGACGCCGGCGTTTTTTCAGTCTCCAAAAACGACGTCTCGGTCACTATCGGCGGTATGACATACACCATGGGAATACAGAAGCAAGGCTTAAAAACAATCGGGAGCGGCGCAATAAAAAATAAAGCGGGCACGGCGATCGGCCAGGGACACCTCGATGCATTTCTCAGGGCCCTGTTCGCGCTGAGGAGCCTCGGGTCAACTGTCGGGAAGATAGATCCGTTTGACGGTCAATACGCTGACGCAAAAAACACCGTTCAAAAAGCTGCTGAAGACAGTATTCGGTATCTATTAACTACCGGCGACTTTGAGCAGGCGGAAAGACTCATATCCTTAGCGGGAAAACTTGGGATTGATACGGTGTTGTTGAGCAAGGGTCTCGCGAAGGGGCGTATTCAGGCGAGTTTTGATAAGGAGCTGGCGGCCTTGCAGTCTCAGGTAACGAGTACTGGCCCCGAAACGGTCCGGATGTTATTGCTCGGACTTATGAAAAATTACGCGGACAGGGGTGTGGATGTCGCGGCCGCCAGGGCGGAACTGCAGGGTTTGTTCGAGCGCGAGCTGGATGCGCTTAATGCGAAAATCAACGCGCCGGGATTGTTCGAGACGAAGGCCCGCGAGCTGGCAAAGGCGTATGAAGCACTCAGCATAAAAACCCTCGACCTATCTGCCGCCGATAACATGATCGCGGCAAAGAAATCAAAACAGCAGACCGGAGCGCTCTCCGGCAGGATCAGCAGCGTTTTTGCGGAAAAGATACAAAAATTTATTGATGCCCTCACGACACAACAGGTCATCCCGTACGCGGAATTCAAAAAGATCGTGAACAGCTATCGGAACGTACAAGAGGGTGATCTCGCGGAGATGGTCCAGATACCTTTTGGGAGCACGGTAGGTGCCGCTGCCATAGATTATCAGATCCTTCAGCCGTCGCTCAGTCTCCAGCAGGCAATCCGGGGGAGGAACAAGGTTGGAATCACGGCCGCACTCGTTCTTCTCATCACGCTTCATGCCCAGTACAGCGCAGATCCGGCACGGCTGAACAACAATATCCATATCGGCCTTGCCGCCCTCACCCGGATGGATGAGGCGGAAGCGAACCGTCTTTTCAACAGGAACCTCGTGGCCGCAAAGCTGAATATGGCCGATTTCGATGAAAAGAACGCCGACAGATATCTCCGCGCCGCGCTGACCGTTGCGTTCGAGGCAGCGGCAAATAATGAAATGGAGCTCTCGCGCGAACTGCTCGCGCAGATAGCCGAACGCGCCCCTCCGCAGAGCAAAGCGCAACGTGAAGCAAGAACCGCCCTTGATTCCTTTGAATTAGGCTTTATTGATCCTGCCGCCAATACCCTGTACCTCTCTAACGATGCCGGACGCATCACGGCCATCGCTCTGAGCGAAAATACAGCCCCGGAAGTCCTCAGCAGGGTGAAAGCCCGCGAGAGAGCGCTCGAAAAACAGGGACGGTCCGTCGACAGCTACGCAATGCGCCAGGCGTTGATGCGAATGAACGGCAGGATATCGACCGCGGACGCCTATACGAAGGACGACCTGCCAAAGGACAAGGCCGACGCGCAGAAATATCTCGATGATCCCGCAAACTGGTTGCCCCGCCGCAGGGCAATGCAGGAACAGATACTGGCCGATGAGATGGAAAAGGCGCGAGCGCTTTCAGGGCGCCTGACAAGCGGTGATCAGAAAAACGTCATCATTGCGTTTCGAGGGAATACGGCCGCGGGAAAGACCACGGCGGCCAAACAGAATGATCTCTCAAGAGCTGCTATAGATTCAGCCGGGGAACCCTCCGGGGCTCTCAATCCGGACACGGTCAAGGGGATGCTCCGCGGGCAGGAGAAGGATGAGTTCCTCGCGCACACGATATCACACGCCCAGTCGCACATGGAAGGGGCCAGCATAACCCGCAGGATGTCCCAGAAGATCGATGAGGAACGCCTTTCAAAGGTTATCGACAAACGGCTCGAACAGCAGGCGGATATCATCGACATTATCTCTAACGCGCAGGAAACGGGAAAAACCGTCACGGTCCTTGATATCGATGCCCCGCTCGATGTCTCCGCGCGCAGGGTGCTCGGCAGGCGGGTTGACGCCGATTCGCCGCTTGTTCCTTTCAAGGCGGTGGAAGAAGGTTTTGACCAGATCCGCAAGAACAGACTTTCTGCGATAGAACAGGCGCGGCAGGGAAAGATCAAAAATTATGTCCTTTACGCCTATGACGCAACAGGGAATCCCGTCGTGGTCATGCAGATCAAGAACGGAAAAGAAGAAATATTCGATCAGAAACTTTTTGATGAGGTGACAAGTCCCGACACCACGACAGCGATTGAGTCGGCAAAATCGGCCCTGATAGACGACGCATACATAGACGGAATACTCGCGAATACGCCGGAAAAATTCAAGAAAGAAGTCAGGCTGAGCCTCGAGCCGTATAAGGGCTTTACGCTCGGAGAAGCGCTTGATCTCCACGCGAAAAAGGTCCAGGCGCTGCAGGACCTTGTCAATCTCGCCCGGAGGCTTGGTCTCGGCGCTTTCGAGGCCGATATCATCGCGCAGCACGATGTCTCATCCCGTATCTCGTTCATGTCGCCCGACGCCGATCATATTTCCCGCGTTATTGCGAACGGAAAACAGATCCTGAAAAACAAGGCTCTTATGGACAAAATGCGGGAATATTTCGGTGACCGTGCGGAGGAGGTGGCGCTCGCCGCGATGCTCCTTTCCAAGATCGGTTTCGCAAAGGTCGATCCGCGTGACCGGTCTTCATACATGAATAACAGGTTGTTTGCGATGGAGATGTTGACCGCTCAGAAGGACAATCTCATGAGCGCCCTGGGCCTCAGCGAGCGGCAATTCATGCTCTTTGCCAGCGCGGTTAAAAGAGAGGGGACTTTCGGCGCCGGGACGGAATATACCCCGGAAAAATACGACAATCCGCTGACGGTGTTACTGACGCTTGCCTCCGAAATGGATATATCCAAGAAACGGCTCCAGAACTGGCAGAACAGCGCGACTCTGATGAACGCGCTCATTGATATCGCGACCGACCGAGCACTTCTTGAGATGAAAAAACAAGGCGCATCAAAGGAAGAACTTGACCGCCTGGTAAGCAAGCTCGTGCAGGACAGCATACTGAACAACAGCGATTTCGCAAATTCGTTCATGGCGGAGATGAAGGGGACCGAGTCTGAAAAGGAAAAATTACTCCAGATGGTCAGGTCTAACATTGCCGGGATCGACAGTCGGTCGTACCTCTACTATGTCAGCTCATACGGCATCGAGGACATCAGCGTTGACGAGAACGGGCAGATCCTTGTTGAGACTCGTGCGGATCTTGCGCGTCTTGCAAGCCAGACGGCCGATTATCCGGAAATCGTCAATTTTCATTACAACCGGATAACGGCAGAGATGGAGAGGATAAACAAAAGCCAGCAAGACGCCGGTTTCACCATTACACGGGTTTTTAAAGAGATTGATGCGGCGAAGAAGGTGCTGCAGGAAGGCAAATACGCCGAGGCATTGAAGATCGCTGACGCGATTATGAAAATCGACCCCGCCAGCGAAAGCGCGAGAGCTATTTACGATGAAGCGAGCATGAAAAGCAAACCGGCGGAAGTCGCTCAGTCGATGGCGGCACTGCGCTCTGCGAGCAATGCCGATGACGCCAAGAGGGCGATTGATACGCTGCTCGCTTACGCGCTGAATAAGGAGATGTCTGAATCGATTCTTGCAGCCGGGATCCTCGACAGTACGGAGTGTGCAGAGGCGCTCAAGATGATGTCGTCCGAAGACGCTCTGCGTTACGGCCTGCGCCTTCTGCGGCTTTACTGCGATGAGATCGGCGGCCTGGAGGGGCTTACTAAACTCGAAAACTCGCCTGAGGACATCAGTCCGCAACTTACGAGGGTTGTTATTAACAGGTTCCCGACTGTCGCGCGTATATTGGAGATCATGACAGATAATGTAGGCAGTTGCAGCAATATGGTCGTGCTCAACGAAGTGCTCAGCGGTTACCGAGACAGCATACAGCCGATACTGACTCGTCTTGAAGAGAATACCAGCAAAGAGCTGAATACCAGTACAGATAGCAAGATTGTCAGGGGACGCCGCATGCTGTCTGCGTTTAATGAAAAGCTGGGGATGGAAAAAGTCAATGAGTTGTTATTTAACGATGCGAAGAAGAAATTCACACTGGAAGGACAGCTCTCTCTGAAGATCGCCTCCGAGGTAAATATTTCCGCCGCGGCGGCGGCCGATACGCATACTTTTGCGGGGCGGATCGCGGATTGCATTAAGGCTTTCACGAGCATGGAAAGCATCGGCATCGTCAGCAAAAAACCCATTGTAGGCGTTATCGGTGACATACACGGCGCGCTTGACAGGTTGAAAGAAATCATGAGAGACCTTCACCAAAAAGGTGTCACACACTATGTGTTCACGGGCGATTTTATGGACAGGGGGAGGAGTTCGCTCGCGGCAGTGGAAGAAGTCCTCAACAACAAAGACGCGGTCGCTTTACTGGGCAATCACGATATCGGTTTCATCCGCGGGATGATGGCGATTGCGGAAACGCCGGCCGATCAGTTGAGCGTTGAACAGGTAAAGATGTTTCAATCGTGGCTCAAAGCGGGCGGGATCGGAGTTTTGAGTGAGGCGGGGTTCCCTTTTGTCGATGCCGAAGGCGCCCTAACGCTCACTGATGAAAACAATAAGCCGCTTTTCTGGATTAGCGCCAGCCAGAAGGGCGTTGATGCGTGCAGAAGGATCATTGCGTTGATGAAAGCTCCCGAGAACGCCGAAGGGTACCGAAAGCTTGAAGAGACTGCGGATATGATGAGAAAGAAGATGAGCCTATATCATCTTGACGATAACCTCACTTTTTACGTGCACGCCGGTCTGCCTGTTGACGATCAGGGCAATCTAAAGATTGAGTACGGAGGGAAGACCGGATTGGCGGCGCTCGATCAAATGCAGGCGGATTTGCGTTCCAACGATGCCGCCGCGGCCGCACGGGCTCTTGAAGCGCTCAGCCAGAAAAATTCTATTGTGTCGGTGGGGAGGGCTGGGTGGCAGGAGAAGCTCAAAGGGAACGTAGATTCTTTGCTTGTGCAAATCGGCGCTCTGCGGATCGTCGTCGGACATGAACAGTATGATGCTGAAGGCCTCGGTGAGCTGGGCGCTGCATTTGGCGGCAAGATCATCCCTGACGACTTTAGCATGTCACAAGGCATGGGCGGCCATGTGATCATTGGCAAGGATGGGATAGACGCTTCGATATTCAAGGAGAATTCGCTCGAGATGTCGACAAACAAGGTTGCGGACGCCCGGAGCGTCCTGGTCCAGGCGAAGGTCATGCTGGCGCAGGCGCGTATAGCAGAGGGAAAAGATGGGGAAGTCCGTGAGGAGGCTTATGCGGCGCTGAAGGCAGATCCTGCTGACGAAGTGGCGAGGCGTACACTTGTCGCGCTCAGCGAAGCTTTTATCAGGAACGGAAAGTACAATGATGCTGAACAAACGTTTATGGATATCCTCCGCGGCCCCCCGCTATCGAAAGAACTGCAAACATCCGTGATGAACATGTATGATCGTCTCGCCGGTATGAGGGATGGTGCATCTGCAGCAAAGATCTTTGCCGCCGCCGCCGTCAAGACGGGCGATGTAGGATTGCTGGTCCGGTCCCTGCAGTCCAGCGCTCTGGACCAGGGGACGCGCCTGAGCGTTCTGCAAAAGCTGGACGAATTGTTCAGGAAGCAGACTCTTTATTCTTCGGACACTATCCAACCAGCAGCCAATGTTTATCTCGCGATCCTCGCGCAGGAAAAGACAGACAGGACGGAAGGGTACACGCGCGCGGAATATCTCGTCCGCGGTCTCGGATACTTTGTGCAACACGCTTCGGACGCTGAGTTGAAAACCGGGGTCCTGAAGGGGCTCGATGCGGCGCTCGCCGCTTCGCGCTCGCGGCAGGCCGCAGAACCGAAACTTGAGAAGAGCGAGAGCGCCCTCCGCTGGCAGATTGTATGGAGCCTCGGCCAGGTCCGGAACGAGGGAGCGGCCGTTCTCCTGCGTAGTATCGTGTCTGATGAGAAAGAAGACTTGAATACGCGGATCTTTGCCGCGCTTGAAATCTTATTATAATCATCGTCGGAAAGCCGCAACGTTACTGTCTTAGACATGTGTATCACCTCCTTTTCTATTTTCATATGTATTCTATTGTATTCATTTGTATTCGTCAAGAAATAAAATGTCATTCCCGTGAAAACGGGAATCTAGAGTGACATGTTTCATAGGAGGATACAGCCCTGGATCCCTGCTTTCGCAGGGATGACAGAACACGCCCTATTTAAGCACTTACGGCAAGTTCGGCGTTCTGGCGGGCAAGCTCGTCGAGATAATTCATATCGCGGACAACCGTTTTCGGCAGGATACGCATCGCCGCCGGATCCGCGGCGTCAATGCAGTCCTTGAGCTCTTCCGGTATGTCCTGCCCGAATACGGCGGCTATCGCTGAGGAGGGCAGTGCGTCATCCCCCATGAGGATCGCAAAAATAAAGACGCGGACGCTCTTTCGCCAGATAGAGTCATAATATTTTGATTCGGTGACAACGGTGATCCGCAGTTCTTTCTCCGCGTCTGTCCCTTTCCTCAGCGCGGCAGACACGTCGGCTTCGACGAATTCGATGAAACGCCGGGCAGTATCGGGGTCCGTTTCCAGCTTTGACAGATCGCCGGTGAATCCGGACGGATCGACGCTGTGATCTGCCGCCGGAAGGCCGGCCAGCTTTCGGATACGCAGTCCGTCAGCGGTCGTCGCCACCCACACAAATTTACGGGTGCTCCCCTCCTGTCTGCCTTTCATCAGCCCCTCGAGAAGGATCCTGCCGCCGAGATCTTTCAGGAGCGGCACCTGCTTTTTGAGCGTATCATCGTAACGCATCAGGTAAAAGCTCTCCACGTGGAGCACTGTAACGTCCAGGTCTCCCTCCGTCCGGTCCGGGCGGGGGTTGAAATCGGAAAAACCTTCTTCGCGCGACACCATGTCGTCATAGATCAGGTACGGCTCGAGAGTCTCGGCGAGCAGAGCGGTATGGGGCGGTTTCGCGAGCGCTCCCAGGAGCCCCAGCGCCACAGCCGCAAACACCGCCAGCGCCGTCTCCCGCCCCGTCATGACCACATCCTCTCCCAGAAGGAGGCGCTCGAGGACCCCCAGCCCCTGACGCAGTTCGGCGCTATCGGCCTTCTTGAGGGCCGCCGCTTTCTCCCGGGTAAACAGATCGTACACCTCAGGCACATTCTTCAATCCCGAAGAGGCGATCGCACGGTCGACGATGTACTTCTTGTTGAGCCTTCCCAACACACCGGCGGCGTGCTTCTCCATCCGGGATGCGTCGCCGCTGTCCAGTTTGAGCATTGCGATATCTCCCGGGTGCAACAACCCCGCGGCGATCAGGAAGTTTAGGTACGCCCCGGGATACACGGCCGCCATCAATTTGATCCTCCGCGCGTAACGGTCAAGCTCCCCGCCTCCGGGATCTTTGCCGATAAAGAGACCGGGGATGTATGTGACGCCGTCTCTGAAAAGCAATTCTGGCGCCGGTATCTGTTTAGCCGCCGGGCCGGCGAATCTTTCCAGGACCGTCCTCACCAGCGCGTCCCAGGACATCCTCGTGCCGGCGGGTGCCCCGCCGATGACCCTGGAGGGCCGTAGAAGGCCGCCGGTCACCAGCATACTGCCGATGAGCAGGCCCCGCAGGATGAACTGGATATTCGGCGCGTCCGTCAGGTATTCGCTGAAATCAAGGAGTAGCAGAGGGAATGTGTGCGCGAATAAAGGCCGTCCCCTCAGCATCGAGCCGCGCTGGGCGTCCCACATCTTTTTCGCTTCGGCGAGCAGCTGCCCGTCGGTCAGGTTCGCCACGTACTGCGCGATGTTTCGCGTTTCAAAGAGGTCGCTGTTGTCCCGCATGTACGCGATCGTGCGCGGCAGTGCCATCTCGAGGACCTCCTCGCTCGACAGCTCGCGCCGCTCTTTCGCTTCGAGCTCCTGCACCGTTTTAATGAGGTCGTCGATCACCATGACCTGCGTCGGCTTATCTCCCCGGTTCACCTGCGCTTCCAGTTCGGCCGCTTTCTTCATTGCGACATCGAAACGTCTTCTCAATCCGGGATCGGACTTCCCTTTCCGGAAGGTGTTGCAGGCGCGGACAAATGTCAGCGCGTGCACCAGAAGCTCTTCAACGGCAATCTCCCCTTCGACGACGGTGTGGTACACCTCGTGCGGTATCAGGTGCATCTCGAGGAGCTCGCGGCTGTTCAGGATAGATGCGACAAAATAGATCGTATTGCTGTCTTTCCTGATATGGGCGAGGACATTCTCCTTGTCGAGAATAACGATCCTGTTCACCTCACGGCCGTTCGGCTCTTTCTCGATCATCCTTCCAATATCAGCGACCGACTCCTCTATCCCCTCCATCGAAAGGCCGAGCTCTTTTATTTTCCGCGCTGACACCGCATTTTTTCCGTCCCGGAACTCATCTTCAAGCACGAATGCGATCCCGCGGGCGCTCTTTTCCGCGCGGAACGCGGCAAGCACCACCTTGCTGTTCTCGTACTTCATCTGCAGGACGTCCCTGAGCGGTTTGCTCATCGGCGATTTCATGAACTCCTGCCACAACTTACTGCCCCAGTCGGTCTTAAACATCTCGTTGTCATTCGGTATAGACATGAGCGCCTTGTCCGCTTCGGCCCGCTTCCGGAGCGCCCGGACAGCGGAAAATCCGGCATACAAAACAGCGCTCAGGAAGAGCCCCGCGGCGAAGATCTCCGCCATAAGAGTATCCTGCGAGACTGCCTGCGCGCCTTGCGGGACGGCCGCGGGCATCATCGCCAGCACCGGCGAAGCCTTGACCAGTCCTATGCCAATCATGAGCGGCCAAAAAAACCCGAATATGGACGTAAGGCGCGCCATCGAACGGTAGATACTTTCCCACAGCCGCGGCGTACGCGCTGTGTCGGTCCCTGTGGTCCCTGTCTCCAGCCGGGCTTTCTTTTGCGGAGCCGCCGCCGTCTTTGCCGGCGCAAACACCCCGTCTATCATCTTCTTCTCCTTGTCATTTTTCGGCGTCCTCGTCAACAGCTCCGCGCGCGCGGCTTCCTGGTACGGATTGCCGTCGGCTTTTGCGAGGATGGCGAGCGTCGTGACCGTGCAGGCCGCCAGATTGACATTAAGCTCCCCTATTTTCCAGACGAGCTGTTTCTTTTCCGGCCGGGGGGCTTCGCTCTTCGGCGTTTCCGCCGGCGGGGCCTGCCCCGCGGCTTCTCCAGCAGGAGGCTGGTCTTCCCCTCGCAGTTTTCTCCTGGCCGCTTCGAAGCTGATGATCTTCGCCATCCGCCCTTTCGGCGGAGCTTTTTCTTCCACGGCAGAGGGCTGTTTCGGCATCTTGTAGACCGTGGTCGTTTTTGTCTTCTCTATAACTTTTGCGGCCGGCTTGACAACCCTGGGCGCTGCCCGGACAGGAGGCGGCGGCTCATATTGCCTGGGCGGAGGCTTCTCCTGTTTCCACGCATAGTAACGTTTGTATCCGTAAAGGAACGCGAGGTTGAGCAGAAGGTTGAGGAACAAACCGTTGACGGGAAATATGGAGCTGATGACGGTAAAGATTATCGAAAAAATGAGGATGTTCAGGAAAACAACGCCCGCGGTCGAGGCGCCGGCCAGAAGCGTTTTCCCGTCGAACGCGCTTGCGGGAGCGGCGAAAACGAGGTTCATCCCGACGGCCAAAACCGTAATAAATAGCGCTTTCGACATGTTCCTCGCGACAAAATCGGCCCACGGTATCACTTCCCACCACTTTTTCGCGGCGGCCTGGGCCGGAACGGGGCCCGGCCGGTCCTGCTCATACCAGTCGGGAGCCCGGTATTTCTTGAGCAGGGCGGACACCTTGGCAGATACCTCTTTGGAACCGCGGATCCTCAGCATGTTGCTTTCATACGGATAGATCCCCTCGTTCTTCACGATATAGGCGAACGCCGCTTCCGCGACAGCGCGTTCGATATCTTCCTCGCGCGCGCCTTCCCTGCGCATCTTCTCGGCCTTGCTGACGACGCTTTCGACAAAAACGTGGTACGGCATCACATCGCCGCTTAGCTGGCGTTCCCGCATCTTTTTCTCGTACTGATATTCGAACCCCTCCGGCTTGCCGGCGTTTCTTTCTATAAGACGGTCAAGCCGGGGCAGGTAGGCATTGCTCGCGTTACGCGCGCGCGCGTCATCAGCCGCCAGCTCCATCAGCAGGACGTCATAGCCCGCGCTGTCCGCGCGCTTCAGCGGCATGATGCCGGCCAGGATATCGAGCGCGACGTTAAGGGCCTCCTCCACCTCCCTGTCTTCGTGTATTTCGAAATGCCGCTTTTCATGGGGAAGGGCCTCGAACTCGAATTTTTTCGATGATTTCAGGATGTCGAGGGGAAAGACCATCAAGCCTTTCGGCTTTTCGACATGCGCGCCGTATTTGATCAGGCGCTCGATCCGTATCGTGTTGAGGCCGGCCGGCCATCCGACCCGGTTGAAGTAGTCCTCGATCATCCGCGCCCGCCGGAGGTACACCGGTACATATTTCCCGAGGCCCGCTTCGAACGCCGGGTCCAGAACAAGCCTGCGGTTGCCCTCACGGTCCGCCGCCGCGTTAAAATCCACGATCGTGTTCCTGTCCTCGCTGATGAGCCGGTCGATCTGCGGGTCGCCGATCTCTCCGCGCTCTCGCGCGCGGACAAAACCGAGCCAGCGGGGCAGGAGCTCCTCGTTGCCAAAAACGTCCATCGGGATGACGAGTTCGCCGTTCGTGATACTCACATCGGCGCCTTCCCTCAGGCGCTTCACCACCCGGATCTTCCTGATTTCGCCGGACGATAATTCTCCCCTGAAATAATCGGCGAGGACATCCTTCATGCCCGCGTAAACCGGCAAAAAGGGCCCCAGGAACACTTCCGTTTCCGAACTGAGCACGAGTTTTCCGCCCCTGTCGACGGCGTAGACCGCCTCGGTGTTGATGTCGTGCTGGAGCACCGGCAGGGCGGAAAGCGGCGCGGGCTGATCGTCCCTGAACCCGGTGACAAAACGAAGAAAATCATCGAGCGACACATCGTCGTAGGCGTAACGGGCATTCTTGAGGCTTGTCTCGATCTTCGCCGCGAGGTATTGCCACCAGCGCTGGAGGGTGCTCGCGGGCAGGCCGGTATAATCGAACTCCAGCGCCTTACTGCCGGAACTGATATCCGTTGCGACGCGTTTCACGCCGCTCTTGAATGCCGCCTCAAGCTCTTCACCTTTCCCGTAAATGCCGACGCGGGCGAGCAGGCGTTGAAATTTCTGCATGACGGCCGCCTTCGTCTCGACAGCAGGCACGGCCGGCGCCGGCAGGGGCGCCGCGAACGCGCCGGCAGGAACACCCGCCGCAACCGGCTCGAGGAGGGCGTTGAGATATACGTTATCTTTCGGGGGGACGGTCATGACCGATTTGACGATAGCGCCTTTTTCGTCAACGACGCACTCGTACACCTGTCCCGTCGTGCCGTCGATCGTAATGATGTCCCCTTCAACGAATTTTTTGAGTTCAACGGTCAGCGCTCCGTCTTTGATGAGGTCGCCGAGCTTTCTGCCGCTCTTCATGACATACCGCGTCAGGGCCTCGCCGGACAGCCGGGCGCCGTCCTTCGTCCGGTACTCCGACATGCCGGTCACGATTATTTCACCGTCGCGAAAAATGAGGTCGGGCATATTCACGATCGCCGGTTTTCCAAAACTGGTCGCGATCTGTGCGCCGTGCGACGAATCGCTCCCGTCCACGGCGATGACGCCGTCGGCCTGCCGTATCGCCTCGATCGAATCGTCCGTCAGTTCGAAATCCCGCTTTACCAGTATGGCCGGGATGCCTTTCTCTTTGAGTTCCTTCACTTTTTCCGCGGAAAACGCGAGGACGCCGGTGACGACCCCCGAAGAGACCGGGTCTCCTTTCAGGATCCCGCCGCTTTCGTTCCGGACAGCGAGCGAGCCGTTGTGCGCGCGCACCGCGGGCGAGCCGTAGTCTATAACGGGGTTCGCGAGCAGAGCGCGCAATTGATCGGCGGTCACCTGCCGAGCGGCGGAATATGTATCGAGGATGCCTTCGCGGACCATGTCGGCAGCAACCTTTGCGGCGGCGGCAGCGGTCTTCTTGCCGGTGCGGCTCTGGAGAAAATGTATCTTCCCCGCCGTGTCGACAACGAACTCAACGTCCTGAACGTCCCTGAAAAGCCGCTCGAGGATTTTAACCTGATCTCTGAGCGCCGCCTGCAATCCCTTTTCCAGCGCCTCGATGCCCTCGCCCGATTCTTCGCCGCCGACAATATTCCCGATCCGTCCGGTGACGATGTTCTCACCCGTGATCCTGTCGCGGGAAAACGCGACGCCCGGCTTGCCGAACACCATCTGCTGGACGTTGACGGCAGTGCCGATATCATCGGCTATTCCCTGCTCTTTCCGGTAGGACGCCGCCTCCGGCGAATCCCACGAGCTGAATACCGCCTTGACCGCTTCGTCAACCTGCCGGCGAGGGTCATGCAATATCGGGAGCGCATCACTCCGTCCGCTCTCGCGGGCAAAGGTCTTCGCGTACTCGTCGATCCTCCGGCCCAGAGGCACCGGTTTACCTTCCGCATCCTGGAGCACCTGCAGGTCTTTTTCGGCAGTTGCCATCAGACGCTCGATCTGCTGGTCGTACATCCCGAACACCGACGCGGCAAAACCGCGCAGGAATATACGGTAGAGGTCAAGCACATATTCTTCGCTGAAGCCGTTCGCTTTCCGGAACGTTTCCGCATTTCCGGGAGTCAAACCCACATTGAGGACCGTATCAAGCAGTCCGGGCAGAGAAACCGGGGCGCCGCTGCGCACCGAAACCAGCGAAGTGTCGGACAAAATACTCTTGAGCTGGGTTTCGTAGTCGACGATATCGCGCGCCCTGACCTCCGATGCGGGTTTTGCCGCAAGGCTGTCCTTGTATTTCTTGTAGTTTTTCGCGGCGATCGTGAACCCGTCGGGGACATCGAGTCCGAGCGCCTTCATCACCTGCAGGCTCATCCCCTTCCCGC
>Ga0351843_1218_pt1 | contig 16962 bp, 13 predicted proteins | sample TotcelHFGM3001L4_FD_206878 | JGI IMG/M metagenome (GOLD analysis project Ga0351843, IMG submission 206878) | Enriched cells from coal bed in the Powder River Basin, Montana, United States - Total cells FGM rep1 HSBNCT.FGM.300.1.L4 ...
CGCCAGTCCGGAATTTTTTTCCGGTCTTGTCGCCCAGCATGCGCCCGATTATCTCTGGATCGGTTGTTCGGACAGCCGTGTCCCGGCGAATGAGATAGTCGGACTGCTGCCGGGAGAATTGTTTGTCCATCGGAATATCGCCAATCTGGTGATCCATACCGACATGAATTGTCTGTCGGTCATTCAATACGCGGTGGACATCCTTAATGTCAAGCACGTGATTGTCTGCGGCCACTACGGCTGCGGCGGCATCAAGGCCGCTATGGAGAAGCAGCCGCATGGGCTGGTGGACAACTGGCTGAGACATGTCCGCGATATCCGCCAGCGGCATCAAGCGAAGCTTGAGGCAATTACGAGCGAGTCAGAACGGATGCGCAGATTGTGTGAATTGAATACCGTAGAACAGGTCGTCAATGTCGGAAACACGACGATCATCCAGGATGCCTGGAGACGCGGACAGAAAATCGCTATCCATGGCTGGATATACGACATTGCCGACGGATTACTCAAAGATCTGGACGTGTGCATCGTTTCACGCAATGAACTGGATATTTTACAGGAAAAGATAAACAGCTAAGGAGATGATGATGAAGTGCGTGAAGTTATGGATGAGCGCGGCGGTGCTTGTCGTCCTGGCGGCGGTTTTCTGTGCGGATACCTTTGCCGGACAGGAAGGACACTACACCGGGGGTATTATCCGTCCGCGTGACGTTGCCGTTCCTGAGCCGGGGCTCTATTACACGCAGTATAACCCGGTCTATACATCAAACCAGTTCCGCGACCGCAACGGCGTCAAGGTCACCGGCATGGCCATGCAGCGCGATATAGTGAAGACGATCGATATCTACGGCTACCATGTCGATTTTATCGCCGATGTGAACGCGTCTGCGGATGTGAAGATCGAGGTCGATTCTTTCGGCATGATGCCGACATTCATCTGGGTCACCAAGCAAAAGCTGTTCGGCGCGAAATACGGGATGTTCATCCAGCCCTATTTCGGCTACGAGAAGATCAAGGTGGAAGCTGACCTTGACGCGAGTGTTGACCCGATGTTGGAGGTGCGCGGGTACGGCATCCGGCTGCCGGGCCAGGAAGCGAAGCGCAGCGTCTCGAAGTCAAGTTCGCGGTTTGACATCGGTGACATGTATGTCCAGCCGATTTGGCTTGGCTGGAGCGGCAATCATTATGACCTCGCGTTCGATTACGGTTTCTTTGCGCCGACCGGCGGGTACAATAAAAACAACCTGGTCAATATCGGGAAAGGTTTCTGGAGCCACATCATGCAGGTCGGCGGCCTTTATTATCCGAACCCCAACAAGTCGACCGCGCTGATGGGGCAGTGGACGTACGAATTGAACGGCTGTATGCACGGGCAGGATATCCGTCCGGGCGATAACATTATCTTTGAGTATGGATTGAGCCAATACCTGACAACGTGGCTTGAGATCGGTTTCATGGGCTTTGATATATGGGAAGTAACCCAGGACCACGGGATGCAGGCAACGGGCAAGAATGCGAAGGACCAGGACCACGCGATCGGCGCGATGATCAGCGTGTGGCCGATACAGAATAAGCTGAATGTTTCGTTTCGCGCAACGAAAGAAGTGTACACGAAAGACCGGTTCAAGGGGGACTGGTACACGGCGACCGTCACGTATGTGTTTTAATGACGAGTCGTCAGGTGTTAGATGAAAACGTTTCTATATGTCAGTCAAAAAAGAAAGAGGTCCTGTGGAGAAATCGTACGGATATAAAAAGTTGTGTATAGCCTTTCTCATGTGCATGCTGATTTCCGTTTCATCGGGCATTGAGCAAACCGCGGCCCAGGATCAACGCCAGGTTGAAGGACACCCGATCGCTTCCGATGTTTTAACGACGCGCCAGAGGACGGTTGTTCCCGACGCAATCCCGGCTGGTGCCGCGAAGATTCAACTTTACGAGATCTCAAAATACAAGGAGAACGGCTATGGCAGCTGGCATTACGGCCCGGGGATCGACGCAGGAAAACGGCTCGATATCATGCCGGCCCGTTATGACGGTTCAGCAGTTACTCAAAAAGAAAAACTTCTAACTTTCTTCACGATAAGCGACATCCACATCACCGACAAAGAAGCTCCGAATCAGCTGATCTACCTGCAGCGCCTGCATCCGGCATTGTCAGTCGGCGCTTCGCTCTATTCGGGGATCATGATGTACACGACGCACGTTCTCGACGCGGCCGTCCAGACGATAAACGCCCTTCACAAACAAAAGCCGTTTGATTTTGGCATCTCTCTGGGCGACACCTGCAACAGCACTCAATACAACGAACTGAGATGGTATATCGATGTCATCGACGGCAAGGTCATCACCCCGAGCTCCGGCGATCATGCCGGAGCCGGCACCATCGATTATCAGAAACCGTACCGGGCGGCAGGGCTTGATAACTCGATCCCCTGGTATCAGGCGCTCGGCAACCACGATCATTTCTGGATCGGCTCGATCCCGGTGGACCATGGTCTTCGAAAGGACCTCCGACAGTCCTACGTCAGTGACACTGTCTTCGCCGCGGGAGATGTCCTCGCCGACCCTCGGAATATGAACAAGCCCGAGTACTATATGGGCGTGTTCGACTGTTCGACTCCTCACGGTGATATTAAATACGCGGGGCCGCTGAAAGACTTTAAGAGCCCTCCGAAGGTTGTGCCCGATCCTGACCGCCGTTCGCTTTTGCGGACGGAGTGGATGAAAGAATTTTTCACCACATCGACAAATCCGGCCGGCCATGGTTTCAACCTGGCCGACGCCGGCAAGGGCTTTGCCTGTTACAGCTTTGTGCCGAAGGCGGCTGTACCGATCAAGGTTATTGTCCTCGACGATACCCAGAGGGAAGATGACGGCTCTGCCGATATCCATGGGCACGGCTTTCTCGACAAGGAACGCTGGGAGTGGCTTGAAAAAGAGCTTGCGGCCGGTGATGCGGCCGGCCAGCTCATGATCATCGCCGCGCACGTGCCGATAAACGTTGAGCCGACTGCGCCGGGGTCCGAGGTGGGGTGGTGGCTCAACCCTCAAAATGCGGTAACCCTGCCGGACCTGATCGCCGAACTTCACAGCCATCCGAATCTGATCATGTGGATCGCCGGGCACCGTCATTTAAATACCGTGAAAGCGTTTATATCGCCTGACCCGGTCAATGCTCCCGAAAAGGGTTTTTGGCAGGTTGAGACTTCATCGCTCAGGGATTTTCCCCAACAGTTTCGTACGTTTGAGATGTATCTCAACAGCGACAACACCATTTCAATCGTTACGACCGACGTGGATCCGGCAGTGGCAGACGGGTCGCTGGCTGCCACATCGCGTTCATACGCAGTTGCTGTCCAGCAGATCGTCAATCCTGATGTGTCCAACCATAATCCGACGAATGATCCGACCGTAAAGCCGATGCCGACGGGTTCGTACAATGCGGAGCTGGTAAAACAATTGAGCCCGGACATGCAGGCGAAGATGGAGAATTACAGAACAGCGGCCCGCAACGAAAAATAGGGGATGGGGAGGAACATATCTATGAAAAGGCTGCTTGCGACGTGTATTCTCGCTCTGCTGCTGATCGCAAACGCAGCTTTTGCCGCTGATCCCTTGCCGTCCTGGAACGACACGGCGACGAAAAAAACCATCATTACCTTTGTCGAAGAAGTGACCAGGGAGGGTTCGCCTGCGTTTGTGCCGCAAGCCGAGCGCATCGCCACTTTCGACAATGACGGCACGCTCTGGCCCGAACAGCCGATGTATTTCCCGCAGGCCTTCACATTCGAGCGCATCAAAGCGCTCGCGCCGCAGCACCCCGAGTGGAAGGATAAACAGCTGTTTAAGGCTGTGCTGGAGGGCGACCTGAAGACGGTTGCCGCCGCCAATGTTCAGGCCCTGTTCGAACTCGATATGGCGGTGCATGCCGGCAATACCACGGAAGAGTTCGCGCAGATCGTCAAGGACTGGACGGCTGCCGCAAGGCATCCGAAGACCGGACGGCTCTATACGGAAATGGTCTATCAGCCCATGCTCGAACTGCTCGAGTACCTGCGCGCCAGCGGTTTCAAGACCTTCATCGTGTCCGGCGGCGATATAGACTTCATGCGCCCGTGGACGGAAAAGGTCTACGGCATCCCGCCCGAGCAGGTCGTCGGCAGCAGCTACAAGACGAAGTTCGATCTGCGCAACGGCAACCCCGTGCTCGTGCTCTTGCCGGAGGTCAACTTCATCGATGACGGTCCGGGCAAACCGGCCGGCATCAACCAGCATATCGGCCGCCGTCCCATCGCATCATTCGGCAACTCCGATGGCGACCTGCAGATGTTGCAGTGGACGACCGCCGGCAGCGGCGCGCGGTTCGCGCTTCTGGTACACCACACCGACGCAGAGCGCGAGTGGGCCTACGACCGAAAATCCTCCTACGGCCGGCTTGACAAGGCGCTCGACGAGGCGCGGGCGAAAGGCTGGACCGTTGTTGACATGAAGAACGACTGGAAGACCATTTACGCATCCGAGAAAAAGTAAAAACTGCCCGATGCTGAGGCGGAATTGCCGTACGGATGCACGGGTAGGATATTTCTATTTGTCTGACGGCGCTAAGTTACCATAGGAGGTGTGTATGAAAAAGGTATTCGGTTTCGTAGTAGCAGTGCTTGCGCTTGTTGCCGCGTACGTTGCGCCGGCGTTTGCGCAGGATGCCGACGTTGTGTATGTTAACGGCAAGATCGTAACGCTTGATGCACAGGAGTCGACGGCCAGTGCGGTTGCTGTTAAGGACGGAAAGTTTTTAAAGGTTGGGAGCACGGATGAGATAAAGAAGCTCGCAGGCCCTTCGACCAAGCTGGTCGACCTCGGCGGCAAGACGGTTGTGCCGGGCTTGATCGACGCGCATTGCCATCCGATGGAAGCGATGATGATGAAAGAGACCTGGGTCGATTGCCGCTACCCGGAGACGCCGTCAGTGAAGGTGGCGCTCGAACACATTGCGGCGTGGGCCAAAAACACGCCCAAAGGGCAGTGGATCTTCGCGGCATGCGTTTCTGCCAGCGAAAACAAGTTTGCCGAAAAGCGGCTTCCGACAAAAGAAGAATTGGACAAGGCGGCCCCTGATAACCCGGCTATGATCGCGAACGGCACCCATATGGGGGTCGCGAACTCAGCGGCATTGAAAGTCCTCGGCGTAACAAAAGGGATGAAAAAGCTGAAGGGCGGCGGTTCGGTCATCCTCGATAAGAACGGCGAGCCGACGGGCGTCCTCACTGATGCGATGTCCGATGTGCCGACCACGCCGACGGTTGCCCAGCTCGAGAAATATTATTCTAAAGATATGCAGGCGTTTTGGAACCAGTACGGTTTTACGTCATATCTGGCGATCACGCCTGCAGCGGCGTTTCCTGTGCTGCAGAAGCTCGCAGAAATGAAATACAAACCGACGATCCGCTATACTGTCTCGTTATGGACATCGGCCAATGCCAAGGATATGCCGGAAGATCTCAGCAAGTTCAAGATGCCGGGCGCGGACCCGGCATGGTACCGGCTCGGCGCGATCAAGGTCTGGATCGACGGCGAGAACGATTGCCGGACCGGGTACATGTACGGGCCGTATGTCGGCCATTTTGACACCGACCCCAAGGGTGACAGAGGGTCGCTGGTAACGCCCCAGCCGGACGCCGACCGTTTCGCGAACATTGCTATGAAAAACGGCGTCATGTCGATGATGCACTGTTCGGGTGATGCGGCGATGGATATCGGCCTAACCGCATATGAGACGCTGGATACATCGGCAGTGCCGAACCAGATAGTCAGGATCGAACATTTCGGGATGTTCCAGATGAGCGACAAGCAGTTGAGTCGCGCGAAAGAGCTGATCAAGAAGGGCTTCAAGATATCGATCCAGCCGACCTGGCTCGTGGATCTGGTTAAGGCCGACTATGAGAACATGGGCGCCGAGCGGACGCGTACCGGATTCAAGTTCCGTTCGATGATCGACGCGGGTATCGAGCCGGCGGCGGGGAGCGACGTGACCGGGATCTATCTCGATAACATCAATCCGTGGCTGGCGATTTACGCCGCGGTCACGCGCAATTCGGACAAGGGGATATTCATGCCGGAACAGGCAGTAACGGTGACCGAAGCCCTTAAGATGTGGACGCTTTGGGCCGCTAAGTCGATCGGGCAGGAAGACGTGAAGGGTTCCATCGAGCCGGGCAAGTACGCAGACATGACGGTACTCTCAGATGATATCCTCACGATACCGGCAGACAAGCTTAAAGACGTCACGACCGAAAAGACAATCGTTGGCGGCGAGGTCGTGTACGAGAAGAAGTAGGAACAATAGAACACAAGGATATGCAGGTGAAAAAATATACTCTACTGGCAGTGTTGTTTGCTTTTACGATCTTCCTCCTCTTGCCGGCGGCGGCTCACGCCGGGCTTTTTTCGGCACAGCCGCCGGCTCCAGCGGTATACTATTTCATCAGCGACCTCCATATCGGCGGCGACGGGGCTCTTAACCGGTGTCATTTTGAGAAAGAGCTGATCGAGTTTCTTCGTAAGATCGAGAACGGCCCGCGGCCAGCGGAGCTCGTCATCGTCGGCGACGCCTTCGGGCTATGGGAGCTGAGCGATCCTGCCGGGAACGAGAAACTCCGCTATATCGCCCAAACGCATCCCGCCCTGTTCGCGCAGTTACGCGAAACCGGCAAGAAGGTCAAGATCACGCTCCTGCCGGGAAACCACGATTACGACCTTGCCTGCTGGAACGGGTACAAGGCAGAGCTTGCTGAATACAATATCAACCTCGAGCGGGGGACGCACATAATGCGCGACATCGCGGGGCGAAAGATATGGATCGAGCACGGCAACCAGCACGACGAGTTCAACACCTTTCCCGAATACGGAGACCGCTACGGCATGCCCGCCGGTTATTTTATCACGTCGAGCACCGTGACGCTTGCCGGGCGGAACGCCGACCGGGGCAGAAGCGTTTGGCTGAATGACCTCCAGTCGGTTTATCCGAACGAAGAGATCCCGTTCTGGATCTGGTCGAACTATTTTTACAAGGAAATGACGCCGATCCTGCGCTGGCTGCTCCTGCCGTTCCTCCTGCTCTTCACGTTCAGCGTCATTGTTTTTATCGGGCGGCTCCTCGAAAAATTCCGCATCCTACGCACGAAAATATTCAGCGTTAATTTCGCGAAGCGGTTCGGCTTTCCCGGCCGGCTGATCGACTGGGTGATCTGGGTGAACAGTATCGTGATCTCGTTTGTTCTCATTTTATCGATCCCGCTCTTCCTGCTCTCAAAAGACATCCAGGGCGCGCTGCGCCGCTATGGGGTCGATACGTCCGATGATCTTAAGATCCAGAAGGAGAATCGGTATCTTGATGCGGCGAAGAAGGTGTTTGAAAAGGATTCTTCAGTGGCTGTCTTTATCTACGGCCACACGCATAATCCTTCAATGCGCAAGATCGGGGAGCGCTATGTCCTGAACACCGGCACCTGGCTCAAGCGGCTTGACCGAGTGAAGGGGCATTTCCGGCTCCTGCCCGACGTCTATTATCCGTCATACCATCTGAACTATTTCACGATCTCCCAGCTGGGAAGCGGCATCCGTATCGGCTATGACGTGATTCCGAAGGCGCGGCCGAACGATCTCACGTTTCTCGAAAAATTGGTCATTTATGGGAAGAAGAAACCGACCGAGCCCACTATCCCCGCCGAGACGATTATCATCCCGACGGCCCCGTAGTTTTTTCTTGAAATCCGTACACCATTCGGTACAATAACTATCTCTAAAGCAGGGAGTTATATGTCGGTGAAATCTGATGTCTGGATTAAAAAAATGTCGGTTGAGTGCGGGATGATACGTCCTTTCGAGCAGAAGCTCGTCAATAAAGGGGTCATATCATACGGCCTTTCGTCGTACGGGTACGACATCCGGATTGCCGATAATTTCAAGATCTTTACCGATACCAGTTCCGCGATCGTCTGCCCGAAAAAATTCGATAAACGTTCCTTCGTTTCGTTCAAGGGGAAGGAATGTATCATTCCGCCCAATTCCTTCGCGCTGGGTGAATCGGTCGAACATTTCAAGATCCCTCGCAATGTGATCGCGATCTGCGTCGGGAAGTCAACGTATGCCCGCTGCGGTATCATCGTAAATGTCACGCCGTTTGAGCCGGAGTGGGAAGGGTGCGCAACGCTGGAGATCTCGAACACGACGCCGCTGCCGGCGAAGATCTATGCGAATGAGGGGATCGCGCAGGTAATTTTCCTCGGGGCCGACGAACTGTGCGCCCGCTCGTATAAAGACAGAAAAGGGAAATACCAGAAACAAAAAGGGCTGACACTGCCGAAGGTGTAGCTAAAAATATTCTTCGAGCAAGCGAAGCGCGCCGAGAAGTGAAAGTGGTGAATGTAGAGTTGTCGATTTACTGCGTTCGCTTAAACAAGGAAGCCAATAATACATGAAAAAAGTCGAAATAAAAGATAACGGGATTTTTGTTGACGGAAAATACGTCCCGATGGTTTCCGGCGAGTTCCATTACTGGCGGACTCCGCCCGATGCGTGGGAAAAGGTCTTCGCTTCCATGAAAGAACTCGGTTTCAGCATGGTTGCCACCTACATTCCCTGGGATTTCCACGAGATCAAGAAGGGGAGTTATGATTTTAGCGGGAAGACGAGCGAGCACAAGAACCTGGTGTGCTGGCTTGAGCTTGCCGATAAAAAAGGTTTTAAGGTGATCATCCGCCCCGGCCCCTATATCTATGCGGAATGGAACCTGGGCGGCCCGCCCGACTACGCATTTAAATATCCGAAATATTCCGAAGAGTTTCTCGAACTGGCGGAAGTCTGGATCAAGAATATTTCTCATGCGCTGAAACCGTTCCTCGCGACCAAAGGGGGGCCGATCATCCTCCTGCAGGCATGCAACGAGACGGTCGGGCATTATGAATATGCGAACTTCGATGATCCGAAATATAAAAAGATCGAGGGGATCTACAAGCAGTACATCAAAGAGAGATTTCCGAAGATAAAGGACTTTAACGAAGCCGCCGACAAAAACTACAAAGATTTCTCGAAGGTCGAGCTGCCGCAGATCAAAGCGGGATGGGGCGGGTGTAACCTGCGCGAGATCGATCTGGGGACGCTGCCGGCGTCGTTAAATGAATGCAAGATCCTGATCGATTTCGGGAAGTGGTACACCGAAGCGTATCTCAAAGAGATCTATAATCTCTATAAGAAGCAGGGCATCGATGTCCCGATATTCGCCAACCTCGTCGGCTGGTACTGGCCGCAGAATTGGGAACGGCTGAAGAAGGTCGTCGACCTTGTTTCCATGGACACCTACTATCAGAACCTCCTGCCGGGCGATCTCTACGCCGCCTTCACGAAGCTCTATAAGCTGTTCGCCGGCACGTCGAAGTTCCCGACGGCCGTCGAATTCCAGTGCGGCGTCTGGGACCCGATGGTTAAGATCACGGGCGTGATGAGCGAGCGGCATTTTTATTTTACGACGATGGTGGCGTTCGCGTGCGGCCTGAAGGGGATCAGCTATTATATGCTGGTTAACCGCGACAATTGGTATTTCGCGCCGATCAATGAATGGGGAAAGATCAGGAACGACGCGGTGAAGGTTGTCAATCGGACGACGGAAACGCTTGAAAAACTTTCATTTGAAAATCTCCGGCGCACCACTAAGATCGCCGTTGCCTGGTACGCTCCTCATACGGAGCACTTCCTGTTTACCGGAAAGAAACAGGTGCACCTCGAGTTCAGGCACAAGGATATCAGCAGGATGCCGTTTGCAGAGGATTACCCCCAGGGCTGGGATCTCTACCGGTCGCTGACCAGAGCGGGAATCGATTGCGACGTGATATCGCTCACCGGCGAGCGTGAATGGCCGGAATTTCTCGTCTACGGCGGTTACCCCTTCATGGAATGGCCGCTCGCCGAGAAATTGTATAAATATGTCTGCGCGGGAGGAAAACTGATCGTCTACGGGGCGCTGCCGGAAGTTGATATTACCGGGCATGCGCATTACGACCTCTTCAAAGATCTTCTCAAGTATCAGCGGACATGCAGGGCAAAGGGAGTTTTTTCGATCAAGTGCGGCAGGGGGGCGATCTATTTCGGGCCGGAGAACCAGACGAACCACCGTGAATTCCTTAAAGAGGTCGGGTATGCTGAGCCGGTCCATTCCGAGGTGCCGGGCGTTTACACGTCGATCCATCTGAACACGAAAACAAAGAAACAGGTCGTCTTTATCACGAACAATAATTTTGAGCGAACTGAAGTGAAGCTGACGGTTGAGCGGGGATGCAAGCATCAGAACCTGGTCGATATCGTCGATAATAAAAAATACCCCTTGCGCGGTCAGCTGACAATAGATAAAAAGGATGTGCGGGTTTTTTATTTAACATAGCTGTCATCGAGGGCCTGCCAGCGCAGGCGCGGCGGTCTCAAAGATAGAACGTATTGCTTCGCTTCGTGCACAATGATATCTTAAGGAGTGTACCATGTGGGATTATTCGGATAAGGTGAAAGAGCATTTTCTTCATCCGCGGAATGTCGGCGAGATCGAGGACCCGGACGCCCAGGGTGAAGTGGGGAATATCGCCTGCGGCGACATGCTCAAGCTGACGCTCAGGATCGACAAGAAGACCGCCAAGATCGTCGACGCAAAGTTCAAGACGTTTGGCTGCGGCAGCGCTATCGCTTCGAGTTCGGCTCTCACCGAGCTCATCATTGGCAAGACGATCGATGAGGCGATGAAGGTTACCAACGAAGATATCGCGAAATATCTCGACGGCCTGCCCGAAGAAAAGATGCACTGCTCGGTCATGGGGCAGGAAGCGCTCGAGGTCGCGATCTCGAATTACCGGGGTGTCGACCTCAAGAAAATGGAGGAAGAGGGAGAGAAGATCGTCTGCAAATGTTTCGGTGTGACCGACCAGCGGATCATCCGGGTTGTCAGAGAGAACCATCTGACGACTGTTGACCAGGTGACCAATTACTGCAAGGCCGGGGGAGGCTGCGGCAAATGCAAAGACGATATCCAAGCGATCATCAACGAGGTGCTGGCAAAGGAACAGCAAAAAAAGGAAATCCAGCCGTCTGCGTCTGCGGAAAAGAAGCTGACGAATATCCAAAAGATCAAACTGATCGAATATGTGATTGAGCATGAGATCAGGCCGATGCTGGTCGCCGACGGCGGCGGCATCGATCTCATCGACGTCGACGGCAACAAGGTGCAGGTCGCGCTGCGCGGCTCCTGCTCCGGCTGCCCGTCTGCGGGATTGACGCTCAAGTCATGGGTCGAAACGAAGCTGAAGGAGTTCGTAAGCAAGGAGCTGTTCGTCGTGGAAGTAAAATAGCTTTCTGCACGCGAGTACATGCTCCGTTCTGGAAAATGGGGACTGTCCCCATTTTAAGGCATTTTAAGGAGAGAGAGATGAAGGTTATATATGTCGATAACAACGCTACAACGCGCGTCGACGATGCCGTTATCGCCGAGATGATGCCGTATTTTTGCGAGTATTACGGCAACCCGTCGAGCATGCATACGTTCGGCGGCCAGGTACACCACAAGATCGAAGAGGCGCGTTCCCGCGTCGCTGATCTAATCGGCGCCGCCTCTCCGGAAGAGATTATCTTTACCAGTTGCGGAACGGAAGGGGACAACGCGGCGATCAGGGCTATCCTCGAATCGGAACCAGAAAAAAAGCATATCATTACCAGCAGGGTCGAACATCCGGCGGTCCTCAACCTCTGCTCATACTTGAAGACCAAAGGATACCGTGTTACCGAGCTTGGCGTTGATAACGAGGGAATGCTTAATCTCGATGAGCTGAAGGCCGCGATTACCGACGATACAGCCATCGTATCGATAATGCACGCGAACAACGAAACCGGGGTGATATTCCCGATCGAAGAGATCGGCGAGATTGTGAAGGGGAAAGGCAGTATTCTGCATACCGACGCGGTGCAGACCGCCGGCAAACTGCCGTTGCGCGCCTCACAGATGCCGTTGGACATACTGACGATTTCGGGGCACAAGCTCCACGCGCCGAAAGGTGTCGGCGCCCTCTATGTGAAAAAAGGCGTCAAGTTCCGCCCGTATCTCATCGGCGGCCATCAGGAGCGGTCGCGGCGCGGAGGCACGGAAAATGTCCCGTCGATCATCGGGCTGGGTAAGGCCTGCGAACTGGCTAAAAAATATCTGCCGGACGAAAATGAGCGGGTCAGAAATCTGCGCGATAAGCTTGAAGAGAGCCTGCTCAAAAAAGCGGCCGGTGCTAAATTGAACGGACACAAAACAAAACGTCTTCCCAATACGACAAACATCAGCTTTGAATTCGTGGAAGGTGAGGCAATCCTGCTGCTTCTCAACGAGCACGGCATCTGCGCCTCGTCCGGATCCGCATGCACCTCGGGATCGCTCGAACCGTCGCATGTCATGCGGGCGATGGGGGTGCCGTTCACGTATGCGCACGGCTCGACCCGTTTCAGCCTCAGCCGCTACAACACCGGGGAAGAGATCGATCTCATCATCGATGTCGTTCCCGGCATCATCAAACGCCTCAGAGAGATCTCGCCGTACTGCAGGTAAGTTCGGAGAAAATGATAGTCAGATTTTATGATGCAATGAGCTATTCGGTCCGAACATGACGATCACTGGAACGCGTGGAAGCGGAACTGGAACCCTTCCGCGTGTGTCTGGAGACGGTAGTAGATGTTATGGAAGTAGCCGAAACGGACCCGGATCAACCCGGGTTTGAACAGATCAATCTCCCAGAGGCCGCCGACATTGTCAAAATAGGTGTATCCGAGGCCGGTCGACCAATTGACTCCCGCAGAGATGTCGAGATCCTTGATAATCTCGTAGCTGACCTTTAATGAATCCTTCAGCGACTGCGCCTTGATCCGGGGCGGCTGGTAGACGTCTTTTTCCCAGTACACCGAGGAGCTCGGCTCGTGTTCCAGCTGGTTCCACCTCAGATCGGTGCGATGGGTGGCGCGCCACCTGTCTGTAAAGTCCTTGTTCAGTTCAAGGAACGTTTCGTGCATCCAGAAGACGGCGGGTTCAGGTCTCCAGTGCTGGTGGCTGAAATACCATCCCGGGATGATCGACAATTTATGTTTCGGGATCCAGATTCGTTCTTCGACTTTAAAGTGCTGCTGGTTTGGCTTCATGATCCAGGGGGTGTTCTGCACCTTGCCGGAGTAATATTCGTATCCGAAGAAGGTCTCAACATTGTCGGTGTGCTTGAAGAGGAAATGGAACATCATCTTGTCCCGGTTTTCGCTCGCATACGGGTTTCCTCTGGCGTGAAAACGGATCCGCTGATAACCAGGGTTTAGCACGATTTTTCCGAGCACCGGCACTCTAAATGGCACCGCGTATTCCAGAAATGCCTCGTGCGTTTCCTGCATGAGCAGTTTGAAACCGTTGATATACGGATCGTATACGTTCAAGAGGTCGCGGCGGTCATAGGTGTAGCGCATGAGGGGAATCTTCGGGTGCAGTTTGATGATCGCTGTCCACGCGTAGGACCTCGTGTACGCATGCCTCACGGCGTTCCGCGCGTCGCTCTTGCTCCATTTATCAGCCATGTGGGTGTTATGTTCCGGCCACGGTTTCGTGTACCAGGCAGTCTGGAAGAGGTTGAGCATCAAACTTTCGACGGGGATCGGTTCTTCGTACAGCTCGACCCGCGCCGATGCGCTCAGAAAATCGGTCACTTTGAAACCCAATCCCTGTTCGTAGTACCGCTCAAAGCCGACTCGCTCCGGTTTTACCTCGATCTCTGCGGGCCGGGCGCCTTTCGCCTGGTACTTTCTGAGGACTGAATCGAAAAAACCCTCATCTTTTTCTATCGTGCTCTTGATCTCGCCGAGGGGCTTGTCATCTTTTTTTGCCGCAGGATCCGCTGCTCCTCGCGCTGCAGTCTCTTTCGCCTTTGCCGCCGGTCCCGCAAATTCGTCGATAGAGGTTTTTGGTTTGATCTCCTCGTCGGTCTTCATCTTTACCTTCACCGTGTCGTCTCCCAGGTCCTCGCCGGTCAACTCCTGCCCTTCAATTGTGTGCTCCGGCACCGGGGGTTTTGACGTCAAATCGATAAAGGCGTTGTATTCGGCGGGTTTTGCTGCCTCATCAGACACCGGCGGCGTCGAGAGCGGTCCGCTGGCCTTTTGGGGCTGTTCGGCTGAATTTGCCGGTGACGCGTGTGGTGATTCTGACGAAGCGGATCCGTAGTCGCCGGCACCTGTTTTGTCCGATGAGGACGTGTCGGCCTGGGCGAGGATGATGCCGCCGGGTACGAGCGCAGACGCGGCCTGCTGCCTGCTTACTGCGGCTGGCGGCAGCGGACGAGCGGTTTGAGGGGGGAGATCGCGCTGTCTCGAAGCGACCGGTGCGACTGCCCGGCCCGGAAGATCCCGCTGCTTTGATACGGATTTGTTGACGCCTCTGCCGGGGAGATCCCGCTGTAGAACGGGTTTTTTTACTGGCAAGTTCCGCCCCAGGCTGATATCCTTCTCGACTAGATCAGCGGCAAGAACTGCCGAAGATGCCGCTGACATCGCAGTAAGAAGGGCACTTAACGATATAACGAGAATCCGGTGTGTCATATTAATACGTTATTTTAGCAGTATGCGGAAAAAGGTCAACCAGATTTTAACATAACATGCAGTGATTTTTTACCACGGGGGGGATGATGAGCAAAGTTGCGGTGGTCAGGACGAGCCCGGAGACGGTGCTCGAAGATTATAAACGCCTTATGCAGGCGGCCGGTTTTCAGAATGTTCTTTCCAAAGACGCGCTGACCTGCCTGAAAATCAACATATCCTGGGAGAAATTCTTTCCCGCCTGCTCGACGACGCCATGGCAGCTCGAAGGGGTGATCAAATCCCTTCTGGATGCCGGTTACCGCACAGACATGATCAAAGGGGTCCACAACCGTACGGTCGTGGTCAATGCCGAAAAAGGGGAGACGGCAAACAAGCACAAGCCGGTCATTGAGAAATACGGCATCGACAATGTGCATCTCTACCGGCCGGAGGTCGAATGGGTCCGGTACGAGCCGAAAGAGAAGATGCTGGTCCTCAACGAAATATTCCCCGACGGTATCCGGATTCCCAAGATGTTCTTCGGGACGAACATCATCCAGCTTCCGACGGTCAAGACGCACGTCTTCACGGTGATAACCGGCGCGATGAAAAACGCCTTCGGCGGCCTCCTGAACGAGAAAAGGCACTACACGCACCGCGTCATTCACGAAACGCTTGTGGACCTGCTCACGATCCAGAAAGAAATCCACCGCGGGATCTTTGCCGTCATGGACGGGACGTTTGCCGGAGAGGGGCCAGGGCCGCGCTGCATGACGCCGCACGTTAAGAACATCCTGCTGGCAAGCGCAGACCAGGTAGCCATTGACGCGGTTTCCGCCAAGATACAGGGGTTCGACCCGCTGAAGATCGATTTTATCCGCATCGCGCACGAAAAAGGCCTCGGCTGCGGCGATGTCAGAAAACTTGAGATCGTCGGCGAGGATATTGCGGCGATCAATTACGGCTTCTGCGCGGTCAACGGCGCGCGGTCCGGCGGCAAAGACTGCGGCCGGACCTTTGCCAGCAGAGGACAGCACATGATCTATCACGGCTGGCTGAAGCCGCTCGAAAAATATCTCCTGCAGACGGCGATCGTTCCCTGGTCGTACGTGGCGTCGCGGCTGTATCACGACGTTTATTGGTATCCGTGCGAAGGCAAGAAACTCGTGGACGAGATGCTCAATACGGAGTGGGGGAAGTTGTTCAAGAAATATTAGCGGCCGCGTCGGGCCGCCGTTTGTTCGCGATGAGCCCTTCTCTGTCAACGGCCGTATACGATGCGCGGATGCTGTAAACGCACCCGCAATAGCTCTGGCGGTAGAGTCCGTACTGCCGCGACAGGGCGATGCTTCGCTTGAACCCGTCTTTTTTTTTGAAGTCCGCCTTTATGAATTCGATCCCGCAGTGCGCTCCGATCTCCGCGCCGATCTCATTGATCAGCCGTGCGTCCTTGTGCGGGCTCACGGTCAAGACCGTTGTAAAACAGTCAAAACCGTTCATTGCTGCGTAGCGCGCTGCCCGTTCGAGCCGCACGCGAAAGCAGATTGCGCACCGTTTGCCGCCTTCAGGCTCGTGTTCCAGTCCGGCGACTGCGCTGCGCCAGTCATCGATGTCGTATCCGCCGGGTGCCAGCGGCACCGCCGTGCGCGCGGCAAGTTTTTGCATCTCACCGAGCCGTTTAGTGTATTCTTCGAGGGGATGTATATTCGGGTTGTAAAAATACGCGGTGATATCGAAGGCGGCTGACAGATCGTTGAGAACGACGGTCGCGTCAGGCGCACAGCAAATGTGCAAAAGCAGCTTTTTGCCCTGGGACATTTCTTTTTGCATGCCGCAGTATAGCATGTCCCGCAGCTGCTGGAAAACCTAAATAATTCTTTACAAAATTCTTTTTTAGAGGTATACATTCATCCTTACTTCACAGGGAGTTTTTTATGGTTAAGAAAAGATTGTTGTCGGGGCTGGTCAACGTGTGGAAACTCATGGCGCAGCGCTCGTCCGAAACCAAAGAAGGCCAGTGGCTCAACGTGCCCACAGCGACCAACGATAAGGCCGCGGTAAAAAAAGAGCTCGCGCAGAAACAGCTCAAAAGACTGTTGCTCGATTGATGCGCAGGCCCGGGCGCCGGCGGTGCTCTGTTGACGGCCTGTCGAAAACACAGGATATGACAGAATGATCCTTGTAACCGGAGCGTCGGGATATATCGGTTCTCACCTTGTGGCAAGCCTTCGCAACGAAGGCCTGCCGGTCGTATGCCTGGTCAGGAAAGAAACTCCTCAGGCGCAGATACAATACCTCTGCGCGTGCGGCGCCCAGTGTGTCACAGGCGATTTGCTCGAC
>Ga0351843_1219_pt1 | contig 16948 bp, 17 predicted proteins | sample TotcelHFGM3001L4_FD_206878 | JGI IMG/M metagenome (GOLD analysis project Ga0351843, IMG submission 206878) | Enriched cells from coal bed in the Powder River Basin, Montana, United States - Total cells FGM rep1 HSBNCT.FGM.300.1.L4 ...
GACTGCTTCAGTTATCGGGAATGTGTATGCAAGGAAGGTGTTGATCTCCTGCGGATGCTCGTAATCGGCGGTTATTGCCGCGAACCCGATGACCGGATCGTATCCGGGGATCCCTTTCTCCCTCGGGACGAAGATCCAAACCGTCTGTTCCTGCTCGGGGACGGCTTCATTTATGTAGTAAAAGTGCTTTGTCGCAGCGTCGTACAGGATCCGTACCTGCGGGTTTTTCAGTTGTTCCCGGAGTTCGGCCTGCAGTCCCTCAATGTCTTCCTTGAGGGGCGCCCGCCCTGTGTTGACGATGTCGCGGAAACCCTTTACCACATGCGCGAAGGTGCTCAGGCTTTCTTTGAACCGCCCGTCCTGTGCGTTGCTTGCCGGCGCGAGTGTGTGGCCGGATAGCCCGGTCAGCTCGTCGAGCCGCTGTGCGGCCATCCCCGGCACAGGGGATATGGCAAGCGACAGAGCCAATATAAAAGCCAACATTTTTCCGGGACAGCTCATAGCAACACCTTTCATGCGTCAAATCTGACATTATTATACGTGCGTTTTTGCGTCTTGTCAAGAGCGCCAAATGCCCGGAATTTTGGAAGTGGTGTATATAGAAGTGTGTCCTTTTGTGGGAAGAAAGGAGGTAAGACTTGAAGCGGACGGTACATGGAGATAAAAAAAAGGTGGAGGGGCTATCGTTCCGGCAGTTCTCGCCAGTTTCGCGCCGCAGGCAGACTTCGAAACCTTCGTGTTTTCGTAATTGAGTAAACTGTCCCCGGAATTGAAAAGAAAAGGACTTAGCAACAATCCCGGTTTTTGAATCGGGGGGCGTATCTCCTCCACCCCGCACCGATCAGGCCGATGAGCCCCATCCCGAAGAAGGCGGCAGTAGAAGGTTCGGGAACAGCGGATGACCCTTCAATGCGGAACGCCGGCGTAACATTTGCAGAGACCTGCCACGCGCCCCATCCGTCAGAATAGGTTCGCGTGGCGCAACCTGTGACGTCAGTTGTGTTGCGCATCCACCATGAGTTGAACTCCCAGTTGTTCTCACCTGTCGCCTCAATCGCCAGCCAGTATGTCGTTCCCGCCGACAATGTGGGATGGGTCGTTGAAGAATACGTAAGGGCTTGGGGGGAAAAAACTGTATTGTCCGGGTTTGTCACGATCAATTCTACGAGTACTGCCGTAGCGGGTTTGCCGCTGTCGTCTCCCCTTATTGAAATCGTCATAAACGGACCGCTGTTTACTTTCTTCAAGGCAAGTGTCACTGAGTCGAGCGTATAGTCTTGATCAGGCGTAAATCCAGCCGCTACGCTAGCCCCTTCTGACGCTTGAGGGATCCAATTGCAGCTACCAGCAGCATTGGTTGTGTCGAACGCATCGCCCTCGCCAAATGTACTGTAGATGGTTATCGCATCCGCCGCGGAACAAGCGATGCCGATCATAAGAGCACAAACAAACCCAAAAAAACGAGTCTTCATGAATCCTCCCTTGTGTGCCGTACGACATAGTTTATAGCCGATAGTTTACGGCGGGACATGAGCGCCTGTCAAGCGTAATTCCGGGGACAGTTTACTCAATTATCGAAAAAAGTTCCTGTCGTACCGGCAACCCTCCCCAGTTTCGCGCCGCAGGCGGAGGCATCGTATAAAACCTTCTCTGTCTTCATAATTGAGTAAACTGTCCCCGGAATTCCTAAAAGTCCTGCACGCGGAGCGGCTTGATATGTCCAAACTGCTTGTCTGCGGTGACAAGAATAGCTTTATGGGTTATAGCCGTTGCCGCTATAATCGCGTCCGGCATTTTAATGCGGAATTTCTGACGCAATGCAACGATAAAATCAAGCAAGTCGTTTTCATCTTTTTCCAAATTAATGATATCAATCCGCTGGATCAGATCGTTAAAACACCGCTTATCATTCTCTTTGATGGCCGGATACGACAAGAACTCAAGATACGTCATGATAGAGATGCCTATCCAACGGGCCGACCGCAGCAGCCGCAGGATTTTTTCGTTTCCTTGCAGTAACGCGATAACCGCATTTGTATCCAACAAATACCTATGCCCACTCATTGCGTAGTTCCTTCTGGTGCGCAAGCCCATCGCCTTTCCAGCTCAGCTTCCCCGATAAATCAGAGAAATCATACTTTCCTTTTCTTGTCTTTTCGGCCGGCACATTCACTATCATGACTAATTCAATATTACCAGCCGGCAGTTTGGTCGGCAAATCCAACCGCAAATGCCCGTCGCGCTCTATTCTGCCAATACCTTTTAATATCTTCATTGTATCCTCCAATCACCCTGGATTGTCCAATATCTCTTTGCAAGTTGAATTAAATATCTCAAAGAGGAAGGTATGCGTCAACAGGAATTCCGGGGACAGTTTACTCAATTATCGAAAAAAGTTCCTGTCGTACCGGCAACCCTCCCCAGTTCCGCGCCGCAGGCGGAGGCATCGTATAAAACCTTCTCTATTTTCATAATTGCGTAAACTGTCCCCGGAATTCCCCAAAAGACAACTCCCAGGGATACACGTAATATCTGTTCTTTTTGTCGCCGCTCAAACCGGCCACCCCATAATCCTCAACGCCGTATTTTTCCATGAAATATTTGATCGCGGCCGGATTGAAACCCTGGAAGTTCAATTTCACCTCGATCGGAAAAACATCGTTTTTGATCCTGAGGATAAAATCGATCTCTTTTTTGTCCATGGTCCGCCAGTAATACACGCTGTCTTTCGCGTATCGTTTGACCAGTTCGGAAAAAACACTTGTCTCAAAAACAGTACCTATCATTTCTTTCTGCGTGCTCTTCAGCCAGAGCATCTGCATCAGACCGCTGTCATAGAAAAATATCTTGGGCGCCTTGAAAATCTCCGAGCGGATATTTTTGCTGTACGGCCTCACCAGTTTCAGAATATACGTGTTCTCCATGATGAAAAGGTATCTTTCGACGGTCTGTTTCGCGATCTTACACGTATTTGACAGCTCCGTGACGTTGAGTATCTGGCCGGACTGCGAAGCCAGGACCTCCAGCAGAGAATTGAATTTCCCGATATCTTTTATAACAGCCAGGTCTCGGATATCTTTCTTCAGATAGGTGTCGATGATCTGCTGGAGATACGCCTCTTTATGCGCAACCGCGTCCGCAAGCACCACTTTTGGATAGCCGCCATAGAGCACGTATTCCTTATACAACCCCCTCAGCTCATCAATCTTTTTTGCCGTCATCCCGGCAGAACGGCCTTGTATGGGAGGATGCCCTTTGAAAAGAAGGAACTCATCAAACGAAAGATTAAACATCTCAAATTCGATCGTCCTGCCGACCAGCGAATCCTTAAACTTACTCTTGATCTCGAAACTCGACGAACCGGAAACAATGAGTTTTACGTTTTTATGATGATCGGCGACCAATTTCATGAAAGAAGAGGGTTCCTGCAGATATTGGATTTCATCAACGAAAACAAATACCCTCTTGGTAATATCGAACCCTTCCTCACGGAGATGCAGTAAAAATTGTTCATATCCGGCGTCAAGGATCTTCAGGTATCGGGAATCCTCCAGGTCAATGTAATATACCGCCTCTTTCTTCGCTCGTAAATACTCCTCCAGATAGCGCAAAAGAAACGTCTTCCCGACCTGCCGCGCACCGTGAAAGACGATAATATCTTCCGTATACAGGTATGGAATAACCTTATCTACGATTGCTCGTCTGATTATATTCCCTGCCATAATAACCATCCCCCAAGAACACTATACTTTAAATACAATATAAAGTAAAGTATTATTTACTTTATATCATGACTAACCCATTCTAAAATCCGGATCCATCCCCCCCTACACAAATCCCTCCATCGCCTCGCACTCAGCCGGGTTCCGAAATTCCCTACTTCACCTCCGCCGACTGGGCCCGGCGGACCATAAACTCCACGTTTTCGTTCATATTCACCGTCTCGACCGCGCAGCCGGGATGGCCGGAACGCCACACGCGAAAGATCTCGTCCGCAAAGCCTTGCCCGACCGTCTCGACACCCTTGAAATCCAGCGTGACGCTTTTGAACTGCTCAAGCCCGCTGACAACCCTGCGCGCCTGAGAGCGGGAAATATAATCCGTCCCCATCTGATAGAGGTGCACGATCACCCGCGTCGCGCTGAACTCGAAACCGGCGTCCGTGTATTTCCTGAACACATCGTCGAGCAGCCTCCGGGACCCGACACCAACCGAAAATGAGACCTTCGTCCCGGACCGTTCGCGGATATCACGGACGAAAAGATCGTCGAGAAGGTTGTTGAATATCATCTTCTTGTTCGAGCTCTGGATCGTCATCACATCGGCAACCTTGGAGGTGAAGAAAATACCCTCGCCGCTGTGCCTGTCGGGCATCGTTGTCAGCTTCCCTTTCAATAGATCTTGTATCGCCTGCATCACTCCCGCCAGCCCCTTCTTCCGCACAATATTGTTGAATATGCCGACCCCCTCGTCGATCACCTCGAACGAGACGGTATCTTCGTCCCGGCGCATGGACACATTGATCTGCAAAGACCCCGAATGGTCGATCGCATTATTCAGCATTTCAAGGAAAGCGTAGCTGACGATCCCGTCGACATTGCGTGATAACCCGTCAAATATCCCCGTACTCTTCTTGATCCCGGCAAGGACGTCGTCCTCCGAAAGCGACTTATTCGTCAACACGCGATGAACGTCGACGATCTTGCTCTTCGCGCCGGCAACCGCCCCTTCCGATGCTAAGACATACCGGGCCCTGTTCGCCCGGCCGACCAGAACGATCTTACCGGATTCACGCAACTCCTGCAGATGCCTGTTCACACAAGCGCGAGAACATGCCGCCTTTTCAGAGATATCGGCAGACTTGACAGCCCCGCGCTCTCGTATCATCTGAATTATAAGATGCTTTATATTCATATTTTACACCAATACAACGATTTAAATTACACGCCTGGAGAAATACAACATGTAGACAACTTTTATTATACAATATTCACAAAAGTTGTCTACAGTTGAATTCCGGCACAACCTCGATCAGGCGGAAGGAAACCAGACGGCGAGTTTTTCCTGTATCTGCCCGGTGATAGATTCGATGGAAGGGAGGTCTGCGATCTGCTTTTCCAGCCGGGTCTTCCAGCGTTCCCGGTAAGCCTGGTTTTCCAGATGCGCGCGTAAAACGTCAGGTGATAAGGCAAAGCCATATTTCTCCCTAAAATACTTTTGCAGCGGCGATGGACTGGCCCAGCGGCGGTATGATGTCCGGAAATAACTCCAGCGCCTCTAGGACATACCCGAGCCGCTTGACCGCGGCCCGTGTCCTGAACATTTTCGCGTAAGATACCAGCTTTTGCGGGTCGATTTCTTTCTGTTTGTTCCACATGCCGCGCGCGACTTCCGTCAATCCTCCGCACAGGTCCGGCCGGTCAAGCCCGTCCAAGACGGTCCTTTCAAGGTCACTGACGTTGACCGAGTCCTGCTTTGTCACCCACTGTTGAGCATTTCCCCAGAAGTGCTTTTTCCTGCAGTAAATGAAATGGTAGGAGATGCCGCTTATAGTCCGGCCCGTTTTGCGCGCCACGCAGGTGACGTACACATCGATCAATTGATGCGAGGTCATACCGTGGAGACGCATTGCGCTGTAATAAGAGAAAAAATGGGGAACGCCTCCCGCGAGCCAAGAACTCTGTTTAAAATGGTCCTTATTGACCGGATAGGTCTGGCGAATGAACGGACACTGGATCTTCGGAAAATCAGTCAGGATTTCCATACCGACTCCTTTCAACCGCTGCATCGCCGGAATTCCGCAAAACAAATATCGCTCCGCTTCTCTCTGGTTGTTAAATACATTGCGATTATGTTAAAGCAATAATCCCGTCATTCCAAGTCCAGGTAGTCCCCGATATTTTCGATGCTTAAGGCGAGGTATTCTATCTTATAAGTTGGCACATCCGACACAAGCCGCGCTGCCCTTCGTTTCAGGTCCGCGAGATCGATCTTCGCGGGGTTCATCTTCACCTCCGCAACGACCATTTCCTTTTTCATGTCGTTTACAGCGACGAGATCGACCTCATTCTGATGACTTCTGTCCCAGTAGGAACCGATGCGGTTGTACCGCCCCGTTTCGGCAAAAAGAGCCCGGTAAAACCGCTCCAGGATCTTCCCCGCGTACACCGGGTAATCGCGCCGGATCACGTCTTTGATATAACCGAAATTCCCGGTCTCGACCGCCGACCGGTTACGGTAAACGAACCGGAACCAGAAGTTCAGGAAATTGTCGACGATCTCGTATTTTTGCGTCCGGGAATGCGGCTTCGCGTTGATGGGCTTCCGCCTTTGGATGACCGCGTAATCCTTTTCAAGCCGTTCAAGGTAGCCGCCGACATTTATTTCGAGGAGTGATTCGATCTCCGAACGGCCGGTCCTTCCGGAGGAGATCAACTCCAGGATGGAAAAATAGGTGCCGTATTCCTTGCCGAACTCTTCGATCAAAAGATTCTTCCCTTCGTGGATGAAAGGCGAATCGGGGGCAATCATGAGGTCAAGGACACTCTCCACCGAGAACGCCTTGTTCTCGACAAGAAGATCAACATACTTCGGGCTTCCGCCAGTAAAGAGATAGTAATCGAAAAGGAGCCGCGTATCCGGTGGTGTGTGATCCCGCAAGATCGTGGCCAGAGTCTTTATGGGGAACGGTTTCAGCGTGAGGATCCGGTCGGCACGGTTGAAAAGCGGCTCCTTCGCCCCTTCGAAGATCTTGTGCATCAGGGAATACACCGACCCTACGCAGATCAGGTTGAGACGGCTTTTAGCCTTGTGGAGGTCCCAAAGCTTCTGCATCTCGGAATAGACCGACGGATTGATGTGAGTGAACTCCTGGAATTCATCGATGATGACAGTGAACGCCTTATCCCGGGCGAGCGCGAGAAGCAATTTGAAAATGTCCGCAAACGAACGATATTCTCCCGCAACAGGGGCATCCGGAAACAACCGCTTGATCTCTCCCGCATATTCCGCGCAAATGAGCGCCTCTGATTTTTTTGCCACAAACAAATAGAGATACGTCCGGCCTTTGACGAACTCAAGAGAAAGAAGCGTTTTGCCGACCCTTCGGCGCCCCGTAAGCACCGCCATACGGCCACCCCTCTCGGTCTGCCCAAGGAGTTTATTCAACTCCGCCAGTTCCATTTCCCTGTCGTAGAACTTCATATAGAAACCCCCATTACGATAACCAATGTTACTATAAACAAGCCGTCAAGTCAATGGATTATTAAAAAATATCTGTCGGCGCGTCCCTGGACGACGCATCGAAAGCTAAAAAGGAAAATCTCTGAGGGGCTTAGGGGAGTTAATCGCGACACACCTCACCTGCTGCTTTTCCCAAAATAATCATTGCAAACCCGGCACAACAAATATAAGATATTAGGATTATAGGAGGTATTATGAACAAACTTGTAGCAATATCCCCAATTGGGAAAAACGGTCAAACCGTTGTCCCCGCATCCATTCGCAGGATGTTTAAGATCACCGCAGGACACAACATGGTGGGCTTCTACATAGCCGGGACCCATGTCGAGATTGCTCCCATCGATATCCAAAAATCCAAGGTGGAATATACAGTCACCGAGCTGGATAAGCTCGCACGGCTGGCCAGGGAAAAAGGCGGTAAGAAATGCAAGACCGCCGCGTGCGCAAAGCAATACCTGAAGAGCATCTAAAATGATAGAAGTTTATTACGCCCCTTCCTTTCTGCGCATCATTAAGAAACTGGCTCCCCATCTTAAAGAAAAGGTGAAAGAAACCACTTCCAAAGTGATTGATTTTTACGTCTCGGCCAAAGGACCAAAGGCCTGGGCATCACCCGCTTGCGTAATACCATATGGGAAGCAAGAACTGACATCCGTGTGCGGGTCGTTTACGACCTTTCACGGAATTGTTTGACATTTATTCTAGCCGGCTCTCACAATGACATCCGAAATTTTCTGAAACGATATTAAACACATGCTCACTTTCCACATCCTCTCCGCCATCTTAATCTCCCTCCTATTTCTCCCCGACTTCACCTACCTCTCCACCATCGGCTTCAGCTTCGCCGACGATTCGCTGGGCCCGTTCGTGTTCCTGGTCTCGGCCTATGTCATCATGCTGAACTGGAAGAAGATGAAAGAGGCAGAGATCAAACCTCAGCCGCTCGGGCTAATCGGCGTCATCGCCAGCATCCTGCTCTACTTCGCCGGCCTTCGCGCCGAACTCCCCCAGGTCTACCACGTATCGTTGATCTTCTTTCTGCTATCTTCGGCTTTCTACCTGTTCGGCAAGACAATTACCGGACTGCTCCTCTTCACGATCAGTTACACTTTTTTTTGTCATACCGATAGGATTCATCAAAGAAACGATCGGTGTTCCCTTACGCTTCTTCGTATCAACAGTTTCAACCGCCCTTTTTAACATGCTCGGCATGCAGGCGACCCGCGTGGGCACCAGCATCTATACGGGAGACTTCTCATTTGATATCGCGGCCCCCTGCAGCGGGATCAATTCTCTTTTTTCACTGCTGGCACTTGCAGCGATCTTCGCCTACCTGACAGAACACAGCAATATTAAACGACTGATACTATTTATCTCCGCAATACCGATCGCGGTCGTCACCAACATCATCCGTGTCACATCTATCGGCCTCGTCGCAAAAGGCTTTAACAAGGAAATTGCGTTATCCATGTATCACGATTACTCAGGTTACGTCATCTTTGCGATATCGCTCGGATTGTTATTTTTCGAGAAAAAACTTCTCGATCTCATCCCCCTTAAGGTAAGGGGAAATAAGGGGGTTAAATTCCCCCTTAATAAAGGGGGCGAGGGGGTTATTGTCATTCCTGCGAAAGCAGGAATCTGAGCAATATGTATATCGAGCGAGCGAAGCGAGTCGAGAAGTTTGTTATTTCCCTTGATTTTTTACAGGGAACGTGCTACATTTAGTATTGAAAATAGCACTCACGCTATTATTCAGAAGGAGGAGCCTTATGTGTAAAACATGCGGGTGCAAAACAAAGAAACCGAAGAAGTAGTTCGAGCTTTATCTTCAAATGAGGTTTTTATCCTGGCTGATAAAAACCTCATTTTTGTTTATCGGCCATCTTCTCAAGATATGCCTTCGCTTCGCGGTCCAGCGTCCTTCCGCTCCGGGCGACCTCACGGAACGAACGACGCGCATCTTCCCTGTTCCCGGTCTGAAGGCTTGCAAGACCTTTGTTATACTGCGCTGTCTCATACAGGTCGCCGCCCTTGTTGCTCGACAGTATCTCGTTAAAGCATTTCAAGGCTTGGGTGCCCTTTTCTTCCAGCATGAGATTCTCGCCGAGCTGCAGGAGCGCCCTTACATTCCGGGGATCCGCCTCAATTACCCGCGATAGATCAGCGGCAGCCTTTTCATATTCTTTCATCTCAAAATAAATATCGCCACGGGCATAATATATCAGGGGCCTTTTCGGATCCAGCTTCATCGCCGCGTCGCAGTCCGCCAGCGCACGCACGTAATCCCCCCGGGACGTATACAGCAGCGCCCGCATGAGATAGCCGTCTATAAACCGGGGTTTTATCTGGATGCAACGGGTAAAATCCTGGATGCTTTCATCGATCTCTTTTTTATACATGTAGGCGTATCCGCGGGTGAAATACGCGTCAACGTTATTCGGCACTATCTCGATCGCGCGCGTACAGTCACCGATCACCAGGTCATGCTCCTTCTTGCGGGCGTAGAGCATCGCTCTATTCACATACATAGACCCGCTGCCCGGAGAAATCTCGATCGTTTTCGTGTAGTCGGCAAGGGCTTTATCCAATTCGCCGCGCAGCTCATGTATCTTTCCGCGAAGCGCGTAGGGGCAGGCATGCTGCGGATTGATCTCGAGCGACCTGTTCAATGCGGCAACGGCGCCGCAATAATCGCATTTATTGAAAAGGGCATACCCTTTCAGGACATACGTTTCATCATTACCAGGGTCGAGCTCGATAAGCCTGTCGATATCGGACAGCGCCTTATCGAACTCCCCCGGCCGGGCCCGACGTCTGCGCCGGAGGCGCGTGGAAAGTCCCCTCCCTGACATGCGAAACGATCGTATCATAACGATTTTTGATTCCGGAAATGCCCTTTTCCAGCATCTTATTGATATTGTCGCGGGCGTCTTCCTGCGCGGCGCCTTTTTGATCCGGGGAGAGCCGGTCGGTTTCATCCCCGCGCTTATCGGCGCTGACAGTGACACAGCAGAAGTATATCGTCAGCAAAAACGGCAGGATTTTTTTGGCGGGAATCATGCGTGATCTGAAAAGAAACATTTGTTCTCGCGTATCAAATCAATCCTCACCGAGCGCTTCAAGATCGGCCAGATCTTTCTTTCGACCCACGGCGCGTTTATTCGCCTTATACTGATCTCTCCCCAAAAAGAACACCGGCACGCCGCCATAGGCACCGGCTGTCTTCCCCTTATCAGCCGCTTCCCATGTAACACCCGTTATCGAAGTAATAATGTCTATGCGGACAGGAGGGACTCCAAGCTGAACGACCTTGTTCGGTTTCTGAAAATCTTCGACTGTGATATCCAACGAACCGAATCCGAAATCAGATAGAGCAGACAGGATCCTGCGCGCATTCTCGGGAGAAGGGCGCACCAGGATATCGATATCGCCGGTAAATCGCGGCGCCCCGTAGAACGCAAGGGCATATGAACCCGCGATCATATACTCGACCTTACGCGCGCTGAACAACTCGAGCAATTCTTTGTAGTCTTTCTGTACTTCCATAATATTGCTTTCGCAAGTAATCCACTGCTGCAATGCGTTCCTCCGGCGAACGGCTTAACCAGTAGGAAAGATCCCGCTTGTCAGCTTGCGGATCATTTAACTCCATTTTGCGTACATATTTCTTAATCATAGTTTATATTTTACAGAAAACTTATGCTTTTTGATATATGAAATTCCCCGAATTCACTCCGTATACCCCTGCCATCGGTACATCACCAGCCCCGTCCACTCGCGGCAGGCGTTATACATCAGCTCCAAGTTCCCGTTATTCGGCAAAAACCACAGCGGCTTGATGACCGCATATCTGTCATTCTTTGTCCGGTAATCAACGGGAAATGGTATGACATCGAGCCCTTCGCGAACAAAACATCCCAGCGCGCGCGGCATATGCATCGCGCTGGTAACGAGCACAATGTTTCCGGGAAACCCGTTCTGCACGATCTTCGCGCACGCGACCGCGGACTCGTGCGTGTTGCGGGAATCCCTGTCGACGACGATCCTTCCATCCTCGACCCCCAGCTCCCGCGCCAACCTCGCGTAATGATCCGCCTCGCGACGGTCTTCTCCCTGATTGAACGACCCCGACCCGCCGGTAATGATCAGCCGCGCCTCCGGATAGCGCGTCATGAGTACCACCGCCTGCATGATCCTGTCGGCCGTATCGTTCAGATCGGCCAGGTCGCGCCGCATCGCCTCAAAATAGACACCGCCCGTCAGGACAATGATCCCGTCGATCTTCCCGGGCAATTCTCCCGCCTGCACCCTGTTCTCCAGCGGCCGCGCGACCATCTGCGGCACCACGGCCTGCGAGAATGCAACCAGCAGGATCAACCCGGTCCCGACGATCCACCTTCCCGCCTTCACCCACCGAAACGACACCAGCCACCCGATCAGCAAGATCCCCAGCACAACCATCAGCGGGTTCAGCGCATACCACAATATTTTTGATAAATAGAAAAACATAGTACTTATCATCCTCATCACTTCCCCTCTTATACTAAGAGGGGCTTAGGAGAGTTAGACCAAGCAACTCAGCAAAACTCTCCTGCCCACAATCGATCAAGAAACAACTGCCACGGAAGGATATCCACGATCCCTGCCTTGCGCGGGCGCGGCTCGAAACACACACAGATATAACGCTTCATTTTCTGCTCTTCGCCCAGCGCGTTAAGCGATTTCAGATCATTCGGCCCCACATTCTCCTTGGCTTTCACCTCGATCGCGGTGTGATCGCCGATTATGAAATCAACTTCAAACCCCGACGTCGAACGCCAGTAATACAGCGGTTCTCCGGAATGATAATCAGCATATGAACGGAGCTCATGCAATAAGTACGTTTCAAACGCCCCGCCAAATTCAGGAGTCCCCGGGCGGACCTCCCTGTTCTGCAGGATACCGGCCACACCGATATCAAAGAAATAGTATTTTGATGAGGCCAGCGGTTTTCTTACAACCGATTTCCGCCATGCCGGCAGCTCATGGAGGATCAGCGTGTCCTGCAATATGTGGAAGTATTCATAAACGGTCGTCCGTTTCACCTGGGCATCGTTCGCCACATTGGTAAAGTTGACGATGGTCCCGTTACATAACGCAGCGATCTTCAGAAAACGGCTGAAGGCGGGGATATTGCGCGTGGCGCCTTCGGCGACGATCTCTTCCTGCAGATACGCCCCCGCATAGGCCGCCAGGTCTGCGCGATAGTCATCGGAAAAGTAAACGGGCGGCAGAAGCCCCCTTGTCAATGCGCGATATATGTCAAATTGCCCGCCCAGCTCTTTACAGGTGAACGGGTGGAGAAATTTCGTGCGGGCGCGCCCGCCGAGGAGATTCACCCCGCCGCGCCTGAGCTTGCGGGCGCTCGACCCGGTCAGCAGGAAATGCACCTTGTTCTCTTCGATCAGCTTATGCACTTCATTGAGCAGCTGCGGAATACGCTGGATCTCATCGATGACCACGATCCGTTCACGCGGGGCAAGCTCCTGGGAAAGTCGTCCGGGATTTTGGCTGAGCGAGAGATATACCGCACTGTCAAGAAGGTTGTACACCTTTACGCCGGGAAAAGCGTGGCGAAGAAGAAAGCTCTTCCCCGTCTGGCGCGGACCGAGCAAAAAGTGCGATTTCTTCTGCACGAGCCCGGCTATGTCCAACGCTCTTTCGACATATTTGTGAGATGTACTGTTACTGTCAACCATATCGTCATATATCATGACATATGACGATATGGTTGTCAATTGATTTTTTTGGTTGGGGCAGGGGGTTGTTTTGTCATTCCCGCGCAGGCGGGAATCTAGAGCACAAATCATTATTGCTCTTCAAGCGCTTTTACCCCCTTCACTATCTCTCGCACAATCTCCGCCCGGAAATCCACCAAATCCTTCTCCGTCAATTTCTCCAGCGCCTTCAGGCAATCCGGATCGATCTTTGCGTCAATTTCCTTCAAAACCTTCTCGCTGTCCGCAATAATCCGGTCGATCCTCGCCACCCGCGGGTCCTCCCCATCATTCCCCATGCTCTTCAGCCGCAGGACAGCCCGCAGATTCCTCAGCCGCCGGATCGTATCCTCCAGCGTCGCGATATACTTCATATCGTCAATCCCTTCGCGGCACGCCTCCCACTGCAGGGTGTCTATCGGCCCCTCTTTCGACGGATATGTCACCAGGTGCGGCCGCCACTTCAACCCCGCCCATTCCCACGGTGTAAAGTCATCATACGGGTCCTCGATATTCATCGTCTGGTAACAAAACGGAAAAATCCCGTCAAGTTTTGACTTCCACAAAAAGAACCCGGACATCAGCCGCGCCGTCTTCGGCCGCTCTTTCATGATCTGCCAGTAATACCACTCCCTTTTCGTGTTCTTCCTCACCCGTCCTTCCGACAAGCCCCTGATATACGCGTCAATCTTTTGGTCGCACAACGAATAGTTCACAATATCAATAGAATCCCAAATCATATCGGCATATTTTTTCATGATCGCCGTCACCGTCGTCCCGCCGGCGTTTTGTATGCCTTCGAATAATTTCCGGCATGCCTCCGCCTTATCCGGCGAGTTCGGCTCGTCCATGCCGTAATAGACAACCCGTAACGGCCCGGCCTTTTTCACAATCTCCTCAACCTCCGCCACCCCCTTCGTCCTTCCCAGGTACGGCACCGGCGACGTGAAACCGGCCTCCACATATTTCTTCAAAATCGCGGGTAAAAACTCTTCCCGCGAATATATGCTCGCACCCGTGAACCCGTGTTCTCGTATGTTTCGCACCTGTCGCTCGAATTCGTCCCACGGCTCGTATTCCGCGCCGCGTGTAGGATCGAGATTAGCTCTAAAATAGATGAGAAAATCCCGGCGCGGCCGCGCCAGCCGGAACGGCAGAACAGTCACTTTCAGCGCAAGCGACGCCGCGCGCCCGCCCGCAACGTCCACCGCGATCGTCCCGGCATACTCCCCCGCCGCCGCATCCTCAGGGACCTTCACCGTCACCCAGAACTGCTTCGACGTCCCTTGCGGGACCGACGTCAGCGCCGTACGCTCGCCGCCCGCAGACGGCCGCCTCCCTTTCAGCTCGACATCGTCCCGGTACAACAGCAGTTCCGGCACCTCCACCGGCACGTCCACCCACAGGTCGTCGCCGGACTGCGTCCATACCTTCACGATGCGGATATCGACCTCAGCCGCCGGTATCACTCCCTCACCACAGCGCAGGTCAGAAACGGCAAACCCGACGCGGGCAAGGTCCTTCAACGCATACAGGGAGAACGTCGCCGGCTCAAACTCACCGGGACACGCCGCAAGCGCAACGGTGTCTGCGCGCTCGCGATCAGCAGGCACGTAACGGTATGTCGCTTTCTGGAAAGGCGTCAGCGAATAGGGAACACACCCGGAAGTTTCATCGGAAAAGACCGCACGATGGGAATTGAAAGAGAGGAAGAGGACGAATACAGCAATAACATTCTTAAACAGTTTTATCTTTTTTGTCTTATGCATTGCCCCACACAATACCAAACAACCTTCTCCAGGCCACTACCGGGATACTAATTAAGTTTTTTATCTCCCAAATTCGAAGGCAAGGCAGGCGGCACATACTGGGGCACGAGCTCCTTGAGTCCCGCAACCACATCATCGGTCCGCCGCTCCCCGCACAGCTCGTCCAGCGCGCCGATCCGCGCGCAGATACCGTCCGGCTGGGACGCGTTCCCCCTTTTTACGCGGAACACCTTTTTCAACGACGTCAGTTCGGTTTCTTCATGCGCGTACCAGAGCTCTTCATGCAGCTTCTCGCCCGGCCGCAGGCCGGTATATTGGACCTCAATGTGTTCCTGGCCCGACAGCCTGATCATGTTCTCGGCAAGCTCTCGTATCTTCACCGGCTTGCCCATATCCAGAACAAAAAGGTCACCGTTCATCCCCACGAGTGACGCCTCCAGCACCAGCTGGACGGCCTCCGAGATCGTCATGAAAAACCGCTCGATCTCCGGGTGGGTCACCTTTACCGGGCCCCCGGCCTCGATCTGCGCCTGGAAGAGCGGTATAACGCTCCCGTTGCTCCCCAGCACGTTCCCGAACCGCACGATGATGTAAGCGGTCCGCGAAGCGGCGCTTTTCTCCTTCAACAGCAGTTCGCAGACCCGCTTGGTGGTCCCCATGATATTCGCCGGGTTCACTGCCTTGTCGGTCGATATGAGCACCATCTTTTCGACGCCGCACTCCTCCGCCGCCTCCGCGACGTTACGCGTCCCCATGATATTGTTCTGCACCGCCTCGATCGGGTCTTTCTCCATCATCGGCACATGCTTGTAGGCCGCCGCGTGGTAGATGACCTTCGGCCGCACAGACGAGACGATATCCTTCAGCTTCCTCCGGTTCAGGACGCTCCCCACGCGCGACACATAACGCACCTCGGGGAAATAATCCTTGAGCTTCTCCTCGACGAGGAACAGGTTGTTCTCGTTCATGTCGTAGAGCACGACGCACGCGGGCTCGCACTTCGCGACCTGCATCACCAGTTCGCTCCCGATCGACCCCGCCGCGCCGGTGACCATGATGACGCTCCCCCGTATCAGCGCGCTCAACGTTTCCTGGTGCAGGGCCACCGCTTCGCGGAACAGCATGTCCTCGGGGTTCACCTTGTGGATCTGGCTGTAGAGCTTCCTACCCACGATATCGGTCATCGACGGCAGGGTCTTCGGGACAACCCCCTCCACCCGGCACAGCTCGACGATCCGCCTGATCTCGTCCCTGTCTGCCGACGGCATCGCGATGATCACCTCGGCGACGTTCTCCCGGACGATCAGCGCCGGCAGGTCGTCAACACGGCCGAGGATAGGACACCCCATAATCTTCAGCTTCTTCTTGTGCGGGTCATCGTCGACGAACCCCACCACCTCATATTCCAGGCTAGGATTATTTCTAATCTCCTTGAGGAGCATCACCGCCGCGTCACCCGCGCCGACAATGATCGTCTCCTTTAATTTCGCCTTCAGAGAAGTTATCCGCCATTCACGCAACAGCCGCACGCCGAGGCGCACCCCTCCCACGAGGAAGATCGATATCATCCAGTCGATCACGAACACCGTCTTGAACAGGACAACGTTGTGCCGGAAGTAGAAAAGCGAGAAAAGAACAACCGCCGCGATCGACGACCCGGCAGTAATCTTTGCCAGGTCATAGATCGTCGTATATCGCCACAAACCCCGGTGAATTCCCAACGAGTAGAAGACAACCAGCTTCACCGCCAAAAAAACCGCCGCCGTTTTAATGATCAGCCAGGTCATCCCCGGCGGGACCACGAAATTAAAATAAAGCAGCAACGACATATAGAACGCGGCCGCCATCATCCCCGCATAAAGCAAAAAAATGATGACCTGCCGCCGCCGCTGAAAATAATTATAGATCGAATCAAACATCTTCATAAATAACCCGTCATTGCGAGGAGCCCGCCAATGCGAGCGACGAAGCAATCTCTACTAAACAACCCTTTATCGTTCGAGCGAGCGCAACGAGTCGAGAACTACTTGCCGGTCACCCTTTCCTTCCAACACACCAACCCCGCCAACACACTCAACAACCCAACCGCAACAACAATAATCGCAACCTGCCAAACAAAGCTACTCCTAAGATAACCCACACCCATCATTCCCATCAGAACAGCCACAACACCCATAA
>Ga0351843_1198_pt2 | contig 16407 bp, 9 predicted proteins | sample TotcelHFGM3001L4_FD_206878 | JGI IMG/M metagenome (GOLD analysis project Ga0351843, IMG submission 206878) | Enriched cells from coal bed in the Powder River Basin, Montana, United States - Total cells FGM rep1 HSBNCT.FGM.300.1.L4 ...
TGATAAGACCCGTAAAATAATCTTTCATCCCCGCCTCTTTGTCTTCGATCATCAGCATGGTGACGCGCATGAGCGCGCCGAAGGAAGCGCGCGGGTAACGAAGCAGGTGGGCCTTTATCTGTCATTTTTGGCGGCGGAGGGACTTGAACCCCCGACACAGGGATTATGATTCCCCCGCTCTACCAACTGAGCTACGCCGCCGTAAAGCGAAAAGCAGATCGGGCGATCTGCTTTTGTATATTGGTTGCGGGGGGCCGATTTGAACGGCCGACCTCCGGGTTATGAGCCCGACGAGCTACCAGACTGCTCCACCCCGCGATAGTTCAATCGTGAACTTGTCATTATAGATAACATCCCAAAAATGTCAAATCTTATTTCGCAATGCCCGAGACCGGGATCTTTTTATTGGCACTAACCGGGAAAAAGATGTAGGCTGTGTACGCAATGAAAAACACTATCGAGATCGTGCGCATCGTGCGTGATACCGTCCAAGAGCGCCGGATGTTCAAACGGGGAGACCGTGTCCTTGTCGCCCTGTCGGGCGGGCCGGATTCGATGGCGCTTCTGTATCTCTTGCGGGAACTGCAGAAAACGTTCGACCTCAAGATATCCGTTGCCCATCTGAACCACCAGCTCAGGGGCAAAGCGAGCGGCCGCGAGGAAGCCTTTGTCCGGCGGACCGCAAAGAAACTTAAGATCCCCTGCACGATCGGGTCGCGCAATATTCGACAGATCGCCAAACAGCGGAAGCTTTCAATCGAAGAGGCCGCCCGCAACGAGCGGTATGATTTCCTAGCGTCGGCCGCGCGCCGGGCGGGCGCCGCAAAGATCGCCGTTGCCCACACGGCCGACGACCAGGCCGAAACGGTCCTCTTCCGTTTGATCAGAGGAGCCACCGGCGGCATCGCGGGGATACCGGCAACAAGGCCGCTTGATACGCACCTGACCGTCGTCAGGCCGCTCCTGAACCTCTGGAAGAAAGACATCGCGCATTATCTTCACACGAAAAATATCCCCTTTACAATCGACAGGTCAAACTATGACACCGATTATGTCCGGAACCGGATCCGGCACAAACTCCTCCCCTTCCTCCTGAAGGATTTTAACCCCAACATAAAGGAAGTCCTCCTCCATAACGCCGAGAACCTCTCAGAGATAAAGGACCTCGCGCGGTGGGAAATGAAAAAAGTCTTTACAAACCTGGTGAAAGTCCGCGATAAGAACACGATCGAGCTCGATAAGGTCCATTTCGAGATCCTTCACCCGGCCATCCGTAAGGAGGTGATCTGCGAATGCCTCCGGCTCCTGAAAGGGGACCTCTCCTCCATCTATTACAACAACATCGCCGACATCCTGACCATCGCCCTGTCGAAACAGAGCGGGAAAGCGATTTCCCTGCCGGATACGATCACCGTCGGGCGGGAATTCAATAAGATCTTGTTCCGGAAAGGGACCGGCGGTTCGCCGCGGCCGCCCTTCCGCGAAGATATCGCCGTCCCCGGCACGACAGTCCTCAACACCTCGGGCATCGAAATTCGGACAGACCTCTTGGCCGGGAAAGCTCTCGCACCAACGTCCCGGAAGCAAAAAAAACCTTTTTACCTTCTTCATCAATACGATAGGCCGCTTATCGAGCTCTTTGATCTTGATAAGGTTGCGCTTCCTCTCTCCGTCAGGAGCAGGAAAGAGGGCGACCGATACCGGCCGATCGGCATGAGCGGTGAAAAGAAAATCAAAGAAATCCTCATTGAGGAGAAAGTCCCCCTCTCTGAGCGTCCACAAATACCGCTTGTGGTTGATGCCGCCGGGAGCGTTATCTGGCTTGTCGGCTACCGGATCGGGGATAAGGCCAAGGTAGGGCCCCAGACAAAAAAGCTCCTGAAGATCACGATCGAAAAACAGCAGGCGCCGCGCCCTCAAAATATATTTTGAAATACTTCCCCTCTCTGCTATAATGGCGCCTCACCAAAGGACTTTTATGGCAAATAACAAGAAAAAGAACCTATCACCGTCAAAACTGCCCAAGCCCGCGATCAACCCGCTGATCCTCTGGATCATCGTCATCGTCGCGACGCTCGCCCTGCTCCAGTTCAAAAGCATGCAGGGACAAGAAGCGAAACGGTTGACGTACACCCAGTTGAAAACAGCGATAACCGCCGGTCAGCTCAAAGCGTTCACCATGACCGAAGGAAACGTTTCCGCAGACGGCGAACTCACCGACGGGACACGCTTTCAGGTCAACATCTTCCCCGGTGACACGGCCTTGCCCGAACTGCTCGACAAACACAAGGTCGATGTCCTCATCAAGCGGGCCAATACGTTGTTCTCGAACATCCTCTTTTCGATCCTCCCGCCGCTGCTCCTGGTGTTCTTCCTCTGGTTTTTCATCTACCGGCAGATGCGCGGCATCGGGCGGGGCGCGATGAGTTTCGGCAAGAGCCGCGCCCGGCTCATGGTAAAAGATAAAGACCGCGTGACGTTCAAAGACGTCGCGGGGATCAACGAAGCGCAGGAAGAAGTCGAAGAGATCATCGAATTCCTGAAAGACCCGAAAAAATTCCAGAAGCTCGGCGGCAGGATCCCGAAAGGGGTCATCCTGATCGGGCCACCGGGTACCGGTAAAACGCTCCTGGCAAAATCGATCGCCGGGGAAGCAGACGTCCCGTTCTTCTCGATCAGCGGGTCGGATTTTGTTGAGATGTTCGTAGGCGTCGGCGCGTCGCGCGTGAGGGACCTGTTCGAACAGGGGAAGAAAAACGCCCCCTGCATCATCTTCATGGACGAAATCGATGCGGTCGGCAGGCACCGGGGCGCCGGCATCGGCGGCGGGCATGACGAGCGCGAGCAGACGCTGAACCAGCTGCTCGTGGAGATGGACGGGTTCAACACCAACCAGGGCGTCATTATCGTCGCCGCGACGAACCGGCCTGACGTGCTGGACCCGGCGTTGCTGCGGCCCGGCAGGTTTGACCGCCAGATTGTTCTGGACATGCCCGATGTAAAAGGGAGGGAAGACATCCTCACCGTCCACGCAAAGAAAATTACTATTTCGAAAACGGCCGACATGAAGGTCATCGCCCGCGGCACCCCCGGGTTCTCCGGAGCCGACCTGGCGAACCTCATCAACGAAGCCGCCCTTCTCGCGGCGCGGCAGAACAAGAAATCGGTCGGGATGGAAGAACTTGAGGAGGCCCGCGACAAGGTGCGCTGGGGCCGCGAACGCAAATCGCGGAAAATCGATGAAGAAGAGAAGAAGATCACCGCCTACCACGAAGCGGGGCACGCGATGGTTCTCGATTTCATTGACGACGCCGAACCGCTCCACAAGGTGACCATCATCCCCCGCGGCATCGCGTACCTCGGCGCCACGATGCAGCTTCCCGAAAAAGACATGTACCTCGAGGGAAAAAAGAAGCTGCTGGGACAGATCGCGGGGCTTATGGGCGGACGGATCGCCGAAGAGATCATCTTCGGCGATATCACCTCGGGCGCGCACAGCGACATAAAGAACGCAACGCGGATCGCGCGGATGATGGTGTGCGAATGGGGTATGAGCCAGAAACTCGGCCCGATGACCTTCGGCGAACGGGAACAGCACATATTCCTCGGCAAGGAAATATCGCGGACCATCGACTACAGCGAGACGACCGCAATTGAGATCGATAAAGAGATCCGGAAGATCATAGATGAAAGTTATAACCGCGCCCGCGCGATCCTCACCGAGCATAAGGACGTCCTGATCAAGATCGCCGAAGCCCTCCTCGACCGCGAAGTCCTCACCGGCGCGGAGATCACCAGGATACGCAAAGGAGAGCCGCTCGAAGCAGCCGCGGGAGAGAAACAGCCCCAAACCATTTCTCAGGCAACACATGAAGGACCGCCTCAACAACCGGCGCCTGATGGCACGCAAAAAGACACGCCGCCGCCCGCGTAACACGCCGCGCACGCAACCGGCCGTCAACTGGATCGCCTCCGCCTGCCGGGGTGACCGCACGCTCATCATGGGGATCGTGAACGTCACCCCCGATTCATTCTCTGACGGCGGAAAGTTCCTGTCTGCCGAACAGGCCGCGGCGCACGCGCAGAAACTGGCGGACGACGGCGCCGACATCATCGACATCGGCGGCGAATCGACCCGTCCCGGCTCGCTCCCTGTCGATCCCGCTGAAGAATTGTCACGCGTCATTCCGGTCATCAGAATGATCGCGCGGACGCTCTCCGTCCCGATATCGATAGACACGACAAAAGCTGCCGTTGCCGATGAGGCGCTCAAGAACGGCGCGCAGATCATCAACGACACCAGCGCGCTGACCGACGATCCCGGCATGGCCGCCGTCGCGAGAAAACACGGCTGCCCGGTGATAATCATGCACCGGAAAGGGACGCCTCGCGAGATGCAGAAGAATCCCCGCTATGCCGACGTGGTGCGCGAGATACGCGGCTACTTCAAAAAAAGGGTTTCATATCTCACGAAATGTGGTATACAATTAGATAAAATTATTATAGACCCCGGCATCGGTTTCGGTAAGACCGTTTCGCACAATATACAGATCATTAACGGGCTCGCCGGGCTGAAAAAACTGGGCCTGCCTATCGCGGTCGGCGTTTCGCGAAAATCGTTTATCGGCGCGCTGCAGGACGGGGCCCCGGCGGACAGGCGCCTGGCCGGGTCTCTTGCGGCGGGGGCAGTGGCGGTCTTGAACGGGGCACGGATCGTGCGCGCGCATGACGTCAAGGAATCAAAAGAATTTTTCCGGGTGATAGACAAATTGAAACGGCCGTCATGAACACATCTCTCATGCAATTCATTCTCTCCAACTACCGCCCCGTCCTCGAGATCACCATCATGGCGGTCTTCTTTTATTTTATCTTCATCTTCATCAGGGGCACACGGACCGTACAGGTCGTCAAAGGCCTGATTATCCTCGTCTTTATTTTTTTCCTTGCCCAGAAACTGCACCTGGTGACAATCAGCTGGCTCCTCACCAGATTCTTCACCTTTTCCATCATCGCCTGCGTCGTCATTTTTCAGCCTGAGTTGAGGAAGGCGCTCGCGACGCTGGGCCGGAGGCCTTTCTTCTCCCCTTACATTGTCGAAGAAGAAGTCTTTGACGCGCTGGTCAGTTCGGCGGCAACCCTCTCGGCGAAAAAGATCGGCGGGCTGATCGCGATTGAACGGTACACCGGGTTGAGGAATTACGTGGACAGCGGCATCAAACTGGACGCGAAAATTTCAAGCGAACTGATCCACACGATCTTCATGCCCAGCACGCCTCTGCACGACGGCGGCGTCGTCATTCAGGGCGACCGGGTCGCCGCCGCCTCCTGCCTGTTCCCGCTGTCACAGAAACCGAATTTGAACAGGAGCCTCGGCACGCGCCATCGGGCGGCAATCGGCCTCACCGAAGAAACCGATGCGGTGGTCATCGTCATTTCGGAAGAGACCGGCACGATATCGGTCGTCAGCGAAGAGAAGATCGTCAGGGATTTTGATGAAATGTCACTCAAAAAGAAACTGAAAGAGATCCTGGTAAAAAACAAAGACACATCCGGAAAGAGCGTCTAAGCAATGATCAAGAAACTGTTGTTTCATAACTTCTGGGCAAAGGTTTCGGCTCTGCTCCTCGCAGTCCTGATCTGGTTCTATGTCTCAGGGGAAGAGAACGTCGAGGTCACCAAGGTGATACCCGTAAAATACATGCTGCATGAAAACTGCGTCGTCACCGATACCAGCGCCGGCGCGGTACGCATCACCCTGAAAGGCCCCAACGAGATCATCAAGAGCGCGGATTTTCATAAAATGTTCGTCGCAAAAAACCTCACGGGCGTCACCGAAGGCGGCAACGTCACATTCCAGGTTACCGGTTCACAGATCATGGTCCCGAAATACACGACGATAACGTCAATCTCCCCCGCCGAGATAACCGTCACCGTCGACAGATTAACGGAGAAAGAACTGGCGGTCCAGGCGTCCCTGCGCGACCGGCCGTCGCCCGGATATGTCGTGGAAAAAGTGGAGCTTAATCCGTCGATCGTCAAAGTGCGGGCGCCTGAATCATTTCTATCAAAGGCCTCGACCATAAACACCCGGAGCATCGACCTCACCGGCCGGACCAAATCGTTCACCCATAAGATAGACATCGACCCAATCCTCGGAAAATACGGCACCGCCGAACCGGTCGAAATCACGATCACCATCAAGGAACAGAGCGCGGAAAAACTGTTCGAAAAAACGCCGGTCGGGATATTGCACTCACCGGCGCAGAACTACGCGTTTAAACTGACCCCCCCGGCGGTCAATGTCACCGTCAGGGGCCCGACGGAAACCGTATCCAAAACGGAAGTGAAAAACATCAAGTGCTATGTAGATGTCGCAGACTTGAAGCCGGGCGAGTACGAGCTCCCGATACAGACCAGCATGCCGAAAGAAATCGCCGTTCTGAAGCTGGATCCGGCAACGGTCAAGGTCTCGATCAAGGAGGAGGGCTTCGCGATACAGACACAGACAACGATAGAAACACCGAAAGACATAAAGAAAGAGGGTCTATGAAGAAATTATTCGGCACTGACGGCGTGCGGGGCACTGCCAACACCGAACCGATGACCTCTGAAACAGCGTTAAAGCTGGGACGGGCCGCCGCCTACGTATTCAAGAAAGACAACAGGCGGCATCAGATCGTCATCGGAAAAGACACGCGCCTGTCGGGCTACATGCTGGAAAACGCGCTCGTCTCCGGGATCTGCTCTATGGGTGTTGACGTCATCCTGGTCGGCCCCCTGCCCACCCCCGGGATAGCCTTCATCACCCGAAGCCTTCGCGCCGACGCGGGCGTGGTCATATCGGCGTCGCACAACACCTACGAAGACAACGGCATCAAATTCTTCTCAAACCAGGGGGTCAAGCTTCCCGTTGCGCTGGAAAGGAAGATGGAAGAACTCATCTTTACCGGCGAGATCGACCACATCCGGCCGACGGCGACCGATGTCGGCAAGGCATACCGTGACGATGACGCCAACGGCAGATACGTCGAATTCGTCAAAAATTCGCTCCCAAAAGGGCTCACGCTCGACGGAATGCGGATCGCGCTCGACTGCGCCAACGGCGCCGCGTACAAGGTCGCTCCGAAGATATTGCGGGAGCTCGGCGCCGAGGTCATTCTCTACAACGATCATCCCGACGGAACGAATATCAACAAGAATTGCGGTTCACTGCACCCCGAGGTCATCCGCAAGGCCGTCATCGATCACAAGGTCGATGTCGGCATCTCGCTCGACGGCGATGCCGACCGCGTCATACTTGCCGACGATCAGGCAAAAGAGGTTGACGGCGATTTTATCCTCGCGATCTGCGCGCTCGACATGATCAAACAACACCGTTTAAAAGACAATGCGCTCGTCGGCACGGTCATGAGCAACATGGGGCTTGAGCTCGCGATTCAGAAGGCCGGCGGAAAAATGTACAAAGCCGACGTGGGCGACCGCTACGTCATCGAAGAGATGATGAAACGGGATGTCCTGCTCGGCGGGGAGCAGTCCGGACATATACTCTTCCGCGAGTACACCACGACGGGAGACGGGATGATCACCGCGCTCCAGGTGTTGAACATCATGAAACGGACAGGCAAGCCGCTTTCCCATCTTGCGAAATGCATGGAAAAAATGCCGCAGGTCCTCATCAACGTGCGGGTCAAGGCAAAGACACCGTTCGAAGATATAGAAGAGATCAAGAGCGAAATAACGCGGATCCATCGGAAGCTTGACGGGAAGGGCCGGCTGCTTACGCGCTATTCCGGCACCGAAAATATCGCCCGGGTCATGATCGAAGGCCATGATATCGATACTATTAATGACCTTGCCGAAGAATTGGCGGCTCTCATTAAAAAGAAATTAGGACAATAGCACGGCCAGCAACCGCACAACCATACGGCAGAAAAGACTATGATACGATTAGGCGTCAACATCGACCATGTCGCCACCCTCCGGGAAGCGCGCAAAACGTATGAGCCGGATCCGGTCGCCGCCGCTGACATCTGCGAACGCGCCGGCGCCGGCTGTATTACCGCGCACCTCCGTGAAGACCGGCGTCATATCCAGGACCGCGACCTTGAGATCCTCAGAAAAACGGTCAAAACAAAGTTAAACCTCGAAATGGCCGCCGCGCCATCGATCGTCCGTATCGCGCTTCGGATTAAACCTGACCAATGCACGCTCGTTCCCGAAAAACGTCAGGAGGTAACAACCGAGGGCGGTCTTGACGTCGTATCCCGCCTCGCCCATATCACCCAAACGGTGAAGAAGCTCCAGGGAGAGGGGATGGTGGTCAGCCTGTTTGTCGATCCCCAACAGGAACAGATCGAGGCCTCGGCAAAGACCGGGGCTGAATTCATCGAAATTCACACGGGGGCGTACGCAAATGCGCGGGAAGAAAAAACGGCGCGCGCGGAGCTCAAAAAAATAACGGAAAGCGTCGAGGCCGCCTTGCGCGCCGGATTAAGGGTGAATGCGGGCCATGGCCTCAACTACCTGAATGTCATCCCGCTCGCGGCAATGCCGTCGTTTGAAGAATTCAATATCGGCCACAGCATTATATCCCGGGCCGTGCTCGTCGGCCTTGACCGGGCGGTAAGGGATATGCTCAAACTGCTCAAGTAACCGTCCCGCGCTCGCGCAGGGGCAGGCACCCCCGCCCGGGGGCCAAACGCACGGAGTCTCCCAGATGAAAATAGTCACTCCCAAACTGATGCAGGAGATCGATAAACAGGCGCAGTCGGAATGCGGCATCCCCGCGGAACTTCTCATGCTCAATGCCGGCCGCGGGCTCGCAGATTTCATACAACGATTGATCGGGTCGAAGGGTTTTAAGAAAAAAATCGCCGTCTTCGCGGGCAAAGGAAATAACGGCGGCGACGCCTTCTGCATGGCAACGCTCCTGCCCCGCGATTATACGGTGCAATTGTTCTGCACCTCTCCCGCTGAAGACCTGTCCCCCGCCGCGCGTCATTACTATCAGAAATTACCGGACGCGCAGGCGCGCATCGAACAGAACCTGGTCGCGGCCGAAAGCGATCTTTTAGCGCGCGCGCCTCTCCTGAGCGACTGTTCGGTCATCATAGACGGTCTGCTCGGCACCGGTTTTAAAGGCGAAGCCGAGGGGATCATCCGATCGGCCATTTCTTTCATGAACGCGCAGAAAAAATATGTTATTGCCATTGATATCCCCTCCGGACTCAACGCAGAGACCGGCATGCCGGCACCCTGCGCGGTCGAAGCCCGCGACACCCTCACCATGGCATTGCCCAAGTGCGGCATGTTCGTCAACGAGGGTCCGGATTACTGCGGAAGGATAACGGTGCTGGACATCGGACTGCCGGCAAACGTCGTCGATGCCGTGAAAAGCAACGCAGAGCTTCTGCAGCAGGGGGATATTTGTCCGCTCCTGTCCCGCAGGAAACGGCTGTCCCATAAAGGGGATTACGGACACATCCTGGTCCTTGCCTGCTCATACGGCATGACGGGCGCGGGATGCATGGCGGCGCTGGCGGCCCTGCGCAGCGGTTCAGGCCTTGTCACGATCGGCGCGCCCGAATCACTCTATAACGCGCTTGCCCCGCACATACTGGAGACGATGGTCCTACCGCTGCCGGAGACTGAAAACTTGTCTATCAGCCCCGAAGCACTGCCTGTTCTGGAAAAAATAATGGCAGGGTTTGACGCGGCGCTCATCGGGCCAGGGTTGTCGCGCCATCCCGAAACGGTCGAATTCGCGCAGGAATACATCAAGAGGAGCGCCAGGCCGGTCGTCATTGATGCCGACGCGCTCAATGCCGTCAGCGAAGATCTTTCCGTCCTCGAGAACAACAACCCGAACATGGTCCTAACGCCCCACATAGGCGAGTTCTCGCGGCTCACCGGCATGAAAAAAGAAGAGATCATGAGGAACAGGTTCACGGCCGCCTTTGATTTCGCGCGGACGCACAAAGTCACCCTCGTCCTGAAAGGGTACAATTCTATCGTCACTGACGGCAAGAGCGGCATCTGGATCAACTCCACCGGCAATCCGGGCATGGCCACAGCGGGGATGGGGGATGTATTAAGCGGCACCGTTGCCTCACTGCTCGGTCAGGGACTCTCCCCTCTTCATGCCGCCCAGGCAGGCGTGTATATACACGGTCTTGCAGGAGACATGATCGCCGGTGAGACCGGCGAAGCCGGCATGATCGCCTCGGACATTATCACTACTATCCCCCGCGCCTTGCATGCCACAGCAGGGATGTAACCCCGCCCCCCCGTACGCTGAAATGCACTTCACTGCAGCAAAGGAGGGGGTAGCTGCGGGCCGCGCGCGCCGCGGCAGATAATCCTTCACCCGCCGTTTTGAATGATACTGTCCAAACTGGCCAACGTCTGTGCCCGCGTTCAGGTTCAGCGCCTTTGCTCAATGCCGTTCACATAATACGACGTCTCTTTCCCGTATTTGGGAGACGTCCTGGTAACCTTCCCGTGAAACACCCGGCATTGCCAGATATCCATCCGGTTATGATCGGTGGCGGTGGTATCGACATGTCTTCCCTGGCTGTCAATGATCGCGTTCCCGGTTTTCTTCCCCTGCATTATCCCCAGCATCGACCAGGACACCGTCACAAACGCGAGGAACGGGACCGGACGCGTGGAACGGCAATAGACATAATATTGATATTCGACAACCCAGTCGCCGTCCCGGTACCGCGACGAGCCCGTCCCTTCCCCCATCGCCATCCAATCGATGCCCTGCGGGCCGCCGCCGGCCGGAGGCGCGACAGCCGCCGGCAGCGCCGCCGTCTTTCCGGTCTTGATCTTCGTCTTGACCGCTTCTTTGATCTTTTCGGCCGCCTTCTGCTGGGCTTCCTCCTCTTTCTTTGTATCATCAGCCGCTTTTTTCTGTTCTTCGGCTTCCTTCTTAGCATCGGCCTTCTTCTCCTCGGCCGTCATCTTCTGGACCTCTTCCTCGACAAGCATCTCCAGCTCGCCGGTCCCGGCCTCATCGCCCTCTTCCGCGGCCAGCATATCCTGAATATCCTTCGTGATCGAATCGGCCAGCGCCTTCTCTTCCTTCGAGATCTTTCCCAGGCATTTCACATCGGAGTACCCCTGGACGAAGCCGCCGCCGCGGTCGGCGTACTTCCAGACCGTGGCGCTCCACTTATTGCCCTCAAGATCTTCCCAGGCGATCTTGAACGAACGGGGAAAAACCTCGGTGATGATGATGCTCTCTTTCACGACCTTGCCGCGCGACTCATTGATAATGCCGCTGTGCGAATAGTCTGGCTTCGCCTTGCCGCCGACCCCCGCCTTCGCCGGTGCTTCGCCCTTCCCGAGGACCGCGTAATGGATGCTCTTGTCTGCGTCGCTGTAATAGATAAGATAGCCCGGGTTAAACGCCGTCCCCTTCTCGATCGGCGCGGTCTTCAGGCACCAGGCGGCGTTGAAATACCCGACGCGGACATAGTTCCACGTCTGCATCGGCGTCTCGGAGAAACCGCCGCGCTTACCCATCGGCGTCACCCAGTCGTACCGCTCGACGAAGATCGTCCCCGGCTGCGTTCCTCCCTTGCCCTTGTACATATTGGCGTATCCCAGCGGCGTCGCGAACGCCTTCTCCTCCTCTTTCGGTGCTTCTTCTTTCACCGGTTCCTTCTGCGCCTCCTCCACCCGCTCCTCTTCGATCGTCACGGCATCGTGCGTCTCGTCGGAATTACCCCATTTGTCTTTCACCGTCAGCGTGACGCCGTAGCGCCCCATCTTCGGATAAAAATGCGGCACCTCGGCCCCTTCCCGGGTTGTATATGAGTTGTCCTCGTTCTGGAATTCCCAGGTAAATGTCCGGGTGCTGTCGTTTTCCGGGTCGTCGGTCACGGCGCGAAAGTAAACCATGATACCGCGCGGGTCGGAGTGTGCCGGTATCTCGGGGTATTTCGGGTCGGCCTCCCAGTATCCCCGCAGCGATTTCATGGATACCTTGTACTTCACCGCGATCTTGCCGGTCAGCCCCTCATAGACCGCCTCGATCTCAGCCTCCGTCCCCGCGGGCGGCGTAAAAGTTTCTGATTTTACCAGCGTCACTTTCCCCGTCGCGTCGACCCAGATCGCGTCGCCGGAGACGACGCGCCACTGCGCCTTCTCCGTCACCTCCTCCAGCGTCCCGTCGGAGAGCTCCGCGAAGGCCGACAGCTGGAGCGCGGGATTCTCTTTGTCGACGTAATCGCGCCCGGGATTTTTCACGACGACCTTCTCCGGCTTCAGCGCCAGGACATCGATCGCCCTGTTCCGCTCGCCGATCGTCTTACCGTTCCTGACGATCTTGAACGACATCTTCAGCAGCCCCTCTTTTTGCGGGACGCATTCGCCGGCAGCGGCATCCATCCCCTTCATCCCGTCACACGCGACGCCGGAAAATTCCCACACGTACGATACCCCTTCCTTTTTCTGGAGCGAGATCTTCGCTTCAAAAACCATCTTCTTCCCGGCAAAAACCTCTTCCGGCGTCACCACGATGTCGGTCACGCTCCCGCCGTAACGGGCCGCGATCCGGGCGAGCGTCTCCTCATACCTCTGCTTCCAGAGGTTGGCATTTTTGCCCGCGTCCGGCTCGATGAGCGTCACGTCAGTGTCGGCGAGCTTCCGGTAATCGAGAAGGTCTGCGAGATCTTTCTTGTCTTCGGCATTCGTCCAGTCGAAACTCCCCTTGATTTCCTCTAATTTCGCAATGATCTCCTCGATCATCTTTTCATAACGCGGCGGCAGTTCCATGTTAAATGTCGATGCACGCTCTAAACTCTCCATCGTGCAGATCGGCTTGTACGCCGCCAGCTTCACCCCCGTCTTCGCCGACAGCTCGTCTATCTTCTTCACGCCGGCAAGGTGTTTGCCGTAGAGCTCCATCACCTTCCGGTAGTTCTCGCCGTCAACCTCCACTTTTTCCGTCTCATAGACAAGCGGCTCATCGGCGCGGCAGCCGAGCGCTTCGCGGATCTCCTTGATCCGCTCTTTCCCGATCGGCTGACCCAGCAATTCCGCCGCCATCCGCTTCTCAAGCTCCTCGATAACCTTCTTCAACAAGTCTTTCTGCGCTTGCACATACCGCTCACTGCGCATCTGCTCCAGTTTCGCGCGGTATCTGTCACCACAGGAAGGATGCTCAATCAGTCTCGTAAATTCCGCAACCGCTGAGTCGCCCTCCACCGCCTTGAAGAACGCCTTCCCCGCCTTGTTGTCCTTGTTCTGCGTCAGGAAGTCCTCAAGCGTGGGAAACTCTTTGCCGTTGTAGCGGAGCTTCGCGAGCTTCCATTTCCCGCCTTTCGTCCCCTCCACCGGCTTGAAGACCGAATAGGCGAAGATGTCTTCGGTGACTTCTTTGAGCGCGCTGCCCCAGTAATAGTTCTGCCCGATGACGGAGATGCTCTGCCCGATCCCGTAGAGCGCCTCCGGGATCGCCAGCGGCGGGAATATCAGGTATGCCGTCTCCACCGCCGCCCTGCCGTAATTTTCCATGATCGCCGCTTCGGCAACGCTCCCGCCGGGCACCCTGCGCCGGAATATCTCCACCGCGACATTCTTCAGCCCCTCTTCCGGCTCCGGCGCGTTCGCGAAGGCGTCATAATAGGCCTTCGCTTCCGTTGCCAGGTTAAACCCCTTGAACGCCGTTGTGTCGCCGATCTTTCCCAGGACCGAGTTGTTCAGCTTCTCGTTGATCGACGCGATGCTTATGTGCGCGATGGTCCGCTCCCCCTGCACATAGTCGATCCCGACGTCGGACTTCCGCAGCTTCTCTATCGTCTTGTTATCGAGGTAATCCAGGAAATTGTTCACGCGGTCGATATCGTCGTTCGCCCGCGACAGGAGTGACGCCATCGCGATCTTCGCGCCCCCCGCCGTATCCGACATCGTCTTCAGGTAATCCGCCGCCTTCGGCCCGAAGAGCTTCCAGGCGTCGATCTTGCGGCTCAGCGCGTCCAGGGTCTCCTGCGCCTTCGGCGGATACTCAACGCCGTCATGCCCGAACGCCGCCTTCTCCGCGTCGAGGACGCCGCGCAGCCACTCCTGCTCCTTGATCTTTTTGGCGGGATCGGGAATATCGGAGATCCTTTTTTTATGGAACTCGATCGCCTCGGCGATGTTCCTCTTCATCTCGAACTGACTGCGGTCTGCCATCTCCCGTACCGCCTTGTCCGGGTCGTCCGCCCACCCCTTCCCCAGGAAATCGTCGGTGAGCGCGAATATCCGGTCGATCGCCTCCCCCATGTTCCTGCTGTTCTGCTTGGCCTCCGTCACCCTGGCGGCGAAGGTCCCCAGCCGCGTATCGCCACCCTTCGCGAAACTTCCCAGGAGCCGCGCGTGGTCTTTCGAGCTCCGGTCGACATACTTGCACATCTTGATGACCTTCTCGACCGTCGAGAATTTTCCCCGGATGATCTCCGCGGTGATGTGCCGCAGAAACTCCATGCTGATCCCCGGCTCCATGTCAGCCGTCGGGTTAAACGTGTCGTCGGAGAGCGTCCCTTTTTTTTCGTGGTATATTTTGAGCATGTCCTTGCCGTCGACCTCGACGGTCCTGATCGATCCGTCCTCGCCGGCGACGATCTTCTGCGCCTTCCCGCGCTTGGCCATATCGAGTTCGCCGAACTTCCCGCCCCACTCCTTGATATACACGTCGAAGGCCGCCTTCCCGTGCGCCGTGCACAGCGCGTCGAACTGCCGCATGTCCATCCCGAACAATCCGCTCAATTTCTTCTCGAACAGATCGCGCAGCCCAACGGCATTCTCCGCCTCGACCGCAAACACCGTAAAATCGATGTCCCCTTCAAACCGCATCTTCTCGACCGTCTCCGTCGCCCAGCCGCCGATATCGCCCTTGGCAAGGATCGGCGATCCCGGGTTCGCTTTGGTGTAATCGATCAGCGCGGCGGTCCATACCAGCTTCACCAGGTTCTTCCGCGCGTTGACCATCTTCTGCTCGATAGGCCGGTACTCGCTGTTCCACAGCTCCTGCGCCTGTTTGACGGCGTCGCCGCCGCTCACCCCCTGATTCTGGAGGGCTGCCGCGTTGCCGTTGATATACTCTGCCTTGAACGCGGCCATGTCCCTGAAACCGATCCCCTGCGCGCCCATCTGCTTGAAGATGTCGTTGATATTACCGGCGGCGTCGAGCTGTTTCGCCTGCGCGAGGAGCGCGGCTGTCTTCTGGTCCTTCGCCGGTAACTTGATCTCGTGGACGGCGCCGATCGGGCCGGCCTCTTCTTTCTCCTCCCCCTTCTTCCCCGGGGTCCCTTTGCGCGACAGGGGATCGTTCGCCGCCGCGGCAAACGGCGGGATGACGATCGCGACGCTGAGCATGATGCTAATAAGGGAAAATATTCTCTTCATAAATAATCTCCGGTGCCTTCTTGTCCCCCCTCCCTAAACCATCCGCATCGAGCGGGGCGGAAATGGGGGGTACTTATGACATCTCACCGCGCCTCATGCACCCACGTGCCGTTCTTATCCATGTATGACCACGCCTTCTGGCCGTTCGCCCGGAAAAAATAGCCGCCCGCGGGCCGGTCGTTGTCCCACAGCCCTACGTAGGTATCGCCGTTCTTGAGATACAGCGCGCCGCCGCCCTGTTTTTTGTTTTTCTTAAATTCACCGGCATAACGGTCGCCGTTGACGTAGGTGATGACGCCGTGCCCCTGAAAATCGCCGTGCTTGAACTGCCCCGCGTACGAGCTCCCGTCGGGATACTGCATGACGCCGTGCCCTTCAGGAAAGTCGTCGGCGATCTGTCCGACATAATCTTTTCTGCCGTCGGACGATTTCATGATGCCGTGGCCGTTCTTCTTTTTATTCTTCCATTCCCCGATATAGGTCCCGCTGTTCATCAGCAGGACCCCGTGACCCTCGGTCACGTCGTTCTTCCACTGCCCGATGTAATGCGTGCTGTCCGGTCCCGCGTAGAAGCCGTAGCCGTTCCGCTCACCGCCCAGCAGGCCGCCCACATACCAGCTGCCGTCCTTATAGTCGACCCGCTTGATCGATCTTTCATCCGGCGTGACGCCAGCCATGATCTCGGGCACCTTCCCCGATATCCTGTCATAGAGCTCCTTCGCGGCCGCGTTCTCCGGCTCGAGCTCCCGTGCGCGTATCGCGCGCTCCAGCGCCAGGTCCGGTTTATTCTGGAGCAGATACGCCTTCCCGAGGAGCACATGGGGCTCTGCCGACCGCGGATTCAGCTTCCGCGCGTCCAGCGCCGCTTTCATCGCCTCCAGTAAACTCTTCCGGTCGGTATTCCCCGAAACGGCGTACGCGGCCAGCCCCTGTTCCGATTTTCTGATCAGCGCGGCTGATCGCTCGGGATCTGCCTCCGCAGCACGCCCTGCACGTACTACACCCGGC
>Ga0351843_1225_pt2 | contig 16014 bp, 20 predicted proteins | sample TotcelHFGM3001L4_FD_206878 | JGI IMG/M metagenome (GOLD analysis project Ga0351843, IMG submission 206878) | Enriched cells from coal bed in the Powder River Basin, Montana, United States - Total cells FGM rep1 HSBNCT.FGM.300.1.L4 ...
GCGACATACTCATCGAGCATGCGCGCGCCGGCGCATACGGAGAAGATATTGCCGGGCATGTATCGCCGGAACGTCTGCGGTGTTTTTTCGTGAAAACAGAAACAGGCTACCGGATCGCCAAGCATATACGCGATCTGTGCATATTCGCGCGGCATGACATCACCGGCGACCCGCCGCTGTCGAATATGGACATCGCAAGCTGCCGCAACCTCCTTATCTATTTAGACACTTTTTTTCAGAACAAAGCGTTGTCGATGCTGCACTACGCTCTCAAGCCGAAGGGCTTCCTTGTCCTGGGGACTTCCGAATCTGTCACCGCCGTGCCGGGCCTCTTTGCCGTTGTCGACAAGAAATGCAAGATTTTTTCAAGGAACAGCGTTGCGCGGATATACAGGTCCGGCGCCATGACGCCGGGTGAGGCGCTCAAGAGTCCCCCAGCCGAAGTCCGGAAGGCCGATCGGAAAGCCCGAACAGGGCCGGGGGCGGATACGCCGGGCATCCGTGCGTACCCGAAGAAGGCGGGAGCGGGGGATCGGCCTCTGCAAAAGGCGGGCGGGTCCGCGGCGGCGCGCGGCGGCACTGCGCAGAAGGATATTGCCCGGCTGCGAAAGGAGTTTGCGCGGACGGTCGAGCGGCTGAACGCGATCAGCGAGGAGAAGGATACGTTCAACGAGGAGCTCAAGGCGGCGAACGAAGAGATCCAGTCCAGCAACGAGGAATTGCAGAGCATGAACGAGGAGCTTGAGACCTCCAAAGAGGAGCTCCAGTCAACCAACGAAGAGCTGCTTTCGCTCAATGAGGAGCTGCAGAACAAGAACGCCGAGCTGGCCCGTCTCAACAGCGATCTCAATAATGTGTTTTCCAGCACCAACATCCCGATGATCATCGTGGGGAACGACCTGCGCATCAAGAGTTTTACCCCGACGGCGCGAAAGGTGATGAACGTGATAGCGACGGACGTGGACCGGCCGATAGGCGATATCAAACTGAACATCGATATCGCGAACCTGGAAGAAATGATCCGGGAGGTGATAGACGATATGGTCCCGAAAGGGACGGAAGTGCAGGATAAAGAGGGGCGGTGGTATTCCGTGCGCATACGGCCGTACCGGACCCTGGATAACAGGATCGAAGGCGTAGTGCTCACGATGATCGACATAGACGTCATTAAACGCACCCAGGATGAATTGCAAGGCGCGCTCAATTATAACCGGGCCATCATAGAGACCATCAGAGAGCCTCTTCTGGTTCTGGATAAAGACGCGCGTATCCTGTCGGTCAATAAATCCTTCTGTAAAATGTTCATGGTGCAGGCATCCGATGTCGAAAACAAACTGCTGTATGAGCTTGGCGCTCATCAGTGGGACCGGCCGGAGCTGCGGAAATTGCTTCAGGGAGCATTGTCCAGAAATACAGTTTTTAATGATTACGAGGTGTCCTTTGACTTCCCGAACATCGGGCAAAAGACGATGCTCCTCAATGCGCGCCAGATCAAAATGTATGGCAAGGCAAAAGAGATGGTCCTGCTCGCCATAGAGGACATAACCAGGCGTAAAGCAGCCGATGACGTCTTGAAGCGTGACAGCATTGCTTTGGGGAAAATGGTCGATAAAAGGTCCCGGGCGCTGCTGGATCTGCGGATGAAACTGGAAAGAAAACAGCGTCTTTCCGATGTCGGGACCCTGGCCGCGACTGTCGCTCATGAGCTGCGCAATACCCTGGCGGCGATAAATGTAGCGGCATACAACATACGACGGAAGATGAAAGATCCCCGGGCTGAGGAGAGCTTGCGCAGTATCGAAAAGAAGGTTTCAGAAGGCGCGCAGATAATAAATAACATTTTGAGGTATTCGAAGATATCGACACCTCGTTTTGAATGGGTAGAGATAAACGGCATCATGAGAGAGTGCCTGCATGAGCTCACGGAGCGTTTCGCGGCCCAGGGCATATCGGTGAACGAAAAACTAGGTTTCACCGAAGAGCTCTCTGTGGAGGTGGACCCCGTTCAATTAAAAGAGGTGTTTTTCAATATCTTGTATAACGCCATAGATGCGGTAGGCAAGAAGGCCGGCAAAATAGAGATTGAGTCAAAGGCTACCGGGTCCGCCGTATCTGTTGTCATAAAAGACAACGGAGAGGGGATGGAAAAGAAACATCTCAAGAAGGCCGCGGACCCTTTTTTTACCACGAAGGCAAAAGGCACGGGGCTGGGGCTTGCCGTTTGCAAACAGATGCTCGCGCTGCATGACGGGTCCTTAGGCATCGAAAGCGATAAGGGAAAGGGGGCGGCGGTGCGGGTAACCATCCCGATACGCCGGCTTACGCATGCGAAAAAAGATACTGTTCGTTGACGATGATGCTGAATTATGCGATGAATTCGCGGATCTGATTCGCGAAGAGGGCTACCGTGTCGACAGCGCGTCTGACAGCAGAGCGGGTGCGGCCCTTATTAAGAAGAACAGATACGATGCGTGTATTGTAGATTATAAAATGAAGAATTTGAACGGGGTCGACCTGCTGCGGATGGTTAAAGATGCAAACCCCCGATGCGCCGTGCTGATCGTTTCGGGTATGCCGTCGATAGATGCGTTGATCGAAGAGGAACATGCCGCGGACCTGGTGGCGGGCGTCATCCAAAAGCCCTTTGACATTACGGCGCTGTTAGAAAAGATACGGGCCATCGTGTAGGGATTGTATCGGCGGATGGCCGGCGCCGCGGAGTGATGACGATGGATAAGATACTGATCGTTGATGACGATGCGGAGCTGCGGAGCGAACTGCGGTCCCTGCTCGACGGGTGTGCGGTCCTCGAGGCGGCGAACGGCGATGACGCCCTGACCATGGTGCGGAAGGACCGCGGCATCGGTCTGGTGATACTGGATGTGATGATGTCGGGTGAGCGCGGGACCGATGTCCTGTCGAGGATAAAAAAGCTGAACCCCCGGCTTCCCGTCGTTATGCTGACCGGCTACAGCAGTAAAGACGTGGCGATTGCGGCGCTCAAAGCTCATGCGGATGACTTTCTTGAAAAACCGGTGTGTGCCGAAAAGATAATCGCCGTGGTGAACAGACACCTGGAGGCCGCATGCGGTGATCGGGATCCGGACAGCCTCGATGCAAAAGAGAAGGTCGAGAAGGTGATGCGGTCCGTTGCGAGGAACCCCCGTAAAAAAATGACGCTCAAAGAGGCGGCAGGGCTTGTCTGCCTGAGTCCGAAATACCTGAGCAAGATCTTTAAAGAATACGCGAAGGCAGGATTTGCCGAGTACAGATTGCGGGTAATAATGGATGCCGGTAAAGACCTGCTTCAGAGCACCGATCATACCGTGGACGAGATTTCGCATCAACTCGGCTACGAGAACCCCGAATCTTTTGTCCGGCAGTTCAAAAAGATGATGCGCAAAACCCCCGCGGGATACAGAAGGACGAAGAAAGGGCCGGCTGTTCATATGAGCGGGGGGCATGGTGTCGATGGATAAGAAGATACTCTTCGTGGATGACGACGACCTCTTAAGGCGGGAATTTGAGGATTGTTTCAAGGAATATGGCGTGCGCGCGGTGTCTTCAGGAGAAGAGGCGTTGCGCGTTTTACGGATGCCGAACGAAATTGACATCGTTTTCCTCGATCTGCAGATGCCCGGCATGTCCGGCCTTGCCGCTCTCGAGATGATCCGCGCATTGGATCCGGCGGTCAAGATTGTCATACTGACTGGCCACGGGACGAAGGATCGTGTCGTTGAGGCGTTACGGCGCCATGCGGACGATTATATCGAGAAACCGTTCAATGTCGATAGTGTCAGGCGCATGATCGGAGGGTATCTGGGGCCGCGGAGACGATCTGACGGCGGTGCCGCCGGCGTGCAGGACAAGATCGAGCTGGTGAAGGATTTTATCCGGAGGAACAGCGCGAAGAAGGTGACGCTACGCGATGCCGCGGCGCTCATCCATACAAGCGGCAAATATCTGAGCCGGGTCTTCATGGAACAGGCCGGGGTCGGGTTTAATGAATACAAGCTTGCGCTGAAGCTCGATGAGGCAAAAAAACTGTTGAGCGCGTCAGGGTGCAGTGTTGAGCAGATCGCGCAAAGACTCGGGTACGAAAACGCGGAATCTTTCACGAGGCTGTTCAAGCATCAGGTGCAGTGTACGCCGACAGCGTACCGGAAGAAGAAGAGAAAACAGTATCACTTGCGTCAGCCGGCATAACAGAGACGTATCGACAGCGACCGGCGAGGCCCCCGGTTAACGATCCCCGCGCAGCTTGTCCAGCATGACAGTAATGCTCGATGCCTTCGTCACTATCCCTTCGACCAGATGCGATACCATGTCATTCTTGATCGCTGTCTCAATGAACGGCTTGCCGGTGACAATGAAGACCCTTGTTCCGGGGTTCTTTGCCTTTATTCTTTTCAACAGGTCTATCCCGCTCATGCCGCGCATATAGTAGTCAAGGATCGCGATGTCAAAACAGTGGGCGCTGATAAGCTCCAGGCCCCGTGACGTGTCGGTCGTGTGCTCCACCTGATATCCTTCATGGCGCAGGATCTCTGCCAGGGTCTTGCAATAATCTTCATTATCGTCTATTAACAGGACCCGTTTGCATGGCGATGAACCGTCTTTCTTTTCGGATGGTGCCGTGTTGTGTTCTGCGCGGTGCCTGTGTGGCATGACTCCATCCTACGCAATAGAAAAATATTTGTATAGAAAAAAGCAATAGGTCAGTGTGCCGCAGCGGGCATATGGTGGAAAAATGTCAGAAAGAAGCGGAATTTGTCGGCTTTGCATGCGGCGGGACGCTGCGTATAATATATGTACTTTCGAAGAAACTTCTATCTATCTATCTATCTATCTATCTATCTATCTATCAAAGCCGATTACAATGCCGTATCTAGAAGTTGAAAAACATATCCCGGTAGAAGTCCCGGACAGGATAAAGAAGCATGAAGGCATCAGGATGACCGCAAACGCCGATAAGCAAAAGAAAATGAAAAAGCCGTCAGCGGAAAAGAGGGTCCGACGCGGAGAGCGCGTGCGTCTCGAAGGGCTCGTTGCGGATGCGCGTCAAAGCCGTGACGATGTCAGAGTTAAAAATCAGCGGCAGGCAGATCAGCTCAAGATCAAAAATGTGCAATTAAGGCATGGGGCGGCGAAGCAGATATGGTCGGAAGAGCAGATCCGCATCCATACGCAAGCGATGGAATCGACTGCCGACGGTATTTTTATTATCGATGCCAAAAAGCAGGATTTCCCCGTTATCTATGCCAACAAATCATTTCAGAAGATGACCGGTTATCCAAAAAGGGAAATCCCGGGCCGGAATTATTTCTCATTCTATGGAGCCGATGCCGATCAGCGTATAGTGGATGAAATAAAACACACGATGCATAGCGGCAGATCTTTTCACGGAGAGATGCTCAGTTTTAAAAAGGACGGTAAAAAATGCTGGAATTCGCTGCGCATTGCCCCGGTGCGCGATGCGAGCGGCGCCGTCACCCATTACGTGGGGACCCAGACCGATGTTACCTTGCTGCGGGAGAAGGAGTCGGAAATCGATGAACAGCGCGAGGAACTTTTGCACGTCACCAGGGTGGGAAAACTTGCGGAATTTGTCTCGTCACTGGCGCATGAGATCAGCCAGCCGCTGACGGCTATTCTTTCCTGCGCGCAGGCCGCCCAACGCATGCCGGCAGGCAAGGATCCTCAGCTGCGGAAGATCCTCTCGTACATCATTGATGATGACCGGCGGGCGGTTCAGGTCATCCAGCGATTGCGGTCACTCTTAAAGAAGGGTGCGCGTGAAATGAAACAGCTGGATATCAATGCCCTTATCAATGAAACTGTTGTGCTTATTGCTACCGATGCCGTCGTCAGGAACTGTATCATCAAAACCGATTTTGACGCTCATCTCCCTTCTGTTTGCGGCGACCGGGTGCAATTGCAGCAGGTCCTCCTGAATCTTATCAGCAACAGTCTCGATGCGATGGAGGGTCGTCACGGTGCCCGCAGGATAGTGATCCGCACATCGTGTAAAGATGCCCATGCGATTGTGGTGTCGGTGGAGGATTCCGGATGCGGGGTCCCTGCGCGCAATATGTCGAAGCTCTTCAATCACTTTTTTACCAGCAAGGCGGATGGCCTGGGCATGGGGTTGTCTATCAGCCGTTCCATTGTTGAGTCGCATGGCGGACGGTTGGACGTAAAAAACAACCCTGATCGCGGCGCAATATTTTATTTCACCATCCCTGTCCATGTAAAGGGGGCTTAAGTGAATACCCGCGGGCCTCTGGTCTATATCGTTGATGACGATGCCTCCGTGTGCAGGGGGCTTTCCTTATTGTTAAAGTCGCACGGGTATAAGGTCCAGACCTTTACGCGCGCGGCGGACTTCCTGGCATGCACGCACCCGAAAGTGCCGTCGTGCCTGGTCCTGGATGTCCAGCTGCCGGATATGGACGGGCTTGCCCTGCAGGACGCGATGGCCGCCCGAGAGCTGGCGGTCCCCATTGTTTTTATCACGGGACACGGCGATATCCCGATGAGCGTGAAAGGGATGAAGGCGGGGGCCGTTGATTTTCTTCCCAAGCCGTTCAGCGCGAAGCAGCTGCTCGGCGCCATTACGCAAGCCGTCTCAAAAAACAAAACCCAGGTCAAGAAACTGGCCGAAATATCAAAGATAAAGCGGCGGATCAGCACGTTGTCTCCCCGGGAACTGGAAGTGTTTCAACTGGTCGCCAAGGGGATGATGAATAAAGAGATTGCCTACAAGCGGGGGACCGCCCTGCAGACGATAAAAGTCCACCGCGGCCGGGTCATGCAGAAGATGAAGGCGCAGACCGTGACCGAACTCATCCACTTCGCCGAAGAAGCAGGCATCACTTCCGCGCCGCACTAGCCGGTATTTCTTCTTAATCACTTCAAAGACAAAACCCGCACGAGACCGAAACCCCCTCAGAGTTATACCCAGGTACAATTGATTAAATTTCCACCGCTTTCTATAATACGGGTGAAAGCTGGGGTAGTTGTGCTTTAGGGAGGGGGTGAGATGGCGCTCGAGAAAAAACAAATATTTGTCGTTGATGACGACGAATCGGTGTGCCGCGCGCTCAGCGCTCTCCTGGGAACGTACGGGTGTATGGTAGATACCTATGCTTCCGCGGAGGAATATTTTCGCACGGTGCCCGACAGCGTTTCCGGCTGTTTGATCCTGGACCTCCATATGCCGCGGCTGGACGGATGGGAGACAATGCGCCATCTCCGCTCGTCAGGATCAAAACGTCCGGTAATTATCATCACGGCGGATAAAGCCGGCGGCCTGAGGGAGCAGGTGTTAAAAACCGGTGCCGCGGGGTTTTTGCAAAAACCGTTCAATGACCATGCGCTGGTCGGCCTTATTATGAGCGTGTTTAAAAAGAAAGGCAGTATGGCAAAAACGAAGCAGTGAAACGTGCTAAACCGCTTACTATAAGGAGGTGTTACGATGAAGAGAGAATCGGTCCGTGTTTCCGGATAAGCGGATGCGTGCCACGGGAGATAGCGTAAGCAAAAGAAAAAACTAAAGGGAGGTTTTTATGAAGACAAATCTGTTAAAACTATTTGGAGTGGTCATGACAGCTGCCGCGGTCAGCGGCGTGTGTGCGTTTACCGCGATAGCTTCTGACGTGGATATCAGCATTGAAAAATCCGCTCAGGAGTCGTATGTGTTCAAGAATTACCTTAAGGATGACGCAATCACCGTTAAGTCCACAGAAGGTGTTGTCATCTTAACGGGCGATGTCGCGGAAGAATCCCATAAAACACTGGCGCAGGAAACCGTGGCGAACCTGCCCGGGGTCACGAGCGTGGACAATCAGCTGGTCATTACAGGCGAAATCCCTGCCGAGGATTCGGACGGGTGGATCAGTATGAAGGTGAAGACGGCCCTCTTGTTCCACAGCAAAGTCAACGCCTTTAAGACAAAGGTTGATGTGAAAGAAGGGGTGGTGACGTTGACAGGCGAAGCGAAGTCTGAGGCCCAAAAAGACCTGGCCGGTGAATACGCCAAAGACGTGAGCGGCGTAAAAGAGGTCAAGAACGAGATGACGGTTGCCAAGGTCCCCGGTGATGACGCTCAGACACTAGGCGAAATGATCGATGATGCGTCCATCACCGCCCAGGTCAAGGTGGCGTTGTTCTTCCATCAATCGACCAGCGCTATCAATACGAAGGTGGCGGTGAAAGACGGCGTGGTCACGGTAAGCGGTGCCGCCAGGAACGATGCCGAAAAGGCCCTGGTCAGCAAGCTGGTGGAGGACATAAAAGGGGTCAAGAGCGTGGTCAACGACATGACTGTGGAGAAGAAGTAGGATCGAGGCTTGATCGGTTTTGCGCGGGATAACCGCCGGTGCGGTTATCCCGCCTGCCGGCCGTATTCAAGACAAGTCAGGAAGTGGGGTGAAGCGCCATGAAATACGCAAGACGGACAAAAAAGGAGGTGTGTATGAAAAAGTTGCTAGCGTGTGCAGTAGCAGTTCTTTGTGTCGTCAGTGTTGCAGGTATTAGTTTTGCCGGTGGCGAGGAAACGCCTGTTAAGGCAGTAGGGACAGTGTGTGCGTGCGGACACGACGACGGTGAGTGCGGCGGACAGGGATGTTGTCACATTCACTGCAATAACATGAGTCATGGAACGCCCATGAATCAGTATTGCGGAGTGTGCGGACAGTGTCACGGAAGCACTCTTTTTGATGGAGCATGTTTTGCCCATAATCTTGGCTGTTTCTGGAAGCAGTTGAACAATGCCGGCCAGACGATCGTTTGCTGCACGCTGGGCGTTTTTAAGGATGCCATGAATCTGTGGCAGGACGATGTGCCCAATCCCAACCCCTGCGCTACGAACTGCGCCCCAACGGTGTACGAGACAATAGAAGCGAGGGCTGAAACGAAGTAACTTGGTAGGAATCCGGGGTTCGAGAGGCGGGGATCTGGGGAGCTACGTTCATGTATGTCGCCGTTGAGGATGACTGCATGAATGTAGCTTGATCGAAGAAATGAAAGGAGGCCGGATATGTTAAAACAAGCCCTAAAATTTGGGGGAGTTTTGGTGTTGCTCGTGATGGTGACTTTGTGTTATCCCGGCGCATTCGCGCAAGGAGACGACCACGGAGAAACCTACAGAGACAGTGACGGGCACAGGTACTACTACCGCGACGGCAAGTATTATAGACATAGCTCGCTGGGACAGGATATTGTCGCTTCCGTTCTCAGCATCGGAGGGTTCATTGATGCCCCGCCGCCGAGACATACCGTCTATGTGGTTGGAGACACCCGATACTACCATGACGGCAGGTATTTCTACCGGCCGGCACCGCAGGGCAGCGGCTATGTTGTCGTACAGCCGCCTCCGCTGAATCAGTTCCCGGAAAAGACAACAGTCAATATCCCTAACTCGAAAGGCAGTTTTACGTCTATAACGATGAGAAGGTCGGGCAGCGGATTTATCGGGCCGAAGGGCGAATATTATGAGGATTATCCTTCGGTAGATCAATTGGTTCGTATGTATGGAAATGATTAGCGCACGGACGCGCTGATCGGTATAAAAGAATAAAGCTAATTCGTATCGCCAAGGTGTGGCGAAAGGAGGCCCAAAGTGCTCGAGACCATTGCAATCGTCTTGATTATACTTTGGCTTTTGGGTTTTGTTAGCTCGAACACCATGGGCGGACTCATTCATGTCCTCCTGGTCATCGCGGTGATAGTGATCCTGGTGCGTGTCATTCAGGGTCGACGTCTGTAACGACCCGGGAATGGTTCTATGCGGCGGGGATACAAGGTTTATATTGACGGAAGGAGGAGATATGAAAGTTGATGCGGACATTAATGCACTCAAGATAGCTGCGATCATACTGATCACAGCCGGCATCCTGGGGTTGGCGTACGGCGGATTCAGCTACACCAAGGAGACCAGCGAGATCAAGGTGGGGGCGCTCGAGCTGACGGTTAATGAAAAGAAGAGGGTCAACTTCCCGATAGGGTTTGGCGTGGCGGCAATAGTGATCGGCGGCGCGCTCCTCGTTTACGGAAGCGCGAAGAGGGGCTAGCACCTGCTGCCTGACAAGGCGTCCCGCCCGGCGCAGAAACGCGCGGCGAGGGTCGTGTCGGCGAGCAGTAGAAGGAGGCGCATATGTCGCGCAAAAAAGGCAGGGGCAGAACGTGGATCCTGATACTGCTGTCCGCGGCTGTTGCCGCGGCGGCCGTCTATTCCGGCAAGTACCTGGTCATCAGGTCGGCGGTGCTGAGCTGCACCAGGACAATGACCGGGCTGACGGCTGACGTGGGCGGCATCAGTGTCAGTCTGATCGGCACCTCGGTCCGCATCAGGGACCTGCGGCTCCATAATCCGCCGCAGTTCGCTGACCCGCTGCTGATGGTTATGCCGGAGGTGTTTATCGATGCCGATATGGGGGCGTACTTCAGCAAGAAGTTCGTTCACGTTGAATCGATACTGATCGACGCGAAGGAGATCCTGGTGACCCATAACGAAAAGGGGGAGCTGAACATCGACTCGCTCGTAATACCCTTGATGAAGATCGATGTCTTCCGGCTCAAGGTCGGCAGGGTCGTCCTCAAGGATTATTCGAGGGGGCGGGAGCCGAACGTGCTCGCCGTCTCCGTCAACATCGACGAGCGGTTCGAGCATGTCACCGACCTGAAAGGGACTTTTGTCGCGGCGGTCAAGAAGGCGGTGATGAACTCCTCGCCGCTGGCGCTGGTGAATTTCGGCCTCAAGCCGCTGAAGGACCAGGTCGGCGATCACACTGAAAGGGCGATGTCGCACATGCAGGCCTATGCGGACAAGACGGGCGGTGATGTTCACCGGTCAACGAAAGGCGCTTTGGACAGAGCGGCGGAAAAAATGAAGGATCTTTTCCGCTTCGGAAAGAAGAAAAAGGAATAGGGAAGAGGCGCCGCCGGCCCGGGAGAAAGGTCAGGTGAGCATGATGAGCTATTGCGCATCAAGAGTGTATGAATTAAAATTCTCAGGCACGGTGCTCTTAACCGCATGCATGCTCTTACCGTTTCAATCAACAGCCGTATGCGCTCAAAAGGTTTTGGAAACAAAGACAGGGACGGCTTCGTTTTATGGAAAAGATTTTCAGGGAAAAGAGACAGCCAGCGGAAAAATATTCGATAAAAAGAAACATGTCGCGGCGCATCCGACGTACCCGTTCGGTACCATCGTCAAAGTGACAAATTTAGATAATAATAAATCAATATATCTAAAGATAATCGACAGAGGGCCGACTATGGTGAATCAGAACGAGGGTGTCATCATAGATCTATCACGCAGCGTCGCCGATTCATTGGATTTTGTCATTGATGGAAGGGTGAAAGTAAAAGTGGAAGTTATCAAATGGGGAGATAATTACCGCAAGTGCCGGCAGGAACCAGTTGATGCAATTCCGCCACCACCCGGGAGCGGGCCGAGCGGCAGCTCGACATCAAAGAAAGAGGTGAAACAATGAGAAACAGGGTAAAGATAAACTGCTCCCTTGCCGTCTGTTTTCTGGCGGCCGTTTTTCTCGTGACGGGGTGTGCGCGGTCTCAGATCAAAGATATCTACCCGTCGCCGATGAGGGCGGACGCGCCGCTTGTCCTCGCCATCCCCGGCATCAACCTCCCCAGCTCCGCCGCGAAGGACGATCCGGTGCGGCCGGACATAAGCACAGCGGCCATAAAAGCCCCCATGACGCGCACCATGGCAATACCGACCATATCGGCGATAAAGATCTGGGCCCCGAATATTTTAAGCTGTATCGCTCCGACAAACGCAAGGATGATGCCTATTAATATGCTTATGAGAGAAACAAGAGGCAGGGCGTCACATCCGCATCTCTGCAATACATACATGAAATCATCACGGCGAAAATAGGCCTTGCCCTTCAGGAACCGGCTGAAAGAAAAGGCGGTCTGGCCCAGGAAATCAAGCACTGAAAGCGTGCTGTCCTTAACCTCCAAAACGGTCCCGCCGACTTTCTCGAAGAAATTAACGGCAGGTTCTTTCGGGGGGGGGCTTTCTCTCGCCGCCCGCCAGAACGAGGACAAGCAGTTTCTGTATGTCCCGCGGCAGCCCTTCCCTTTGAACTGTAATTTTTTTGCTCTCGCATCCCTTGATCAACTCAAACAAAAAAGAAACAAGCCCGCTATCCCACTTGATCTCCGGCGCAACGCTGAAGGTGATGTGGCTGATACCGGAATGACCGCCCTGCTCCGCAGCGACCCTGCCGATGGGTGGATAGCCGGCGGGAATCCGCCAGTCTCCATCTATCTTGATATGAAGCGTCTTCGGATCAGGATATTCAAAAACAAGTTTTTCCGGTGACATAGGCAATAATCAATCCTCAAATTTTTCGGGAAATTGTCTGACAATGCCGTCATTCAGCAGGACCGATAACATGAGCATGTGGACCCGGTCTTCCTCGAAATATGCCGCTGCCGCTGACGTATCCTTTTCAAGGATCGCCTGGATCTCACCCCAGGTAATATCCAGGTGCTTATACAAGATGTCCGTTAATTCTTTCATGGTCTGGTTACGCGCGAGATAAAAGAAACCCGCCACGGCGAGCGCGTTCGCATACCATTTTTTCTTGACCCATTCTATCTCTTTTTGATCGCCGCTCTTCACGGCTTTGATGATCTCGTCGGTAAGAGACACGTCCTTTTTGAGCAGACCGGACAACATCCACCCTGCCAATAACCCGTAATACGGCTGGATACCGTCTCCGAGTTTGCCCGCATTATCGAGAAATCTTTTTCTGGCCTCTTGCGCATCTTCGGAGCCGTTCATTGCGCTGATAATGTACTCCCTCTGGCATACCGCGCGCGCCCCCCAGAGCTCTCTCGTAACCGCCCTCAGCTTCGCTTCCGACCTGGACATGATCTTGTCCGTCACTTTAACGTTCCCGCCGCCGGCGCATACGGGACCGCTCATGACTGCCGCACAAGACAGAATTAAAAAAATCTTTTTCATATAGCACCACGCCGATAAGACGAACTATTCAACAGACGGAACGCGAGACAACCGCGCCGGCGATCGTCCCGCGCCAGCCCGATCATGCCTCGAGCCTACTTCTTTACGGTCATTTTATTTACCACACTTTTCACACCGTTGACATCGCTCGCACGCTTGCTGACCAATGCCTTTTGAGCCTCGTTCCCGGCTGTGCCGCTTATCGTGACCGCCCCGTTTCTCGTCTTTATCTCGGTTTTGGCATCTCTGGTCGAACGATGAAAGAACAACGCCACTTTGACCTGGGCGGTAACGGACGCATCATCGATTATTTCGTCCGCCGTCCGACCGCTGTACTCGGCAAATCCGGCTACCGTCATCTCGTTCTCGACGTCTTTTACGCCGATCACGTCCCCGGCATATTCACCGGTCAGTTCCTTTTGTTCTTCGGTCATGGCCTCGCCTTTCAACGTCACCACCCCGTTTCTCGTATACACCTCGGTCTTAAAGACGTTGACGTTGCGATGGAGCAGTAGGGCGGTCTTCACTCTCATGCTGATCCCCTCATCCGCATACTCGACAGGAGACTCTTTAACGACCAGCTGATTGTCCACGCCTTTGACCCCGGGCAGGTTCGCCACGGTTTCGTGCGCCAACGCTTTGTGAGATTCGTCCGCAACACTGCCCGACAAGGTGACCGCCCCGTCCGTTGACTGTATGGTGATCGCGTCATCCTTGAGGAACGTTTTGTACACGTACGACTCTTTCGCGGATAATTCAATGCGGCTGTCCATCTCAGAAGCTGTCGCTGCGAGCGCACATACGCCGGTAACAGCGGCCGCGGCCGTGACCGCTGCACATAATTTCACATGATGTATCTTCATAGAATATCTCCTTTTTTTCGATTGAGACTCTGCTCACTTCCTCGTTTTGTCCGTACTGTCTTTCTTTTCAAACGCACGAGCAATAAGATCAACCAGCGCCTGGTCATTAAACGGTTTGTGCAAAACCCTCGCGGCCCCAATTCTTAAAGCCTGCTCCCTCACGCCGCCATTTTTATCGGCCGTAATAACTATTACCGGACGACCGGATCCTGACGCGCGGAGATGCTGAAGCGTTCCCCATCCGTCAAGGCCCGGCATATGGAGGTCCAGGATCAAACAACCGGGAACGCTATTGGGCACCACGAGAAAAAATGTCTCTGCGGACGTAAAGGTATCCACCGCAAAACCGTACGTTCCCAGCAGGACGCTGAGCGCGCGGCACACCGACTCGTCGTCATCCACAACAAATATTTGCTTTTTCCCGGCCGGCATTTTACCCTCCTCCCGGAAGCACAATATCTCATTTTCCCGATCCTATTATATGGAGCGTCCGGAATGATATCAATTGTACCTGGGTATAACCTTGGGACGGTATGGTCTCGTGCAGGTAATTCTTTACTTCCAGTGATCTTAAAATGCGGGCTGACAGGACGATGATTTATTTCATTTCAGCCCGAAGGTTGACGAGAGCATGATCGATCGCGTCGAACCGTATGATCCCGTAACGCGGGTACTCAAGCTCCAGGATCGTATACATGCTCACCGCCAAAATCACGGCAAACCCGGCAAGGTGGATCCAGCTGCGCTTTTTATCGCTCGCCATGGAGTACCCCACGGTAACGGAGCCCACCATGCTCAGCGCGAAAATGAGCATATAGATGATATAGGGCGTGTGCATCTTATTGTACAAGTTGCGCGTGGTGGTAATATCGAACATTTCGTTCAGGGCGGGCAGGAGGACTACTGAAATGGCCGGACTTGCCGATGCGTTCGCGGCGGCGACTGCGATCGTCCAGATCTCGTTTCGCATCTTTTCCCCGTTATTCAGTTCTTGCCGGACCGCGTCCATGTCACCCGTTTCCCCCCATGTCCGATACGCGGCGATACGCGAATCGGTGTAGCGGCGGAACAGGTCGCGCATGGCGGGCTGGTCGCCGGGGGCGAGCAGGTCCAGGCGCAGCCATGCCGTCCCGAGGGCGTTGGTCTCCTGGACTATCAGATGCCGCCGGGCTTCAAAGCGCTGGGCGGCCGATGCAAAGGTAAAGGCGACTAACAACCCCAGAAGGACGAACATCGCCCCGTTGACCACGATGCCGCCCGTTTTTGACCACTTGCCCGCAGACTGATGCCACTGCCCGATCCACCAGCCGATCTCGAGACATATGATGATCGCCGCAAAAAAACCGCAGGTCACATACAGAGGAAGAAAAGATACTGTCATACGGATACCCTCCATCATAGATCACCTCGCTGATTGTCCCTCACAGCATGTGAGGTGATTATTTGTATTCCGGCCGCTCTTTCTCAGCTTCGACTTTCACGCTCGTATTGCACCCCGGGTAGAGCGGCACCTTGAACGCCTCTCCGGGGCCGGTGCCGTCAGACACCTCAAACGTCACGGCCCCCTGATACTTCCCCTTCTCGAACGGGTGCATGTGTTCTTCCTTGCATATGAACTTTCCCGTCCAGACGACCGCGTTGCTGTCGGGGTTGTAGAAGGCCTCCAGGTCGAACTGGACGTTTTCCGTGGCGCCCTTTTTCACCACGGAGAGCGTCCTTCCGTCGGGGGTTTTCTTATCCGCCACGACGACAAGCATAAACTGCCTCAGGTCCTGGCCGCCGCCGCTTTCCAGCTCTTTTATCTTATGCCAGTCCTTGTCTATAAAAGCCACCAGATACGGGAAGACGGGGTTGCCCTTTTTTATATACGCGGCTCCCCAACTGTGGCCGAATATGCCGAACATGTTGAATATGTTGTTATCCGGAATATGCATGATTTTCAGCCCGACAACCGGGAGGTGCGGCAGACGGTCGACCGCGACGGACACGCCGCCCGCCGCTTTCTTCCTGACACGCACGACCGCATGATCGACAAGATGGGCGCTCGGCTGTTCGATAAAGCCGTCGCCCTGATCGCCGTGAGCCCCCACGATAAAGAGCGTGCCCGTCTCCGTATACGGATACCGGCCGCGTGCCTTCAGATCACAG
>Ga0351843_1241_pt1 | contig 14753 bp, 10 predicted proteins | sample TotcelHFGM3001L4_FD_206878 | JGI IMG/M metagenome (GOLD analysis project Ga0351843, IMG submission 206878) | Enriched cells from coal bed in the Powder River Basin, Montana, United States - Total cells FGM rep1 HSBNCT.FGM.300.1.L4 ...
TCTGCGCCCCTGTGCAGAGGAAGTCTCTCTTCACTGAAGGATTACTGTAGAGTATAAAAGCAGGTGATGACATGTCATCACCTGCAGGATTTTTCCCGCTCCTATAGTAGTAGATAATGCGCAAGGATCGGGAACAGTTGTGAGAAACTGTTTTTCCGGATCATCGTGATTTCTCGATAAGACCGGACGCGCTATTTCGAAGAGGGTGCGTTCTTTAAGCTTACCCGTCAAGAGGAGCCCGATAAGTATCAGCAGGCTAAGATGTTAGATTTCTTTTCGCTCTATTGACAAATGCCTTAAAACCATGTATAATGAGCACAGTTATAGAGTTCTATATAGGTGTCTATATGACTTGCAAATATGATTGTGTTTTATGTATCTTTTGTTCGGGTATGCCGGCAATCGCTCATGCATACCGGCAGTTACCGGACATGCTTGCTCCTCAGCCATCAATACCGTCAGATGATTGCAAGAAGACGTTTGTCACCGGACAGGTAAAATCGAGATGAAGTTAAGCGGCCTTTTTCGGTCGGGCTTGATTTGTTGCTCTCTGAAGCGGCGGCAGGAGACAGGCTGATAGAATCGGCGAGCTGAAGCGCGGGAAAGATCTGAGAAGAGAGGCTCACGTGAAAAGATTGAACCTGACAGGGGTGCTCTGCGGATGGCTCGTTCTGGCGTGCGTCGTGTTTGCCGCAGGCGCTGCCGTGCCCGCAGAGCGGGGCCGGGACTGCGCGCTGGCGCCGGCAAGCGCCACGCGGTCGAAAGATTTCGAGAAAAAGTTCGCGGGGAAAGGTTTTGCAGCGGCGAGCGAGAGGCTTCAGGAGAGAATCATGAATCTGCTGCGGGACAATGCGGACACTGCTCCGGCGGCCGTGTTGTTCGGCGATCTTGACCGCATCGCGCGGGTGCTTTCTTGGCGGGGCGATCAAGCGTATATTGCGGATGCGCTCTACCAATTATACAAAAGAGGTGAGATAACGCTGGCGTCGCGGGGGAATTCGCTGTGGGTCGGGAGATCGCGCGCTGAAGAAGATTCCCGGTGCGTCGAAAGCCACACGGACGCAACTGCCATCGACCGCGACGAACAGCACAGGCCCGCGCTTGATGAACTGGTGATGAGCCATACGATACGTGAATTCTGGCGAGTTGCCCCCGGGTCAACACCCGAGGGCATTCAGGCGCATGTCGATTTCTTTTCCGGTAAGAAGCTTATCGGCCACGGGTGGATCGACATCGACAGGACGGCCGCCAGTATTATGACCTGCTGGCTGCGCTCGTATGCGAAAGGACAGCTTCTGGCGCCTGAATTTGCCGGCCGGATGTTCAAGCGCGCCGATGTGGTCAGCCGGCTGATGGGGTACAATACCCCGACCGCGCACGTGTATTATTTTCTTTCGCGCAGCGAAGAGCGGGAAGTTGAGTATTGCGGCGCCAGATATTGGCGCTATATGAATGAGGAACGTCCTGAAGTGAAGATCTTTCAGCGGCTGGGGTTCACTAAGGCAAGACTGCGCGGCAAGAAACATCTGGACGGTTACGGCGGGCGGTATAACGAGCGCACCAAGCCGCTTCCGGAACTCTTGGCCCTGCTTGACCGGAACTGGGTTGAGTGGTTTTATCTCGAACGGATCAGGCGGGTGAAAGGGGAGACGTTGATGGAATCTCCCGGCATTGACATGAACAGGGAGGAAGCCCGGTTTGAGCTGGAACGCCACGCGGAAGAAGTGTTCATGGATATGCTCCGGCAGATGACCCGTGTGCCCGGGGTCGCCGCCGGAAAGGTCTGGGAGCGGGCTTTAGAGTTATATCCGCGCTCGGCCGCGCTGCAGCTCATGTCTCTGGCGGAACGAACGGAGCTGGAACGTGCCGGCAGCCCTGTCTCGAGCGAAACGCGGGCCGCAGGTGCGGTCCGCGGCGGCATGACGCCGGTCGATGCCCGCCGGATATTCCTGCAATCGCAGACCGTCAGATTCATTGAAGAGGGATTTAACAACCATCTTTCGGCGCATCTCGTGTATTCCGCAGACAGTGCAGATCCGGAGATACATGACAAAATACAGAAATTGATTGACCGCTATAAGTCGGCTTGCGGGAGATTAAGAGATGTATCAGACCAGGTGTTTACGCGGACGCTTTTCGTGGTGACGAGCGCCGGCGCAATTGTCCCTTCGAGCGGTACGTACGGAGATCACCTGATCGATGAGATCGGTATGAGCGTGATCACCCCGGAAACGATTACAGCGCTTCTCCAGATATCCGCGGGCGTCAATGAGGCCTACGCAGAGTTAGCGATGGTATTGGACCGCCTTGCACTGTATACCCAGCAGATGAGAGACGGCACGATTGAACTTGCGCTGTCGGCCGCTGATGAGCAGGAAGTTATCGGCGAATTAGACGAAGCGCTCCGCAATGCGCGGGCATGTCTCGAGCAATGGGCAGCACTGGAGCCTGAAGATGTTGAGCTCGAATTGAGAAAAGCCGGAGTGCTCCCTCCGCAAAATGGCGATATTGATGAAATCAAACTGCCGCCGCTGCGGGGGCCTGCGCGGCGGGGGGGGGAATCGGTCGCCGGGACGGAGCTGATCGGGTCTTCGAGCTGACGGGAGAGCCCTCTCCCGTCACAAATTTGCAGTATCATTAACCCGCCCTGTTTGATACTATACCACCTCGTGCGCGGAAGGAGTTATCCATGAAATCGCATACTGAATATCTGACATTTCAGACAAGACAGCGGCAGGAGTTTGTTAACATCACCGATGCGGTTGAAGATGCCGTGAGAAAAAGCGGCATCAAAGAAGGCTTGTGCCTGGTCAACGCCATGCACATCACCGCCAGCGTGTTTATCAACGATGATGAAGGAGGCCTTCACCGCGATTTCGGCGCATGGCTGGAAAAACTGGCACCCTACGGACGAAACATCTACCAGCACAACCTGGCCGGCGAGGACAACGGCGATGCCCATCTCAAGCGGACGGTCATGGGACGCGAGGTGGTGGTTGCCGTTACCGGCGGCAGGCTCGATTGTGGGCCGTGGGAACAGATATTTTACGGGGAGTTTGACGGACAGAGGAAGAAACGCGTGCTCGTGAAAATAATAGGAGAATAGGATGGGCATTTCCGTTGATGTCGTGAAACAGTTCAAGAAGATTGTCGGCGATGCCCACGTCCTAGACTCCAAGGCCGACCGTATCTGCTACTCGTACGACGCGACCAAACAGAGTTTCCTGCCGGACATCGTTATCAGGCCGCTGACGACTGAAGAGGTGTCCCAGGTCATGCGGGTCGCCTACGGGAGCGGCATCCCGGTTTATCCGCGCGGAGCGGGGAGCGGGCTCACCGGCGGGGCGGTGCCGCTCTACGGCGGGATCGTGCTCGATACCGTCCGGATGAACCGCATTATCGAGATTGATACCGACAATCTGACGGCGACGGTCGAACCGGGCATCGTCGTATCGGAGTTTCAGAAAAAGGTGGAAGAGCTCGGGCTGTTCTATCCTCCCGATCCGGCGAGCAACGAATTCTCGACCATCGGCGGGAATGTCGCCGAATGCGCCGGGGGATTGCGCTGTCTGAAGTACGGGGTGACGCGGGATTACGTGCTGGGGCTTGAAGTCGTCCTTTCGAACGGCGACGTTATCCGGCTCGGCGCGAAGACGCTCAAAAGCGTGACCGGCTACGACATGGTCCGGCTCTTTGTCGGGTCCGAGGGGACGCTCGGGATCTTTACCCGGATCGACCTGCGCCTCATACCGCTTCCGGAGAAGCTCAAGACCTGCACCGCGTTTTTTGACGACGCGATGAACGCCGCACGCACGGTGACGGACATTATCAGGAACAGAGTCGTGCCGCGGACGTGCGAATTTATGGACCGCAGGACGATCGAGTGCGTCGAGCGGTATAAAAACGTCACGATATCCGAGGGCAGGGCGGCCGCCTTTCTCCTGATCGAGGTCGACGGGATTGATGCGTCCGTCGAGGCGGACATGCAGAAGATCGTCGGGATCTGCAGTAAGAACGGCGCGTACAAGATCCAGGTCGCGCGGGACGATCAGGAGCGGGAGCTCCTCTGGTCTCTGCGAAAAGCGGTCTCGCCGGCGCTCTACCAGATAAGTCCCGGAGGAAAGATCAACGAGGACGTCTGCGTGCCGCGCAGCCGGATACCGGATATGCTGTGCCGCGTCGAAGAGATTTCGAAAAAACATACCGTGCCGATCGCGAGCTTCGGACATGCCGGAGACGGGAACATCCACATGAACGTGCTCGTCGATTTCGACAAGCCCGAAGAGCTGGAACGGGGCGAAGCGGCCATCGAGGATATTTTTAAAGCGACGATTGAGCTCGGCGGGACCCTTTCCGGCGAGCACGGGATCGGAAACACCAAAGCGAAATTCCTCCGGATGGAGCAGGAGGAGGAGGTGATCGAACTCCAGCGCGAGATCAAGGAGCTCTTCGACCCGAAACGGATACTGAATCCCGGCAAAATCTTCGACCCGTCGAAACAGCGTGTGCTGGCGTCGCTGAAGGAACTGAAAGAAAAATTGCACCAATAACCGTAGATGGGAGTGCCCGTTCCCCTCCGAGAAGAGGAGGGGGGGCCGCGATGAAGACACACAAAGCACTGATTGACCAGTACAGCGTTATCTGGAAAAAAGAGGCGCACCGCTGTTCCCGATGCGGCAAGTGCCGCTCGTTCTGCCCCGTATTTATCGAGACCCGCGATGAAAAGATGGGGACGCGCGGGCGGATTTCGCTGGCAAGCGCCCTTGCGTCCAACCAGGTGGATTTTTCGAAAGAATTCGTGCGGAGCATTTCCACCTGCCTGCGCTGTCTGCGCTGTTCGAAGGAATGTCCGTCGCAGGTCGACTTCGACAAGTTGATCCGCGGGGTCCGCGGGCTCCTCGGACATCGGGTCCTGTCGTACCGCGTTGCCCGGTCATGCATCTCGGCGCTCCTCCTCAACCGTTTTCTGCTCGACGCGGCGGTCCGCGCCGGATCGCTTGGACAGAAGCTGTTGCCCGGGGGGAAGTCTCCGTGGATAAAAAAGCTGCCGTTTTTTTTTCGGGGTTCGGCGGTGTCGCCTCGATTTTCCCGCCGGTCCGCGCTTGCGCGGTTTGCCGGCGCTTATCCGGTCAAACAGCCGAAACACCGCGTCCTTTTTTATGTCGGGTGCGTTATCAATTATCTCTACCCCGACATAGCGCGGGCGGTAATAGACGTCCTCAACCATTTCGGCGTCGAGGTCGTTATTGCGAAAGACGAGCTGTGCTGCGGGATCCCGGCCATATCCTCGGGCGATGTCAAAACCGCCGAGAAGCTTGCCCGTCATACGGTCGCGGTGGCGTCAACCTGTGAGGTTGATTATATTGTCTGCGCCTGCAGTACCTGCGCGAACACCTTCAAAAAAGACTATCGCGAGATGCTCGGAGCAGAGGCGGAGCCTTTCGCGGAAAAGGTGATGGATATTTCGCTGTTCCTCCGGAAGGTGCTTCGGGCCGACGTTGCCCGTCTCTGCGTCAGCGCGACCTATCACGATCCGTGCCACATGCGCTTCGGCCTCGGTATCACGAAGGAGCCGCGCGAACTGGTCGCCCAGGCGTCCGCCTTTATCGAAATGAAAAATGCCGATAAATGCTGTGGCATGGCGGGAAGTTTTGGTATACTGAACTACGATTTATCGAAGAGGATCTTCGCGCGGAAGGCGCAGGCGGTACGGGAGTCGAAGGCGCAGATAGTCGCGACCGGGTGCCCGAGTTGTATCATGCAGCTCCGCGGGCAGCTCGCCGACAGCGGCATTTCAGTTGAAGTGGTGCACGTCATCGAGCTGGTTGCGCGGAGCATCGAGCGTCAAAACGCCCGCAAAAAGGAAAAGAGCCATGGCAAAGAACACGTGGGGACAAAAGCTTAAACGGACGTTCACGAGCGTCTTTCCCGTCGATGAATATCGAAAAGGGGACTGCAACCGGTGCGGCGCGTGCTGCAGGCTCCCTAATGTCTGCCCCTTCCTCCGTTTCGAAGACGAGATAGGCGAAAAGAATTCTTATTGCGCGATCTATCATATCCGTCCTTTGAACTGCCGCAAATATCCGCGCGTCGAAAATGAGCAGGTCGTTCGAGAATGCGGCTATGAGTTCTCCCGGAAATGATGCGGGCGGCGCCATTCCTCCCGGTCACCTGCAGGTATGATCTTCAGCCATGAAACAGGACAATCGCACATACTATATCGGCGTTGAAGGCGGCGGGACGAAGACGAAAGGGATCATCGTCACGTCATCGGCCGCCGTCATCGCGTCCGCCGAGGCGGGACCTTCAAATTATCACTCGGCCGGGCTCGAAACAGCTAAGGCGAACATTCGTGCCGTCATCGACCGGCTGATACGCACCAGCCGCATATCCCGGAAGCGTATCGGGTGTGCCGCGCTCTGCCTGGCGGGGGTGAGCAGAAAAGGAGATTATCCAAGCATGGTGGAAATGGCGCGTGCCGCCGGGCTTGACGATCGCGTCGTTATTTCCAGCGATATGGTTTCCGGCCTCGTCGGCGGGGCGGAAGAACCGTGCGGCATCTGCGTGATATCGGGGACCGGATCGAACATCTACGGCGTCAATAAACAGGGGGAAACCTGCAATGTGGGAGGATGGGGGCACCTGCTCGACGACGAGGGGAGCGGGTATTATATCGGATTGAACGCCATAAAGGCGGCCATACGCGGGCAGGACGGCAGACTGCTTCCCACGGCCCTCGCCGGGCGGATCGTCAGTGAGCTCAATCTCGGATCGCTCGAGGATATTGTCGATTGGTCGCTTTCCGCGGGCAAAGACAGGATCGCGGCCTTATCGGAGTTCGTCTTTGACGAAGCGCGCGCGGGAGACACGATCGCGCGGCATATCGTCGATGACGCGGCAGATTCCCTGTCGCGCGGCACCGAGATCGTGATCGGGAAACTCGGCCTGTCCCGCGTGCGCTTCAAGGTCGTTCTTGCAGGCGGCGTTTTTAAGGCGCATCGTTCATATTTTGACCGGGTCAAGGAGCGCGTACAGCGGAGCGCGCCGCACGCCGAGATCATATTGCCGCTGCGTGACGGCGTACATGGCGCGGCGCTGGTGGCGTTGAAATACCGCGGATGTGACTTGCTGAAGAAGCACCGCCCGCCCGGTTCAGGAAAAGGGCGGGGCGGGGAGATCGGCGATCACCTCGAACGGAAAAACTCCCTCGAACTGGTCGATCTGATGGGCCGGGAAGACGCAGCGGCCGCGAGACTGGTGCCGCTCCAGCGGGAGCAGATCGCGCGCGCGGTTGACCTGATCGTGCCGGCCCTGCGGGCCGGCGGCAGGCTGATCTATATCGGTGCGGGGACGAGCGGCAGGCTCGGCGTACTCGACGCGTCGGAATGTCCGCCGACGTTCGGGGTTGATCCGAAGACGGTGGTGGGGGTCATCGCCGGCGGCGACCGGGCTCTGCGCCGCGCGGCCGAAGGGGCCGAAGACAGCGCGGCAGGCGCGGTCCGGGACCTTAAAAAGATTTCACTGACGGCGAAGGACGCGGTTGTCGGTATCTCGGCGGGCGGGACGACGCCGTATGTCATCGGCGCGTTGACATACGCCAAACGCGTGCAGGCGAAAACGATCGGTCTTGCCTGCGCCGTTTCGCCTGCAATGGAAAAGCTGTGCGGTGTCGTCATCTGCGTCCCGACCGGGCAGGAACTGATACGGGGGTCGACCAGGCTCAAAGCAGGGACGGCGACCAAACTCGTTTTGAACATGCTTTCGACGGTCAGCATGATCCGGCTGGGAAAGGTGTACGGCAGCCTGATGGTTGACGTGACCCCGACAAACAAGAAACTGGTCAGGCGCGCTTGCGGCATCATATCTACCGTGACCGGTTGTGCCGGCTCCGAGGCGGGGATCTTGCTGAAAAAGGCGCGTGGCAGCGCAAAGGCGGCGATCGTGATGAAGAAATTAGGGGTTGGTTATCGCGGCGCGCTCCGCCATATCGTCAAGGAAAACGGGTTTATTCATTAGAGGGCGAACGTGGACAGTACGCAACAGATCGGCGAGATGTTTCTGGCGGGGTTTGCCGGGACGACGATCACCAAAGACATCGAAGATCTTATCGTCAAATACCGTATCGGTGGAGTGATCCTTTTCTCGCGGAACATCACGAGCATCGGCCAGGCGGCAAAGCTCTGCGGCGAGCTCCAGGACCTCCGTAAAAGCGTCAGCGGGACGCCGCTGTTCATCGCGATAGACCAGGAAGGGGGCGTCGTCCAGCGGATCGTCGAAGGGCTCACGGTCCTGCCGGGGAACATGGCGATCGGGAGCGTCGGTGTCCCCGATTGCGCCTACGCGGCGGGACGGATAACGGCGGTCGAGCTCGGATGTATCGGCGTGAACGTCAACTTTGCCCCGGTCGTCGATATCAGCAATAATCCCGACAACCCGTCGACGGGCGTGCGTTCGTTCGGCGGAGATCCTGACACGGTCGCGGAGCTTGCCAGCCAGATGATCACCGGCTTCCAGGGATACGGGTTGATCGCCTGCGCGAAACATTTTCCGGGCAAAGGAAACGTGTCGGTCGATTCGCATCTCGATCTGCCGCTGAATACATCCCGCCGGGACGCTTTGCGTTCGTGCGAACTGAAGCCGTTCGCCGCGGCGATCGCGGCGCAGGTCGACATGATCATGACCGCTCACGTGATGTATCCCGCACTGACCGAGAACGAGATACTTCCGGCGACACTTTCGCGCAATATCATGACCGGACTTTTACGGGATGAGCTCGGGTTTAAAGGGGTCCTGATTACCGATGATATGGAGATGGGCGCGATCGCGAAATATTTCACGCTTGAAGAGAGCGTGGTGAAGGCGGTTGCGGCCGGCGTCGATATCGTTATGGTGTGCCACACGGTTTCGAAACAGCGGGAAGCGCTCGCCGCGCTGAAAAAAGCGGTCGACGAGGGGGCGATCACGCGGGAACGGATCGACGAGAGCGTCGCGCGGATTACTGCCCTGAAAAAAAAGATCACACACACAAAGAAACATCCCGAGGTGACCGGGGATACGATCCCGTTCCATCACCTGATCGCAGAACGGATCGCCCGCGATTCGATCACCATTCAGCGGAACGACACAGGGGGCCTGCCCCTGTATCTCAACGGCCATGACCGGCTGCTGGTAATCGTTCCGCGATACGAGACGCTCACGCAGGTCGAAGAGAAAACAGGGGAAGATGACATCATTCTGGAGGAATTTCGGATCCGCCACGAAAACGTCACGGTTGTCCATGTGGGGCTTTCGCCTTCCGCAAAGGATTACGCGGTTTTTCGCGAGATCCGGGCCTACAAGAAGGTCGTCCTTTTTACGTACAACGCGCATTTGAACGGGGAACAGCTCGCGTTTGCGCGCAAACTGCTCTCGGTCCGCAAGGACGCGGTTATCGCCGCCGTGCGAAACCCCTACGACCTGTCGAAACTGCCGGAGGCGGAAACGACCGTCGCGACGTACGGATTCAGGAACTGTTCGCTGAGGGCCTTGGTCGAGGTGCTTTTTGGCGAGATCGAAGCGAAGGGCAAGATGCCGGTTTCATTGTAAGGATAGGGATACGTGAAAAGAATATACAGATCCTTGTGTGTCGCATTGGTTTTAATGTCTGCCGCTGCCGGCTGTTCCCGGAAGGACGACGGGCGGGTAACGATCACCTACCAGACGATCGAGACGCTGCCGCACCAGCGCAGACTGCTCAACGAGCTGGTGCGTAAATTTGAGGCGGCGCATCCGGCCGTCCGGGTAAAGATCATCACCTCGCCGAACGGTTTCCAGAAACTTCACGCCCAGTATGCAGGGGGGAACGTCCCGGATGTGTTTTATTACGTCTCCGACCGGCTTTTCACGTTCGTGCATAAGAAGGGGATATGTGACCTCAAACCGTTTATCGACCGGGATCCGGGGATCGATCTCAAAAAATATTTTCCTGAAACGATCGATTCGTGCATGCTGAACGGCGGGATCTATTTGATGCCGGTGCATTTCAGCACCGATGTCCTGTTCTACAACAAGGACCTCTTTGACAAACAGGGAGTGCCGTATCCTTCCGCCAGTTGGACCTGGGAAGATTTCCTGCGCGCCGCTGAACGCCTCACGATAAGGAAGAGCGGCATCACGGAACAGTACGGGACGCTGCAACCGCGGCCGGTGCTGGTCATGAGATCGTTCGGCGCGGATTTTTTTGACGCCGGTCTGACGGCAGCTGTTTTTGACAGCGCGGAGGGGCGCAGCGCGATAGCGTATCTGAAAAAACTCAGCGATAAGGAGCTGGTGCCGTCGCAGGCGCAGATCAGAGATGTCGAGGTCATGGACGGGGTCACGCTCTTTTCCACGGGCAGGGTGGCGATGATCCTGGGCAGGACCTACATGCTTTCAGAGTTCGGATCGATCAAAAGTTTTGACTGGGATGTGACGTTCGTGCCGAAGGGAAAGGTGCGTTATTCCCGTCTTGCCGTCGGGGGCAACTGTATCTATGCGGGGACAAGGCACCCTGAGGAGGCGTGGCAGCTGGTGCATTTCCTTTCCAGCGAGGAGGCCCTGAGGACCGCCGCCAAATTCCGCAACTGCGTGCCCGCGATGATATCGGTCGCGGGATCGGACGTTTTTCTGCACGAGCCGCCGAAGGGTGTTTCCGTTTTTGTGGAATCGATCAAAGATTCGGGGATGGAGAACCCGCGGATGGCCCATTGGTTCGAGTATGTGGACAAGGTCATTCAGCCGGACGTCGAAAAAGTCATCTACAACGAGATGACGGTCGATCAGGCGGCGGCCGACATCACGCGCAACGGAGCGCTCATATTGGAGAAGGAACAGAGGGACGCACAGTAACCATAAACCGTACCACGCAAAAGGAGAACGCATGATAAAAGAGAAAGTGGAAAAGGCGCTGGCGGCGATCAGGCCCGCGCTGGAAGCAGACGGCGGCAACATCGAACTCATCGACGTTGACGAGGCACAGGGGATCGTCAAAGTCCGCCTGATGGGCGCCTGCTCGGGATGTCCGATGGCACAGATGACGCTCAAGATGGGCGTGGAGAGCGCGATAAAAAAAGAGGTTCCCGAGATAAAAGAGGTTATGTCGGTATAACGTTTTTTCAGACTTCCCCAGCGGGTATCCTTCCAAAGGATTCCCGCTGGGCATCCCTCGCTGAAAATCTTTGCAAGTCTTGACAAACCCGTGTTTTAAGGTTATAATTACAATGAAAGGATGCGGGTGTTGTTATGATGCGCCAATCGGCACATTTCAGATTGATACATAAGGCCGTATCGCTGATAGTCATTGCGGCGTTCCTCGCTGCCGATATGGTCTGCGCTGCCCCGCTGTTACCTGCCGGGCAGTCCTCAACGCTGGCCCCGGTTTCACACTCGCAGGCGCAATACCAGGAAGAACGCGACGCGTACCATGCCCTCGTGACGGCAAAGCAGACCTCGGCGGCGCGATACGCCGGTCATTTGATTGTCGTTACCATCATGACGCTCCTGATGCTCTTGACGCCGATGAATGTTGATGCGCGGGAGGTACATAAAAAAATTGCGCCGGCGAAGAAAGACGCGGCGGTGAAAACAACGGCCTCCAAAAAGAGACCCGGCCCCCAGGAAACCCTCCCCGCCGAAGAGGGAACCGCTTCAATGACCGAGATCGTGACGGCATATGTGTCCCAGATCCCCGGATTGGTGAAAAGGGGATTCGAGCAGAAAAAAATTGAAGATGCGCGGCGCGACGCCGAGCAGACCGTGGAGTTCAGCCTGCAGACGTATCTGAACGACCCGCTAATCGGCATCTTTCAGGACTTCGCGCTTCCCATGCAAAATGTGAAAAGGATCTCGTCGAAATACGGCATGCGAATGCATCCGATCAAGAAGGTGTTGACGATGCATTACGGTATCGATCTGGCTGCTCACAAGTGGACCGATATGTATTCTGCGTACGACGGGAAAGTGGTTGAAGTGAATAACGATTACGACCCCGATCCGACTGAGATGGGAAAGGGATACGGCAATGTGGTAAAGATAGCAACCGACATTAACGGTGTGAGAATGGTCTTTGTGTACGGCCATCTGTCAAAAGCGTATGTCAGGGAGAACGAACCAGTGGATCCGGGGACCTTGATCGGCGGAGTGGGAACGACGGGCGGGTCGACGGGCCCCCATCTCCATTTTGAGGTGCTGATCAACGGAAAGCACATTGATCCCGCCTATATCATTAACGTCAAGACTCTGAAAGAATGGGGTGCGGAAAAAGAAACCATCCAGAAGCGTCAGGATCTGGAAAACAGGTTTAACGAGGTTTACCGGTTAATGGCGAACGGACTTACTCTGGAAAACGCGCCGGCGGTGCTGGATCAGTACACGGCAATTTTTGAAATGCTTGAGCTGGGGGATCAGGCCAACAACGTCAGGAAGGCCCGGGAGCGCCTGGACGCTCTCCAAAAAGAGCTGCAAAAACAGGCGAAAGGAGAGACGGGGAGCGATCCGCAAAAGCCGGTCGACGACTTCCTCAAATATCTGAGCCTGGTGTTCGGCGGCATCACCATACAGTCCTTCAGGAAAAGAGAAGAGGACAGGATGAAGTCAGGCATTGCTGACCTGATCAAAAAGGATGCCCTGGACCAGGGATCTCTCGATGCGCTGATCGATACATCGGTCGCGGAAATCGAAAAGTGGGTGCGGCAGTCCGGTACGATCCTCGAAAAGGTGACCTTTTCCGCCGAGAGTGTCCGCGCTGAGCTGGCGGGATTTGCCGCTCGAGTGATATCCGATATGACTCCCGCCGTGCCCGCCGATACCAATGCAGGAGTTGTTTCATCAGCGCTTACCGGCGAGGGCGCGTAAGGTTTATTAGATGACGCCGACGGTTTTTTTGACTTCGCGCAGCGTCTTACCGGCCGTTTCGCGCGCGCGGCGCGCACCCGAGCGCAGGATGTTCTCGACAAGCGTCCTGTCGGCGTGGAACTCTTTGCGCTTTTCGTAGTAGGGGGCGAAGCGGTCTCTGATCTTGTGGAAGAGCGCCTCTTTAATATCTTTGTAGCCGGTCCCGCCGTTCTGATACGTTTCTTCCATCTGTTTCTTCTCTTCCGGTGCCGCGAAAAGGACGTAGAGCGCGAAAACGTTGCACGTTGACGGGTCCTTCGGTTCCGCGACCGGCGTCGAATCGGTCTTGATGCTCATTACCCGTTTCTTGAGCTCGTTCTCGTCGCAGAAGATATCGATCGTGTTCTTGTACGTCTTGCTCATCTTCTGCCCGTCGATGCCGGGGATGACGGCGAAGTGGGGGAGGATGTGCGGTTCGGGGATCTTGAATACCTCTGCGTACGCCTCATTGAACTTGATCGCGATGTCCCGGGTCACCTCGATATGCTGTTTCTGGTCCTTACCGACGGGGACGATGTCCGGCTGATAGATCAGTATGTCCGACGCCATCAGCACCGGATACGAAAAAAGGCCGAGGTGCGGTTTGATCCCGTGGGCGATCTTGTCTTTGTAGGAGTGGCAGCGTTCCAGAAGCCCCAGCGGCGTGATGTTCGACAGGATCCAGGTCAGCTCCGGCACTTCGGGGATGTCTGACTGCTTGAAGAATACCGTCTTATCGGGGTCGAGCCCGAGGGCGAGGTAATCGGCCGCGGCGTCGTGGATGTTTTTCCTGAGCTGATCGCCGTCACGGACCGTCGTCAGCGCGTGGTAATCGGCGATAAAATAATAGCAGTCGTTCTTCTCCTGGAGCTCGATGTGCTGTTTGATCGCCCCGAAATAGTTGCCGAGGTGCAGTTTGCCGGACGGCTGGATGCCTGATAAGACTCTCATATTTATAATTTGACCCCCGCTTTCAGCACTTCCTTCGCGATATCGCGCCGCCGCTGCGGGTTGTGCGCGAAATATTCCCTGATCAGCTTCTGCATGTACTCTTCGCGCTTGAAGTAGAGCTTTTTCAGCTTGCGCGGTTTCCGTTTCGCCAGCGCGTAGTGCGTGATGAGCGGCAGGGCGACCGTTGAGTCGAGGTAGCAGACGATGGCGTCGGGCAGGCGGTTCGGATCGATCTTGCCCCAGGAGACCGCTTCGTGCGGCGTCGCGCCCGAGAGGCCGCCGGTGTCCGGCCGCGCGTCGGTGATCTGGAAGAAATAATCCTGGCCGACCTCTTTGATCCGCAATATTTCCTGGATCTGCGGCTCGGTCTGCAGGGTGAAATTTTTCGGGCTGCCTCCGCCGACCAGAAACACGGCCGACTTCCCGCCGGAGCGTTTTGCCTCGAGGACGAACGAGGTCGTTTCGTTGACGTCGATCGACGGGTTGATCCGCAGCTTGTTCCCTTCGAGCTCGAGGCCGGCAAAGTTCATGCCGATCGTCGAATCTCCCGGCGAACTGGTATAGACCGGCACGCCCGCGCGGTAGGCAGCGGCAAGGACCGATACGTCCTTGTTGCCGCTCTTGCGTTCCCATTCCGCGGCGTATTTGCCGATGAGGTAATGCATTTCCGCCGTCCCCATCTCTTTCTGGAATTCGGGCTGGACGAGGATCGAACGGAGGATCTCGTCGGTCGCCATCAGACAGTCGGTATAGCCGAGGAAGACGTCATAGATACGGACGACGTCGTTTTCCCTGAGTTCCCGGTCGTCGACGAGGTGCGTGCCGACGTGGAGCGGCATGTTGAACGCGAAATGCATATCGTGATACATGTTCGCGCCGGTCGCGACGATCCAGTCGACGAACCCCGCCTTGAT
>Ga0351843_1245_pt1 | contig 14563 bp, 12 predicted proteins | sample TotcelHFGM3001L4_FD_206878 | JGI IMG/M metagenome (GOLD analysis project Ga0351843, IMG submission 206878) | Enriched cells from coal bed in the Powder River Basin, Montana, United States - Total cells FGM rep1 HSBNCT.FGM.300.1.L4 ...
TACCAACACCATCTCCGCCGGGGTCCATACCCCCACCCCCAGCCGCCTCTGCGCCAGTAGGGACCGCCCCAGGCGTTCGAATAAGAAAAGCTGAACGATACGGGCGGCTCGTAATAGTAATCACGCACGACGTATGCCGGGGCGGGCGCCGCGTAATACACGGGCACAGCGGGCGCCGCATAGCTGACCACGGCAGCCTTCGGGACCGACGATACGGCGCGGCCGCGGGGGGCGTTCTTCGTGTTGATCATGCAATTGATGACCTGGTCGGGTACCCCCTCTTTTTTGAGGCCGATAATGTCTGCGACGGAGAGGTCGAAACTCGCGCCCGAGGACTCTATCTTACTGACCATCACGCTGGCGCCCAACCCGGCCCTGCTCATTTCGATCACGTCAAGCGCGGTAACCGGCACTGCGTCAGCCCGGCCGGACTGCTGAGCTGCCGGGACCGCTTTCTGCGGGTTTTCGGCATAGGCCTCCTCCTGCGCGCAACACGCAACCGCCGCGAACACCACGCATAACAGCATTTTTTTCATACATCACCTCTGCCACTTTTGACGCACCGGGTTTTCTTTTGTTCCCTTCTTCATGAGAGCGCGGTATTTCTTTTGGCAATTCGCGCAGAACAAAGCGTTTTTCTCATCCGTATCTTCAATGCTGTTCGAGAAGTACATGACGCATTTCTTATCGGGACAGTGCCCGAGGCCGTAGGTGTGTCCGAGCTCGTGGACGGCCTCTTTTGCGGCCCGGTCGTACAAGAGATACCTGTTCCTTGGACGGTTATAAAAATCTTCAGCTAAACGGGTCAGGGACATGACGGCCCGGCCGGTGGCCGGGTCCGCTTCGCCAAACACATATTTCAACCCGGGAGAATACAGGTCCGCGTCGACCACCACCAGCGTACGTTCGTATTCGTCATATTGACCTATCCGCGGAAAAAGATCGTAGCCCTCCAGCGCGGTGAGGATCATCGGGGCGGAATACTGCCGGCGGTAGTTGTCGTGCGCCTCCGACGGCATCCTGATATCGATACCGATATCGGCGGTCCTCCCAAAGGCCCGCTCCACGCTCGAACGGATCTCGGCCAACACCCCCCGGTCAAAAGAACCGGCGGGGATGATCAGGATCTTTTTCGGCGCCCCGGCCGCGTCCCCTGCGCACACGCAGAACAGCGCCGCCGCCACACACAACATTTTTATCTTGGACATACAGCCCCCCTTGACGGCGCCCCCTGATAGCGGTGAGCGATCATGCAAAAAGTTATCGAGAGTGTGCCGAGGGCGACACATACCGCCGCCGAAAGCCCCCGGGAAACCGTGTAACCGCCGACAACGAGCGAAACCCCGAAGACCGATCGCGCGAGATGGGTTAACGCCCCGGCGGCAAAGAAACCGGAAAACCAGCTGTACAAGGAACGCCTATCACAGCAGAGAGATTTCACACAGCCTCCTCCCCCTCTTCAGACGATTGTTCATGGTTCAAAGTTCGTCTTTGGCGCATCGCGCTTCGTATGCTGCAATGCGCGGCAAACGGAATTATTTCCTGATATGCTGTTCAACCGTCTTCAGCAGGACTTCGCTTTTGACCGGTTTTTCAAGAAGCGCCTTCACATTGAGCCATTCTCCGTTCGGCTCGAACGCGAACGGCAGGTTCATGTCGCTCCTGATCCCCGTGATCATGATGACCGGTATGTTTTTCAGGACGGCATCCTCGTGCAGGCGCCGGGCGACATCAAACCCCTCAGTCCGCTGGCTCATCATCACGTCCAGCAGGATGATGTCCGGATCCTCGCTCTTTGCCATTCTGCACCCTTCTCCGCCGTCGCGGGCATAGACAACGCTGTAGCCCTTGGCATCCAGCAGGACGGTTATCGCCTCGGCAAAATCGGCATCATCATCGATAATCAAAACTTTGTTCGACATGCGCTCCTCCTTATAAACAAGCGACCGGGCTCACTCGCGAAAGCATGTTGGCCGCGCGTCTACTCAACGGATGCCTTAGCTCGAGAACGGTTCTTGACGTTTATTTTCACTACACCTTCGGCAAAAGGCGCGATTATCCTGTCGAGTATACCTGAAAGATAGGCGATCAGCACGCCGTAATTGGTGATCGGGACGCCCTGCGCGGCCGCCGCTGCGGTTCGCGCGAGGATCTCGCGCCGGTTGACCATGCACCCGCCGCACTGGACGATGAGCGCGTACCGTTTCAGGTCCGCCGGATAATCGCCGCCGGCGGTCACCTCAAAAGAAAGATTTTTTCCGGTCCGGTTCGTCAGCCAGGTGGGAATCTTGGTCCTGCCGATGTCCTCCGCCTGCACGTGATGCGTGCACGCCTCGGCGATCAGGACCTCGTCGCCGTCTTTCAGAGTATCAACCGCATAGACCCCTTCGACGTACCGGTTCAGGTCGCCCTTGTGGCGCGCAAATACCGTCGAGAACGATGTCAGGGGGATGTCGGCGGGGATCATGTCACGCACGGTTTCAAAGACCTGCGAATCGGTGATCACCAGGTCCGGTTTCTTTTTCAGCGACGCGAGAACTGCCGGCAGTTCGGTATCTTTGGATACATAGCCCATCGCGCCGGCGTCGAGGACGTCGCGCAGGACCTGCACCTCCGGCAGGATGAGACGCCCCTGCGGCATCGCGCTGTCGATCGGGCAGACCAGGACGACGGTATCGCCTTTGCGGACGATGTCGCGCACAAGCGGGACCGGCGACCAGTTCTGCGGCGCGACCGCCATGATCTTCTTTTTGAGCTCTTCGATACCTGTCCCGATTTTCGCGCTCACCGGGATCGCGGGGAACCCCCGCTCCGCCAATTCCTTTTCCACGGCTCCCCCCCTGCCGAGGTCGCATTTGTTGAGGGCAAAGAGAAACGGGAGCTTTTTTTCTTGAAACACCTTCACGATGCCTTCTTCATATGCCCCGATCTTCCCGTCGGGATCGACGACGATGATGCCGACATCGGTCTTCCCCAGCACCTTGAGTGTCTTGCGGACGCGCTCCTCACCGAGCGATCCCGCATCGTCGATCCCCGCCGTATCGATCAAAACGCAGGGGCCGATCGGGAGGATCTCGATCGATTTCGAGACCGGATCAGTCGTCGTGCCGGCGATGTCGGAGACAATCGCCAGGTCCTGTCCCGTGAGGGCGTTGATGAGCGACGACTTGCCGGTATTGCGGCGGCCGAAGATGCCGATATGCAGTCTGTTGCTGACAGGGGTTTGGTACATATGTTTCCTGTCATTGCGAGCGACTGAAAGGAGCGCGGCAATCTCATTGAGATTGCTTCGTCCGGCGTACTCGCCGTCCTCGCAATGACGCCTTATTAGATATTTACCAGTTTTGCCTTCACGCCCTTGAGCAGGTTCAGCTTACGGGCCATCTCTTTCTTTTTCGCTTCCGCGCCGACCAGCTCGCATATGATCAGGCCGTGGTTGGAGCAATCGTCGAGGACGCCGTCGTGGATACCGAGACGCGTTTTGATGAGACAGCCCCAGAAGGTAAGGACCTGCTGAACCTTTACCGCCTCTTCTTTCCGCTTATCGACAAGAATCACCAAGATCGTTTTCGTCATGACGCCCTCCTTTTTATTGAGTTTCCTTTGCCGTAGTCAACACATCTGCCGATCGAACGGGCCATCCCCTCGACGCAGAACGCGCACGCGCCGACCGGCTCGTCCAGGCAGCGCTTGTCCGGATAGATCTCGTACAGTTTCCGGTAGGGCGCCGGCGTGAAATTCGGCATCAGGACATTCGCCCCCGCCTTGAGCCCGTCCACCCGGTGATCTTTCCCGAGAGAGCCGAGCGCCGTCGTCGCGGGCAGGTGCGCGTTCTTCGTCACGATGCGCGTGAGCGCCACCGTCTTCAGGGCCAGGTCAACCGTCCCCTTGTGTTTCTCTCCGAGTTCCGTTCCCGGATGCGGGATGAACGGGCCGATACCGATCATATCAAAATCGTGCTCTTTAAAGAACAGGATATCGCGGGCGATCGACTCAAGTGTCTGGCCCGGCAGGCCGATGATGTTGCCCGACCCGGTCTGGTACCCGAGCTCCCTGAGGTCCCCCAGGCAGCGGACCCTGTTCTCGAAACTCATCCCCGGATGCATCCGCTCATATAATTTGTCGTCGGTCGTTTCTATTTTCAGGAGATAGCGGTCGGCGCCTGCCTCCTTCCAGAGTTTATACGCGTCGCGGTTTTTTTCTCCGACGGAAAGCGTCACGGAAATATCGAAACGCTTCTTTATGTCACGGATCGTTTGGGCGAACCAGCCCGGGTCGAGGCCGGCGGTTTCGCCCGATTGGAGGACCACCGTCTTGATCTTATGCGCGACGATCCGGCCGACGCCCTCGATGACCTCTTCCCGGGACAGCGCGTAGCGTTGAAGTTTTTTGTTGTTCTTATTCAGGCCGCAATAGCGGCAGGTATTTTCGCAGTGATTGGAAAATTCGACGATCCCCCGCAGGAGGATCCCCTCGCCCATATACTGCTGTCTGACCCGGTCGCCACAGTCGTATATCTTTTCACTTGCAGCCGGGTCGGTGACGGAGAGAAGAGAGACAAGGTCGTCGAGAGCGGGAACTGCGGCTTCTGCAACGCGCCGGAGAAGGATTTCAGTATCGGTTGTCGTCTGCATGTTTTAAGGTAACTCGCTTATGCCCGCACTATCTGTCATTGCGCGCCCGCCGCCGTCGGGCGAAGCAATCTCATTATTTTCAGGAGATTGCTTCGTCGTTCCACTCCTCGCAATGACAGCTTGTTACATCACACGTACGTATCTCTCACGCCCCGGTCGATCTTTTCGAAATAAGATTTCAGGTCGCTCTTGCCCTGCTCATCAAGGTTGGCCTTTAATTTCTCGATAAGACGATACCCGTCTTGCTTGACCTGCGGGGAGGCAAAATCGTCGAGGTATTCCTTTAAGGTGATCAGGGCGTTCAACGCGCACTTCTCCTTGATCAGACCCGGTTTCGCCAGGTGCATGAACGCCTTCCCCGTCCGCGCGCTCCGGTAACAGGCGGCGCAGAAGCTCGGGATGAAATTCCGACTGATGAGAGAGCCGATCACCTCATCCAGACTCCGGTGGTCGTTCAGCGAGAACTGAGTCCCGACGTTTTCCGCGCGATCGCCGGACGTATAGCCGCCGGGCGACGTGTTTGAGGCGGCGCTTACCTGCGACACCCCGAGGTTGAACAGTTCGTCGCGCATCTGCGCGGTCTCGCGCGTCGAGAGGATAATACCCGTGTACGGAACGGCAAGCCGGAGGACCGCGACAACCTTCTTAAACTCTTCGTCAGAGACCTTGTGCGGGATATTCGTGCTGAGCGCCGAACCGGCGGCCGGTTCGATCCGCGGCACCGATATCGTGTGCGGCCCGACGCCGAATTTTTCCTCGAGATGCTCGATATGCATCATCAGGGCAAGCGTCTCGAAACGGTAATCGTACAGGCCGTAGAGCACGCCGATCCCGACATCGTCGATGCCGGCGGCAAACGCGCGGTCTATCGCATCTATACGGTTGTCGGGATCGCTCTTGGGGCCGCGGGTATGGACCCGGCGATACGTTTCCTCGTGATAGGTCTCCTGGAACAACTGGTATGTCCCGATCCCCGCTTTTTTCAGCAATTTGAATTCCTCGACGGAAAGGGGCGCGCAGTTGATGTTCGCCCGCCTGATATCGTGCGGGCCGACGCGCACGGAATAGACCGCGTCGATCGCCTCAAGATAGTAGTCGATCTGTTTTTTCCCTGCCGGCGGGGATTCTCCCGCAACGATAAGGACCCGCTTGTGGCCGCGCTTCAGGAGGGAGGAGACCTCTTCCCTGATCTCATCGGCCGTTAATGCCTTGCGCTGTATCCGGCTGTTGCCGGCCTGGAACGCGCAGTAGAGACAGCTGTTTTGGCAGTAGTTGCTGATGTAGAGGGGTGCGAAGAGGACGACGCGCCGGCCGTAGATCGCGTTCTTCACGGAAGAGGCCGTCTCGAATATTTTTTTCACCGAGGCCGGGTCATTCGCGCAGAGAAGGGCCGCCGTTTCCTCGAGCGAGAGCCGTTTAAGCGCGGCGCTCTTCGCGAGGATCGCGTCTATGTCGCTGGCGGAGGCGTGTCCGGCCACCGCAAGGAGGTTCTCTATTCTTTTTTCATCGATATATTTCAAGGAAACACCTCGAATATTCTGTCTCTGTCACGCTGAAATTAAAATCCGAAATCCGAATATCGAAATCCAAAACAAATCCGAAATTCAAAACTCGAATTTTTCAAACAGAAACCATCCCAAATCGCTCCGTTCATTTTCTGTCATTGTTTGATATTTCGGTCATTCGAATTTGTTTCGAGTTTCGTATTTCGTGCTTCGGATTTGCCGAAAAACAGATGCGGAACACAAGCAACCATCTGCTCACAAAAAAATTAACTGCCGAGTTTCCGATAATTATTAAGAATTTCCGTCACCTTCTTCGGCGTCAGCGTCCCGTAGATCTTGTCGTTGATCATGATGACCGGCGCGATACCGCAGGCGCCGAGACAGCGCGCCTCCTGCAGGGTGAAGAGCCCGTCAGGCGTCGTCTCGCCCACCTTTATCTTCAGCTCAGACTTGATCTTCTCCTGGATCTCGTCGGCCCCTTTCACGTAACAGGCGGTCCCGAGACAAACCGATATGACATATTTTCCCTTCGGCGTGAGGCAAAAATAGTGGTAGAACGTCGCCACCCCCCATATGTGCGCCGTCGGGATCTTCATCGTCACGGCGATTTCGTCCATCGCCTCGGTGCTCAGGTAGCCGTAGAGCTCCTGCGCCTTATGCAGGATCGCAATGAGGGATGCCTCGTCGTTGTACTGCGTCTTTTTCTGCGCGGCCATGAACTCTTGGAGCTCGGCCATTTTTTTGTCTATTGTCTCAACCATATTCTCCTCCAATGCACGTCATTGCGAGCCCGCTGGAGGCGGGCGAAGCAATCTCATTATTTATGAAGAGATTGCTTCGTCGTTTACTCCTCGCAATGACAGTTTGTTTATATCCATTATGTTCACTGAGCCGCCAATGACTATTCGCCCGCCTCAACCAGTTTATTTCTGCTTTTTCAGACTCTCCGGGATGATCCCCACCGGGAAGTGCTGTTTGTAGTGCGTGTGGAGCAGTTTGTGCGCCGCCGGGCTTCCGGGCCTGCCGAGGAACTCCTTATACAACCGCTGGATGTCGGGGTTGTCGTGGCTGCGCCGGATCGTCTTGTTCCGGTCGAGTGAGTAGAGCGCCTCGGCGCGCTTCTTCAGGCACTCTTCGTCGAGCGGGATAGAGTTCGAGTTCGCGTACGGCTGGCCGCCGCCGCCGACGCATCCGCCGGGACATCCCATGATCTCGATGAAGTGGTATCGGTCCGGCTCCTTGCGGGCGATATCGAGGAGCTCGGCCGCGTTGCCGAGGCCGTGCGCGACGGCGACGCGGATCTCCTTGCCGTCCATCATGATCTTCCCTTCCTTGATCCCCTGCAAACCCCTGATCGACCCCACCTCGATGTCCAGGAGCGTCTCGCCGGTCGCCAGCTCGTAGGCGGTCCTGATCGCCGCCTCCATAACGCCGCCGGTCGTCCCGAAGATCGTCCCCGCGCCGGACGAGAGCCCGAGCGGGTGGTCGAACTCCTCGCCCTTGATCGCCAGGAAATCGATCCCGGCCGATTTGATCATCCACGCCAGCTCGCGCGTCGTGACCACGATGTCGGTACCGCGCATCCCCTCCACGTCGAGTTCCGGCCGCGCCGCCTCGTACTTCTTCGCCGTACAGCACATGCAGGCCACGCTCAATATCTGTTTCGGGTCCTTCTTGAACTTGTTCGCGAAATAGGTCTTCACCACCGCGCTCTGCATCGACATCGGCGACTTGCAGGTCGAGAGATGTTCGATCAGGTCCGGGTGGAACTGCTCGAGGCACTTCATCCAGGCCGACGAGCAGGAGGTGATCATCGGGAGCTTCCCCTTCCCCTGCAGGCGTTCCAGGAATTCGTTCGCCTCCTCCATGATCGTCAGGTCGGCCGAGAACTGCGTGTCGAAGACGTAGTCGAACCCGAGACGGCGGAGCGCCGCGGGCAATTCCCTCTCCATGCTCCTGCCCGCGGGCAGGTTGAACGCCTCGCCGATCGCCGCTCGCACCGAGGGGGCGATCTGCGCGACTTTTACGAGCGACTTGTCATTGAGCTTTTTGAAGAGCTCCTGCGTATAGTCCTTCTCCAGGAACGCCGCCGTCGGGCAGACGTTGATGCACTGCCCGCAAGTGGTGCAGACGCTGTCCTTGAACGGCAGGTCGTAGGCGGGCATCACGACCGTCTTGAAGCCGCGGTGCGCGTAGCCCAGGGCCGAGGCCTTCTGGATCTCCGAGCACATCCGGACACAGCGGCCGCAGAGGATGCACTTGTTCGGGTCCCGGATCACCGCGACCCCGGAGATGTCTTTTTCGTAGTGTTTTTTCTCGCCCTCAAAATGGCGCTTGCGGATACCCATCGAATAGGCAAGCCGCTGGAGCTCGCAGTTGCTGTCGCGCTCGCAGGTATGGCAGTCGTCCGGATGGTTGTCCAGGATCAGCTCGACGATGTCGCGCCGGGCGGTCCTGAGCTCCGGCGTGTTCGTCCTGACCTTCATCCCGTCGAAGACCGGGTAGGCGCAGGAGGCGATAAAGTTACGCGCCCCTTCAAGCTCCACGATGCAGACCCGGCAAGCCCCCTCGATCGACAGCTTCGGATGGTAACAGAGCCGCGGGATGCGGAACCCGACGCGGTCCGCCGCCTGCATCACCGTTTGCCCGGCGGCGACCTGGTAGGGTTTGTCGTTTATGTTTATTGTTATCAGTTTGTCCATTGCGGATCTTCTCCTTCCCTATGTTATTACACGGGCTCAATACATTGAGCCCCTACATCATTATGACTTTGTAATTGCCGCAAATTTGCACGCCTTGAAACACATGCCGCACTTGATGCACTTCGCCTGGTCGATCGTGTGGAGCGCCTTCGGCGAACCCGTGATCGCCCCCGTCGGGCAGACGCGTTTGCACGCGCCGCAGCCGACGCACTTGTCGATGATCGTGTAGGTCATCAGGTTCCCGCAGACGCCTGCGCGGCATTTCCTGTCATTGATGTGTTCCTCGTACTCCACCCGGAAATTCTTGATCGTGCTCAACACCGGGTTCGGCGCCGACTGGCCGAGCCCGCACAGCGACGACTTTTTGATGACGTTGCCGAGCCGCTCGAGCTTCTCGATGTCGCCGGCGGCGCCTTTCCCTTCCGTGATGCGGGTGAGGATCTCGAGCATCCGCTTCGTCCCCTCGCGGCACGGCGTGCATTTGCCGCACGACTCGTCCTGCGTGAATTGGAGGAAGAACTTCGCCATGTTGACCATGCACGAATCCTCGTCGATGACGATCATACCGCCCGACCCCATGATCGAGCCGGCCGCCGCCAGCGATTCGTAATCGATCTGCGTGTCGAGATATTGTTCCGGCAGGCACCCTCCCGAGGGGCCGCCGGTCTGTACCGCCTTGAATTTCTTGTCGTTCGGGATCCCGCCGCCGATGTCGTAGACGATCTGGCGGATCGTCGTCCCCATCGGGACCTCAACGAGCCCCGTGTTTTTTATCTTTCCCGCGAGCGCGAAGACCTTTGTCCCCTTGCTCTTTTCCGTGCCGATCGAGCTGAACCACGCGGCGCCGTCAAGGATGATGACCGGGATGTTCGCCCAGGTCTCCACATTGTTGATGACGGTCGGCTTACCGAAGAGCCCGGACTGCGCCGGAAACGGCGGCCGCGGCCGCGGCATCCCGCGCGAACCCTCGATCGAATGGATGAGCGCCGTCTCTTCGCCGCAGACGAACGCGCCGGCGCCGAGCCGGATCTCGATGTCGAACGAGAAGTTCGAGCCGAGGATATTATCGCCCAAAAACCCTTCTTTCTTCGCGTCGGCGAGCGCCTTCTCAAGGCGTTTGACCGCCAGCGGATACTCTGCCCGGATATAGACAAAACCTTTTTTCGCGCCGATCGCATAGGCGCCGACTATCATCCCCTCGATGACGGTGTGCGGATCGCCTTCGATCATACTGCGGTCCATAAACGCGCCCGGATCTCCTTCGTCCGCGTTGCAGATCAGGTATTTCACCGGGTCCTTCTCGCGCGCCGTCAGTTCCCACTTGAGCCCCGTCGGGAACCCCGCGCCGCCCCTGCCGCGCAGACCGGCCTTCTTGACCTCCGCGGCCACTTCCTCCGGCTTCATCGAGGTCAGCACCTTTGCCAGCGCCTCGTACCCGCGCAGGGCGAGGTAATCGTCAAGGTTTTCCGGGTCCATGATCCCGCAGTTGCGCAGGGCGATGCGCATCTGCTTGCCGAAAAAGTTCACGTCGCCGAATATCCGGTAGAACCGGTTGTAGAGGTGGTCCTCGTCGATCACGAGGCGTGACACCGGTTTCTTCTTCATAATGTGTTTTTCGATAATTTCCGGGATGTCTTTCTCGGTCACCCCGCCGTAGAGCGTGTATCCGGGATTGACGATCATGACCGGCCCCTTCGCGCACATCCCGAGACAGCCCGACGAGACGACGCGCACCCTGTCGGCCATGCCGTTCTTCGCGAGCTCGGCCTTGATGACGTCATGGATTTCTTTGGACCGCTTGTGCATGCACGTCGGCCCGTCGCACAATGTAATGACATACTTCGGTGTTGGCATAACTCTTACCCTTTCTTAACTACTAATTCCGAAATCCGAATATCGAAATACGAGACAAATCAGAATACCAAAATCCGAAACGAACGTACGAGAGCAGGATCTTTTGAACATGTGAATTTCGGGTTTCGAATTTGTTTCGAATTTCGAATTTCGTGCTTCGAGTTTTGTGTAACAACTAATTGATTATCCACTCCTTTATCGCTTCACCGCCCTTGATGTGCTTCTCGATGATCTTCTCGGCCTTTTCCCTCGTCACCAGGCCGTACTTCACCGGGATCTTCCCCTCCTCGACGACCTCAACGGTCGGCTCGAGGTTGCACCTGCCGGCACACCCCTTCTGGCTTAAAAAAACATCGGTCAGGCCGTTCCTGACCGCGTTCTGGAAAACGTCCATCACGTCTTTCGAACCGGCCGCTATCTCGCAGGTCGCCATGCCGACATAGACGCGCTTCGTCGACAGGTACCCTTTGCCGACGATCCGGTTGATCGCCTCGGCCCTCTTTTTCTTCACGATCTCTAACGGTGATACCATTTGTCACCCCCCCTTTTTTTATATCGTTGAGACAGAAAATCCGAAATCCGAATATCGAAATACGAGACAAATCCGATTATCAAATGACAAAACTCGAAACAACCGCAATATATTTTCTCGGAACATTGGAATTTCGGGTTTCGAATTTGTTTCGAAATTCTTATTTCGCGCTTCGAATTTCACCGGTAATGCTTATTAAGAAAGTAGCCGGCACTTATATCGGGATCTCGAAGATGAACGCGTTTCCCTCTTTCCGCGGCTCGACCCAGATCCTGCCCCCGTGTTTTTCCACGATCTCTTTGGTTATGAAGAGCCCGAGGCCGGTGCCGTGCGTCCGCTCGCCTTTCGGCGTCAGCCGCGAGAACTTCTTGAATAATTTCTCCATCTCTTCCAGTTGGATGACGCGGCCGTCGTTGTAGACCTCTATCCAGATCTTGCCGGCGTCCGCCTTCGACCGCAGAACGATCCGGCCGCCGGGGATGCCGTACTTGACCGCGTTGCCGACCAGGTTGTTCGCCACGATCTGCATGAGGCTGACGTCCCCCCTGAACTTCAGGGCCGGCTGGATATTGTTCTCGATCCTGATCTCCTTTTCGCTCGCCCCTTTCGCGAAGGCGTCTACCGAGAGGTCAAAGACGTCCTCCCGCATCTGCCGCTCCGTCTTGTTGACCGCGATCTCCCCCTTTTCCATCCGGCTCAGGTTGAGAAAGTTTTTTACCGTCGATTCGAAATAGTCGAGGTTGCGCGTGATCGAATCAAGTGCCCGCCGCTGTTTGAAGTTGACCAGCCCCAGAAAACCGTCGCGCACCGAATAGGCGTTCAGGATCGTCGAGGCCAGGATCCCCTTGAGCTCGTGCGCCACGAACCCCACCAAGTCGAGGTAGGTCTTGTTGAGCGCCGCCATCTTTTCGCTCGATTCCTGTAAAGATTTTTCCCGGTCGGCCAGCTTCCCGGCCATCTCGTTGAACGACGCCGCCAGCTCGTTGAGCTCGCTGATAGACGAATCGGTCGTCACCCGCTGTTTGAGATCGCCGGCCGACATGACGCGCGTCGCCTTCAGCATCTGCGTGACCGGCCTGGTAATCGCCGCCGCCAGGACATATGAAATAAGCAGGGCCGCCGCCGACACGAGCAGGACGATCACGAACAGGACCTCAAGGATGTTCTTCTTGAGGTCGACGAACGGTTTCTCCAGGCGCCCGACGTAGAGGACCCCGACGATCTTGCCGGAAATATCCCTGATCGGCTCATAGGCCGTCAGGTACCAGTCGGTCACGACGAACGCGCGGTCGACCCACTGACGCCCCTCGACAACGACCTTCTGGTACACCTTGTCGGATACGCGGGTCCCGATGGCGCGCTTGCCTTCGTTATCGAGGACGTTCGTGGCGATCCGCACGTCGTCCAGAAAGATCGTCACGGTGCCGATCGGCTTGTTGTTGTACGACTTGTTTTCAAAGACCAGCCCGTGGATCCGGTCGACGAGGTCAAAATCGCGGTTGAGGACCTTGCCGCCGCAGAGGACGCCGGTGACATTCCCTGCCGCGTCCGCGAGCGGCATCGCGTATTCGATCGCCAGGGCGCTGTCGACCTCGGTCCTCCTGGTCGGCTTTGCCTTCGGCGTCGATTTTATCGCGATCCGCGACCTATCGAAGAGGCCGCTGCCCATCCACTGCAACTCATCGCTTTCAACGACCCTGGTGCCGCCGGCGCCTTTTCCCCTCAGCGCGGCGCGCGCTATCGGGCTTTTGATCCCGCCGCTGTCTTTTATTCCCGCCACGAACAGGTAATCGAGCCCGAGCTTCTTCTGCAGTTGGGCGAGATTATTCTTATCGTACGATATCAGGCCGAACGCCTTGCGGATATTATCCATCTCCCCCTGATAGATGATCCGGGCGACGCTCAGGTCGTTCTGGACCTCCGCCTGGGCGCGGTCAATGATGTTCCGGTTGACCACATGCATACGGTGCATGGCGATCGCAACGCTGAGCAGGATGATCACCGTAAAGAACGATATAAGAATACGGGATTTCAGCGAACGCGCCTTCATTTCGGACTTCCTTTCGCCTTCGCGAGCGCATTGACGTAGTAGATGACGTTCTCCAGTTCATATTCGACATTGATGTTATTGATGACAACGTCTTCGGCCGCCTTCAGCCGGATCGGCGCGAAATTGAGGACCCCTTTGATCCCCGCGGAAATCATGCTGTCGACGACCTGTTGGGCAGCGATGTCAGGGACCGCGACAATGCCGATCTTGATAACGTTCGTTTTTACATACTCCTTCATCTCCTCCAGCGGGAGGACCGGTACCGGGCTGCTCTTGTTGACCTTTGCCGGGTCGATGTCAAAACCCGCGACGATCCTGATACCCTCTTTTTCAAACCCCTTGTAGCGCATCAGGGCGGCGGCGATGTGGCCGCAGCCGGCGATGATCACCTTTTGCGTCTCGTTCTTCCCCAGGATGCTGTTGAGCTTCTCGATCAACTGGTCGATCTGGTATCCCCCCTTTTTGTTTCCGGAAACGCCGAAGAGGGAAAAATCCTTGCGCACCTGCGCCGCCGTGACGCCGACGGCATCGCCGAGATTGTCAGAAAAAACCTTGACGAACCCGAGCGACTGGAACCTGGTCAGCGCGTTTTTATATCTGGAAAGCCTGATGACCGTATTCTTGTTTATATTCATCATGATGCACCTTTTATCACATTAACTGCTGTTATTATAACGCTATTGCCGCATATGTCAAGTGCTTTTTGTGATTAATTTCACAATATAAGCTCTGCTACAAGGCGGGAGTAAAAGACAGGTAAAAAAAGTGCCATCTAAAATGACATCTTCCGGTTTCAGGCCGTCGTCACTCCAGATGGCTCATATATTTGAGATGGTATAAGCACGTCCTTGTTGATTGTTTGTTACATGCCTGAACTCATCACCTCCTTTATGAATGGAATCGTTTTCTTACGCCTTTTTCGCTCTCATTTTTTTCAGCCCGAAACCGATGAAGGGCAGGAGCAGTAACAGGGTTGACGGTTCGGGAACATCGGCCGTATCTTCATGCAGGGCCTTGAACTGGGCGACGTATCCGCTCACTCCCGGCTCGTTCAGGAAATCGACCGTCACCTGCTGCGTGGTTAACTCAAAATAACCGTTGGTCCCGATCAGCTTGCTGCCGATATAATAGTTAAACGTCGCAGACGAGATCAACGAAAGGAAATCTGAATCCGCATCCGTAAAAAATCCTCCCTGGAATATGTCATCCACCGCTATCGAGCCGACGTCAAAATATATATTGATGATATTCTCTTCCGTCATGCCCGGATCGACGAACGGCGTCGC
>Ga0351843_1266_pt1 | contig 13025 bp, 10 predicted proteins | sample TotcelHFGM3001L4_FD_206878 | JGI IMG/M metagenome (GOLD analysis project Ga0351843, IMG submission 206878) | Enriched cells from coal bed in the Powder River Basin, Montana, United States - Total cells FGM rep1 HSBNCT.FGM.300.1.L4 ...
GCGGCGCCGTACGCGCTCCTGCTCGTGAAGAATGACGCGGGGGATGCATCAGCCGTTCGCGGCGGCAAGCGCGATCAGCGGCTGAAGATCGAAGATCTCCGTCAGCAGGATCTTCCGATTGACGAAGTGGTCCTCGCAAAGCTCAACGAAGATCCTCAGATCTCATCGGTCATATTCGTCGTCCTCGATGACTCGAAGAAGTGGCACCGGTTCCAGGAGAGCCTGGACATCCTGTCTGCGCGGGGCTGCGAGACGACCTGCGTGATCATGAAAAAAGGAAAAAATTCGGTACGCCAGGACCGTATAGACGCCGTCTCGGAGATTATGGAGAAACGGGGGATCAGTTTTTACCGCTCCGTCTGATGCCCCGGCATCAAAACCCCGCATCATAATTACATTGACAAAAATCCCGTAACCTCCTAACATCGAAGTCTTTAAAATATATCTGGTACCGTTCTCAAGCAGAGGTTTTGCTCGATGTCAAAGGTTGTCCTGAAAAACGTCAAAAAACTTTTTCCCGGCAATATTGTCGCCGTTAATGACGTTAACCTCGAGATCAAGGACAAGGAGTTCGTTGTGCTCGTCGGCCCGTCCGGCTGCGGCAAGTCGACGACCCTGCGCATGGTGGCCGGTCTCGAAGAGATCAGCGCCGGCTCGATCTATATTGACGACGTCCTGATCAACAATACCCCTCCCAAAGACCGCGATATCGCGATGGTGTTCCAAAACTACGCGCTGTATCCGCACATGACCGTCTATAGGAACATGGCATTCGGGCTCCAGCTCCGTAAATACCCGAAGGCCGAGATCGACGAGCGTGTCCGCCAGGCGGCGGAGATCCTGGGGATCACCGCGCTCCTGGACCGGAAGCCGAAGGCGCTCTCGGGCGGCCAGCGCCAGCGCGTCGCGGTCGGGCGCGCCATCGTGAGGCGGCCGAAGGCGTTTCTCTTCGACGAACCGTTGTCCAACCTTGACGCGAAGCTCCGGGTGCAGATGAGGACCGAGATCAGCAAGCTGCACATCCGTCTCCGTTCGACCATGATATACGTGACCCACGACCAGGTGGAAGCGATGACGATGGGTGACCGGATTGTGGTGATGAAAGACGGCTTTATCCAGCAGGTGTCGGACCCGATCACCCTCTACGAGAACCCCGCGAACAAGTTTGTCGCCGGTTTCATCGGGAGCCCCCCGATGAATTTCATGGAGGGGACCGTCATCAAAAAAGAGAACGGCGCCTTCTATTTTCGCGAAGAGCATTTTCAGGTGAAAATCATCGAGGACATGCTCGAGAAGATATCGAAATACGAAGGGAGAAAGGTCGTTTTCGGTATCCGTCCCGAAGACATTTACGACAAGCTGTTTGTCGGGGACGCCTCTCCCGACAACACGATTACCGCAACTGTCGAGGTGATCGAGCCGATGGGAGCGGAAACATACCTGTATCTCAATACGAACAAGCACCCCTTTATCGCACGGGTAGACGCGCACGAAAAGGTCGAAGTAAACCAGAAGCTTGAGGTGGTGTTCAATATGAGCAAGGTCCACTTCTTTGACTGTGAAACCGAGCAGACGATCGTGTAGGAGGGAAGGTCCGGCGCGCACTACTCAATGCAGTTCTTACGCGGGTAACAAACATTCTCGTAACGGGATGGTGATCTCATGAAACTGCACCGTATCGGCCGGTTTGCTTCGGCTCTTCTCTTCGCCGGTTATGCCGTCGTGTTCGTGTCCGCCGTTCTGCTGGTGCTGTCTCTGACGAAAAACCAGGCGCAGTTCTATCACATCCTCCTCAACGTCGATCTGCTTATACTCCCGGTGCTCCTCGTCTTTACCTGGTTCCATCTGGGGGTTGTCCTCTGCATAGCGCTCAGCGCGGTGAGCGCCCTCCTCACGGTCCTCATCTCGCTCGCGCTTTCCTCACCCGTCTATCTGATCTACCCGGTCGTGTTTGCGGTGATCGGGTTCCTCCTGATGCGCTACAAGGAGCTGCGCCGGAGCCGGAACGAGGAGCTCAGGATCAATACAGAAAAATTAAAGGAATCGTTCAATATCCTGATCAGCCTGCACGAGGAATCGAAGGGGGTCAACAAGGCGCTCATGAAGGCGAAACAGCGGTTTCTCTTTTTTAAGGAGGTGGCGCAAAACCTCAGCTTCACTCTGCCGCAGGACGAACTGCTCAAGAGGATCATCGAGTACGGGAACCTCACGATCGGCAAAGGCGACGTGACCCAGCTCTTCCTCGTGTCGCGGGACCTCGTCACGCTCGAGCTGAAGGCGTTCGAGGTGATGTCGGTCGAGAAACGGCCGCTCTTCACCGATCCGTCGGATATCTTTAACCGCTCGGTGATGAAAAACAGACAGCCGCTCATCGTGACCGATATCCAGAAGGACTATCGCTTCCACATCGACTCCGGCGGAAAGTCAGCCCCCGAGATCAAGTCGCTTATCATCTCGCCGCTCATTACGGAAGGCAAGATCATCGGGCTCCTGCGGGTCGACAGCTATAAGGAAGACACGTTCATGACCAACGACCTGCGGCTCCTCTCGATTATTGCCAACATCGCCTCGACGACCATCAAGAATGCCATGCTGTTCAGGGAAACCGAAGAGCTCGCGATCAAGGACAGCCTGACCGGGCTGTACGTGAAGACCTACTTCCGGGACGAACTGGCAAAACAGTGCGCGGTCGCGCGCGCCGGCGGGGCGCCGCTGGCCCTGCTGATGCTCGACCTCGACAATTTTAAATCATTTAACGACGAGTATGGGCATACCGCCGGCGACATGGTGCTCAAGCGGTACGCGGACGTGCTCGACAAGAACATCTCGAAGAAGTGCACCCTGGCGCGTTACGGCGGCGAGGAGTTTGCGATCATTGCGCCCGGGCATGACGAGCCCGCGGCAAAAGAGCTTGCCGAAACGCTCCGCGGGAAGATCGCCGATCAGATGATCCTGATCAGGCAGGAAAAATTGCGGGGGACGACGAGTGTCGGCGTTGCCGCGTTTTCCCCCCGGATGAAAAACGAAGACGAGTTTATCCACATAGCGGACAGCGCCCTGTACGAAGCGAAGCGGCAGGGGAGGAACCGGGTCGTCACCGCAGCCGTATGACAAAAGAAATCCGAATCTTGAAATCAGAAGCTCGAAACAAATCCGAAATCCCAAATAATAAATCCGAAACGCTGCCGGAGGGATTTGTTGGGTTTGAATTTTCGAATTTTGAATTTGTTTCGTATTTCGACATTCGAATTTCGAATTTAGGAAATTGTTGATGGATACTTTTCTGGTATTGCTGTTTTTCATCCTGGTCATCTTCTTCGGGCTGTTCTACGGGAGCCGGAAAGCGATGGTCGTCACGCTCATCTCGCTCGGGGTGACCGAGATATATGTCGTGGTGAAGATCGCCGTGTCCCCCGGCAGTTTTATCATCCCCGGGACGATCCTCAGCGTCTTCATCATCGGTTATTTTATTTTTATCTTCTCGCTCATCAAGCACTATCAGAAGAAGGACGACGATCAATACGGCCTGTTCCAGGAGTATTATCGCGACGCGGTGAAGAAGTACGAGATGCTCGAGAAGGAAGACGGTCTCCTGCGGGAGGGTAACAAGCGGCTCGACGGCGAGCTCGACGAGTCGGTGTCGTTTTACGAGAACATCAAGAACATCACGTCGATGCTCGATTTTCCCCGGAAACTCGAGCTGATGGCCGGTTTCATCCGGTCGCTCGCGGAATTTGCCGAGGGCAAGCTGATCCTCATCGAGACCGCCGAGGGGCGCAACCGCGTCGAAAAGGTGTTCAATATCTCTTCCGCCGGCGGGAGCGCGAGCAAGGTGATCTACGAGACCGATGCGCGTGAGCAGGCCGACCTGTACGGGAAGCTGATGGGCGAGTTCGAGCGGGGGTTTTCCGCCCTGTTTTCGGAGCAGTCCGTGAAAAGCGATTACCGGAGCCTCGCGAAAAAAGATTTCAGGACGATCGGGGCCATACCGCTTTCTTCGGAAAACGACCTTATGGGGATCGTGCTGGTGTTCGACGTGGAGCGGCGGGGTTTTGAAAAGATACAGGCGCTCGGCCCCCTGCTGGCGATGGAGCTCAAGAAGATCAAGCTCTACGAGAAGGTGAAAGAGCTTTCGATCGTCGACGGCCTGACCGGGCTCTATCTGCGCAGGCACTTCAACGATATCCTGCTGACCGAGATCGACCGCGCCCAGCGCACCAAACAGCCCCTGTCGTTCCTGATCGCCGATGTTGACTATTTTAAGAATATTAACGATAATTACGGGCACCTGGTCGGAGATATCCTCCTGCGCGAAGTCGCCGGGATCATCAGGAACGAGGCGCGGAGCGTCGACCTGATCGGCCGCTACGGCGGCGACGAGATCGCGATGGCCCTGCCGCGGGCCGATCTCAACACCGCGACGCAGGTCGCCGAGCGCATGCGTTCGGCGGTGAAGGCGCACACCCTCAACCTGGGGGATGACGAGATGAAGGTGTCGCTTTCCATCGGCATATCTTCTTATCCGCTCAACTGCGGGACGATCGAGGAAATGATCGAACGCGCGGACCGGGCGCTGTACAAGGCGAAGGAAGAGGGGCGGGACAGGGTGGTCGTGTACGGAGGATGAAGCGCTGTGTCATGTTTTATGTGTAATGTGTAATGAAAACGGTTATTACACTTTACGCTTTAAACAGTACACAGAAGTGATCATGGCGGCAATAACATCGAAATTATGTATATCAAACGATAGGAGGTTTTATGAATCCGGACATCCAGGCGATTAATGAAAAAGTGAAATTGAAGAGCGAGTTTGTCAACCGGCTGTATTATGAGATCGGCAAGGTGATCGTCGGGCAGAAGTACATCATCGAGCGGCTCATGGTCGGCCTCCTGGCGGACGGCCACATCCTCCTGGAAGGCGTCCCGGGGCTGGCGAAGACGTTGAGCGTGAAGACGCTGTCGGCGGCGATCCATACGAAGTTCCGCAGGATACAGTTCACGCCCGATCTGCTTCCCGCGGACCTGATCGGCACCCTCATCTATAATCCGAAAGACGGGAATTTCACGACGAAGAAGGGGCCGATATTCACCAACATCCTGCTTGCCGACGAGATCAACCGCGCGCCGGCCAAGGTGCAGAGCGCGCTCCTCGAAGCGATGCAGGAAAAACAGGTGACGATCGGCGACGAGACCTTCAAGCTGGCCGAACCGTTCCTGGTCCTGGCGACGCAGAACCCGATCGAGCAGGAAGGGACCTATCCGCTCCCCGAAGCGCAGGTCGACCGGTTCATGCTGAAGCTGAACATTTCGTACCCGTCAAAGAAGGAGGAGCGCCAGATATTGGACCGGATGGCCGAGATCGGCAAAGAGATCATCGTCAACAAGGTGGTGACGCCCGAAGAGATCATCGAGATGCGCAGGGTGGTGAACGAGGTCTACGTGGACGAGAAGATCAAGGAGTATATCGTCGATATCGTTTTCGCGTCCCGCGATCCGAAGGCCTATAAATTGCCGCTGGAGGAGTTCATCGAATACGGCGCCTCGCCCCGCGCGTCGATCTACCTGACCCTCGCGGCGAAGGCGTACGCGTTCCTGCAGGGGCGCGGCTACGTCATCCCGCAGGACGTCAAGACGATCGGGATGGATGTCCTGCGCCACCGCGTGATCGTCAGCTACGAGGCGGAGGCCGAAGAGATGACCTCCGAAGACGTTGTGAAGAAGATCTTTGACGAAATCCCCGTGCCGTAATCAGTCGTAAGTTGTAAGTGGTAAGTTGTAAGCTGAAGCACGAGGGTCTTGAGAGATGTAGGGCACAGTTGCAGCCGGGCGGTCCCCCCTTAATAAAGGGTGCGAGGGAGGTTGTTTTTACCGGGATAAAGGATAAATGATACCCAAAGAGATATTAAAAAAAGTCCGACACATCGAGATCCGCACCTCGCGGATCGTGAACGACATCTTTGCCGGCGAGTACGAGAGCGTCTTTAAGGGGCGCGGCATGGAGTTCGACGAGGTGCGCGAATACGCGCCCGGCGACGAGGTCCGGTCGATCGACTGGAACGTCACGGCGCGGATGGGGCACCCGTATGTCAAACGGTTCGTCGAGGAACGCGAGCTGACCGTGATGCTCCTGGTGGACATGAGTTCGTCGGGAAAGTTCGGGTCGGTCAAATGGACCAAGAGCGAAATGGCCGCGGAGCTTTGCGCGGTGCTCGCCTTTGCCGCCATCAAGAACAACGACAAGGTCGGCCTGATCGTCTTCACCGACAAGATCGAGAAATTCATCCCGCCGAAAAAAGGGTCGAAGCACGTCCTGCGGGTGGTCCGCGAGCTCCTCTACTGCAAGCCGGAAGGGAGGGGGACCGATATCGCCTGCGCCCTGGAGTACCTCAACAAGGTGAGCACGCGCCGCACCGTCAGCTTCCTGGTCAGCGATTTCATCGCGTCGGGATACGAGAAGGCCCTTTCGATCGCGAACAAGCGGCATGATATGGTGGCCCTCCAGATCGCCGACCCGCGCGAATCCACTCTGCCGCCGATCGGATTGATCGAGCTTGAGGACGAGGAGACGGGAGAGATCATCCTCGTGGATACCAGCGACGCCGGCGTCCGCAGCGGCTTTGCCTCGACGGTCGAACAGGGGAAAAAGAAACGGGAAGATTTCTTTAAGTCGATCGGCCTCGACTGCGTCACTCTGCAGACGGACAAGCCGTATGTCGAACCATTAATGAGATTCTTTAGAATGAGAGAACGAAGGTTGTAAATACGAAATGCTACATGCGAAACTCGAAACAAATTCGAAACCCGAATGACCAAAACATGTACCGTCCCGTTTTGTTTTGAGAATTCGAATTTTGATATTCGGTTTTGTTCCGGATTTCGATATTCGTTTTTCGAATTTTTGAGAGAACCGTGATGATCGTATTGCGAAACACAATTTTAGTGGCGGTGCTTATCATCCCGCTGGTGACATCCTGCCGCGACAAGGCACAGGAAAAATGGTCCGCCTCAAAAGATAACGCGGTGTATGCCGACGCGTCGGTCGACAAGACGGTCGGCGCGATCGGGGATAAGGTCCGCTACGCCATCAAGGTCAAATACAAGAAAGACCTGACCGTGACGTTCCCCGATTTTAAAGACCGGATCGGCGGTCTCACGATAAAGGACGCGGGTGAGAAGCCGCTCAAGCGGTCGGGAGAGTATCTGCAGTCGGAACGCTGGTACCGCCTTGAGACCATGACCCCCGGCTCGTACGTCATCGCTCCGGCGGTCATCGCCTACCGCGGCGGCACAGGGCCGGCGCAGGAGATCAAAACGCCCCAGCTTTTTATCGATATCAAGAGCACGATCAAGGAAGGGGACTCTGCCGCCGATATCAGGGACATCAAACTGCCGGTTTTTTTAAAGGAACATGCCCTGCGCTACATCCTGGCCGTGTGTGCGCTCGCGCTCGCGGGCGCGGGAATAGCCGCCGCGGTGCGTTTTATCAGGAAGCGGCGTGCGGAGAAACTCCTGCGGAGGCCGCCGCGGCCGGCCCACGAGATCGCCTTTGCGGAGCTTGAGCACTTATTGAAGATGGACCTTATACGGAAAGGGAAGGTCAAAGAGTATTACCAGATACTTTCCGACATCGTCCGGCGCTACATTGAGAAACGTTTTTCGATCAAGGCGAAAGAGCAGACGACGCAGGAATTTTTAAGCGAGATTGCCTATTCGAAGACATTGGATGACGACCCCAAGAAGATCATTGGCGATTTCCTGGTTGCCTGCGACATGGTGAAGTTTGCGAAATACGGCGCGGCGCCGCATGAGGCGGAAGAGGCCTATAACTTGGCAAAAAGGTTTGTTGCGGACACGATGGTGATCGTTGCGGTACATGATAATAAACAAAACGAGAAGCACGAAACTCGAATGATCAAATACGCGCAAAGTCAGAGATAAGATTTTGAAAATTCGAATTTCGGATTGATTGGTTGAACCGAGCGAGGGTGGCGTAAAGCATGAGCTTTAAAGATCCGATTATTTTACTGCTGTTGCTCCTTATCCCGCTGGTGTCCTTCCTGTCGCGGAGGTTCGCCCGCCGCGGGACCGTCAAGTTTTCCGACATCGCGGGGCTGAAGGGCATCAAGACGAGGCGCTCGCCCGTCCGCCGCTTCGCCCTCCTTTCCCTGCGGGCCGCGGCACTGCTCTTCCTGATCGTCGCGCTGGCAGGGCCGCGCAAGGGGGAAGAGCTTTCAAAGGTCAATACCGAAGGGGTCGACATCATGCTGGTGATAGATATCTCGGGGAGCATGCGCGCCGAGGACTTCATGATGCGCGGCCGGCGCGAAAGCCGGCTGTCGGTGGTCAAGGACATCGTCAGGGAATTCATCCAGCAGCGGACCGCCGACCGGATCGGGATGGTCGTGTTCTCGGGCCGGGCGTTCACGCAGTGCCCCCTCACTCTCGACTACGGGATCCTGCTCGAGATGCTTGACAAGGCCCAGATCGGGATGCTCGACGACGGGACGGCGATCGGATCGGCAATCGCGGTGGCGGTCGACCGCCTCAAGGATTCGCCCGCGAAGAGCAAGGTGATCATCCTCCTGACCGACGGCATCAACAACGCGGGAAAGATTGACCCGCTCACGGCGGCGGAGATCGCGAAATCATATAAGATAAAGATATACACCATCGGGGCGGGGACACAGGGGCTGGCCCCGATACCGGTGCAGGACTTTTTCGGCAATGTCGTCTATCAGGACGTGAAGGTCGATGTGGATGACGAGGGTCTCGCGCAGATCGCGGAGCTGACCGGCGGAAAGTATTTCCGCGCGACCGACACCGAGTCCCTGCGCAAGATCTACGCGCAGATCGACCGGATGGAAAAGACGAAGGTGGAGACAAAGGTGTACATGGAATACAAGGAGCTCTTCCACCTGTTCCTGGTCCCGGGTCTGCTCCTGCTGCTGCTGGAGATACTGCTGGCGAACACGATGTACAGGAAACTGCCCTAACGTATATGCAATTCGGAAAACTGGAATATATCTATTTATTATGGCTCGTGCCGGCCGCGGCGCTGTTCCTCTCGTACGCCTTCAAAAAGAAGGCGGCGGCGCTGGAGAAGTTCAGCCAGCGCGAACTGCTGAAGAACCTGATCAGCGACGTCAGCCTGACCAAGCAGAAGGCCAAGGCGTCACTGCTGGTCGCCGCCGTCGCGCTGGCCGTGTTCGCGTTGTTGAACCCGAAGTGGGGGTATCACTGGGAAGAGGTGCGGCGGAAAGGGGTCGACATCGTCATCGCGCTCGATGTCTCGAAGAGCATGCTCGCGCAGGACGTCAAGCCGGACCGTCTGCAGATGGCGAAGCGCGAGATCGAGGATTTTGTCAGCAACCTTCCCGGCGACCGGGTGGGGCTCGTGATCTTCGCGGGGACCGGGTTCATCCAGTGCCCGCTCACATCCGATTACGGCGCGTTCAGGCTGTTTCTGAGCGACGTGAATGTCCGGTCGATACCGGTCGGCGGGACCGATATCGGCACCGCGGTTGAAAAAGCGGCGGGCGCGTTTGTCGACAAGTCGACGAAGCACAAGATCATGATACTGATCACCGACGGCGAAGACCACAGCGGCAGGATGCTGCAGGCGGCCGCCGAGGCGAAGAAGCAGGGGATCGTCATCAATACGATCGGCATCGGCAACCCGATCGGCGCCCCGATACCGGTAAAAGACGAGAACGGCCTCAATACGTTCATGAAAGACCGCGCCGGCAATGTCGTCATGTCAAAAGTTGACGAAGCGGGGCTGAAGAAGATCGCGTTTGACACGGGAGGCTCGTACATCTCCGCGCAAAGCGGGAGCATCGGGCTGGAAAAGCTGTATGCCGAGAAGATCGCGAAGCTGGAGAAAAAGGAATTCGGCGCGGCCAGGAAAAGGGTCTATGAGAGCAGGTTCCAGATCCCGCTCGCCTGTGCCGTCCTCCTCGTGTTCATTGAAGCGATGATGGGTGACCGGAAGGGACGGAGAAACAAGCCCAATAAGTAGGGACAGCTACCACTTATTAATGTGGCGGCTGGCTCAATGTAGCTTTTCACGTGCTGAAATAAATGGTAGCTGTCCCTACTTATTGGAGGAGGAACAGGAAGTGAAGACTGTTGGAAGAGACAACACGGGGCCTGTGCTGTGCCGTGGAAGGGATGACCGGGTCAGCACGTTGAAGCTTCGAGCGGGCATGGTGTCCGCAGGACGAGCGGGAAGATTCACCGATCGGGATTTTCCTCTCCGGGGAAAATCGAGCGCTGTTGGCACGGGTATCCCTCCCGCTTCAGCAGTCATCGTAATTCTATTTCTCTCCCTCACCCAGATCGCGTGGTTCGACAGTACGGCCGGCAAGGTGCGGGAGGGGAACAAGTTTTTCCAGGAAAAGAAGTATGACGAGGCCCAGGGAAAGTACGTGGAGGCGCAGGTCAAGCGCCCGGCGGCCGAAGAGCTTTATTATAATATCGCCAATACCGAGTACCGCAAGGGGAGGTTCAAGGAGGCGGAAGACCTCTATAAAAAGAGCCAGCAGGGGAAGATGCAGGAGCTGGTCCAGCGGTCACACTACAACGCGGGGAACGCCCTCTACCGCTCCGGGAAACTTGAGGAATCGCTCGAACAATATAAGAAGGCGATTGAACTCGACGACAAGGACCTGGACGCGAAATATAATTATGAATTCGTGAAGAAGAAGATGGAGCAGATGAAGAAAGAGTCCCAAAAACGCGAGCAGCAGCAACAACAAGACAAACAGCAAAAACAGGATCAGAAACAACAACAAGACCAGAAAGAACAACAGCAAGACAAGAAAGAACAACAACAGCAGCAGAGTCAAGGGCAGGACGGCAAGGGGCAAGAAGGACAGGAGAAAGACAAACAGGACAAAGACAAACAGGACAAAGACAAACAGGACAAGGACAAACAGGAAAAAGAAAAGAAAGAACAGGAAGAGAAAGACAAACAACAAAAGGAAGAACAGCAAAAGGGCGCGGCGGGCAAAGAAGAGGAGAAAGATAAAGAGCAGCAGCAAAAGCAAAAAGAAGAGCAGGAGAAGCAAGAGCAGGATGCGGCGGGCAAGAGCAAAGAACAACAGGAGAAGGAAAAGCAGGAGCAAGAGCAAGAAAAACAACGACAAGAACAGGAAGAGCGGGAAAAAGCGAGGCAGGAGCAGGAGCAAAGGGAGCAGGAGCGGAAAGATCAACAGCAGGGCGCCCAGGCCGGCCAGCCGAAAGAAAAGAAGGAGCTGTCGCCGGAGGAAGCGAAGAACCTCCTGAAATGGATCGGCAGGGAAGACCGGCGCCTTGTCCCCGAATACATGAAGCGGAAAGGGCAGGAAGAGCCGCCGGTTGAAAAAGATTGGTAACCATAATTCCCGATGGCCAATGAGTAATGACCAAAAAGAAATGCATGCTATTTTTACGGTTGGGATTTGGTCGTTGGAAAGTGGTCATCAAACGAGAAGGCGGTTGAGATGAATATCCGGGACCGAAGACAGTATCCCCGCTATATTGCCGATCTGAGCGCGTACTGCTATAAGTTTGAAAAGAACGGGACGAGTGAAAAGCACCTGGCGAAGGTCAAGGGATGCGTCGGCGAGCGGGACGGCGAATTGGTGACGCCCGATAAAGTGACCGATATATCGAAAGGCGGCCTTTTCCTTATGACGATCAGGTCGTATCCGGCCGATACGATCCTGGTGGTGGAGCTCATGCTTCCGGAACAGGGCGGGACGGTTTCGACGGTCGGCGTGGTGAGATGGAAGCGGGAGATCAGCGGGGACGAACCCTACATATTCGGCCACGGCATACATTTTCTCTATATGAAAAAAGAGCAATGGAGTAGAATCGAGCGCTACATGCTGCAGATTAAACCGTTTTCACTGGCATAAATCATATGAAAATGAAAAGTAAATGTCTTCTCATGGCGGCGGCATTGATGACCGTGTGTGCGCCGGCCCTCCGCGCCGGCGATGTCTCCCTTGTCGCATCCGTCGACAAAGACAAGGTGACGATGGATGACCGGATCGTCCTGACGATCACCGTGACCGGCGTCCAGAATCCGCGGGCACCGCAGCTCCCGAAGATCGACCGGTTTGCCATCGCCTCGAGCGGGACCTCCTCCCAGTTCAATATCGTGAACGGCGCCATGTTTGCGAGCAAGAGTTTTAATTATGTGCTGATGCCCGAGGCCCCCGGCACATATACGATCAAGCCGGCGACATATACCCATGAAGGGACGGAGTATCAGACGAAGCCGATCCAGATCGAGGTCCTCGCGTCGGGGCAGGCGCCGGCGCGCGCCCAGGACAAGCAGAAAGAGCTCGAGCTGGGCGACCGCATTTTCGTGGAGGTAAAAGTCGACAAGGAGGAGGCGTACATCAACGAGCAGGTGACCATGACCTTCCGCCTCTACCGCGCCGACCTCGCGCTCGACGACCTCCAGTACGCGCCGCCGGTCACCAAAAATTTTGTCGAAGAGGCCGTCGGCAAACAGCGCAATTACCGCGAAGTGGTCAATGGCGTAGTATACGATATCATAGAATTGAAGACGGCCCTGTTCCCGGTCAGTTCGGGAGAGGTCGAAATCAGCCCGGCAAAATTGAAATGCAGCATTCTCGTGAGGTCTCAGCGCCGGCGCACGAAACGGGAGTCGCCGTTCGGCGACCTCTTCGGCGATTCCTTCTTTGACGATCCGTTCTTTGACCGGTACGTGAAATATCCGATAGAACTCCAGTCAAAACCGCTGAAGATCAGGGTCAAGCCCCTGCCGGAGCAAGGGTGTCCCGCCGAGTTCAAGGGGGCCGTCGGCGAGTTCAGCATGGACGTCTCCGTGAAGCCGGCACGGGTGAAGGCGGGCGAGCCGATCACACTCACCATGCGCGTGTATGGGGAGGGGAACATTTCCGGCGTCAATCCGCCGGAGATTCCCGGCCTGAAAGATTTCAAGGCGTATGAGCCGGAGAGCAAGGTCAACCTGTCCCAGGCCGGAGAGCAGATCCGCGGAGAAAAGATAT
>Ga0351843_1157_pt2 | contig 12811 bp, 7 predicted proteins | sample TotcelHFGM3001L4_FD_206878 | JGI IMG/M metagenome (GOLD analysis project Ga0351843, IMG submission 206878) | Enriched cells from coal bed in the Powder River Basin, Montana, United States - Total cells FGM rep1 HSBNCT.FGM.300.1.L4 ...
TTCTCGTAGGGCTCGGTGACGACAGCGGGCTGGTCATGCTCGTCGGTCTGCCAGAACACGACGCTGACCTTGTGATAGGCGAAATCCTCGCGGCGAAAGACCTTGACGTGCTCGTCGGCGTAGCCCTTCGACCAGCCTCGGCGGTAGCGCTGCTCGATCCAGGCCCGGTGCGCGTCGGTGATGCGGTTGCGCTTGTTGCCGAACGATTTCGGCTCTTTCTCGAACTGCTGCCGGGCGTCGATCAGCATGACTCGGCCCCGGTGACTGGCGGGCTTGTCGTTCCGCAGCAGCCAGACGTAGGTGAAGATGCCCGTGTTGTAGAACAACTGGTCGGGCAGCATGACGATGGCGTCCAGCCAGTCGTTTTCCAGAATCCAGCGGCGGATCTCGCTCTCGCCCGACCCGCAATCGCCGTTGGACAGCGGCGAACCGTTGAAGATGATGGCAATGCGGCTGCCGCCCTCTTCGACCGGGCACATCTTGGCCAGCATCGTTTGCAGAAAGAGCAGGGCGCCGTCGTTCACCCGCGGCATCCCGGCGCGGTAGCGGGTCTTTTCCAGCTTGCGGGCTTCCTTCTCGTAGCCGTCCTTGCCGCCCCAGGTGACGCCGAACGGCGGATTGCTGAGCATCCGGTGAAAACGCCACTTGGTCTCCGGCCACTGGTCGCCCGGCTCCTTGCCGTGCGGGTCGTGCGGGATCAGCGAGTTGCCCAGATGGACCGTGGCTTGCCGGTCGTTCTTGATCAGCAGATCGGCCTGGCAGACGGCATAATTGGTCGGGGACAGTTCCTGGCCGTGGACGGTGACCAGTTGCTCGACCCGCGCTCTTTCGTCCGGCGTGTCCGCGCGTTCCAGCAAGTGTTCCTTGGCCACGGACAACATGCCGCCCGTACCGCTGGCCGGATCGTAGATCGACAGGTGCCGGTCGGGGATGGGGATCTCCAGCAGCTCGACCATCAGCCGGATGACTTCGCGCGGCGTAAAGTGTTCCCCGGCCTCTTCGCCGCTCTGTTCCGAAAACCGCCGGAGCAGTTCCTCGTAGATGTAGCCCATCTCCAATCCGGACAGCTGATCGGGGCCGAGCGGCAGTTCCTTGTACTGGTTCAGGATCGGGGCCAGCCGGTTGTTCTTGACCATCTGGCCGATGGTCGCGCGATAATTGAAGTGCTCGATGACGTCGTCGACGTTCTTCGAGAACCCGCTGATGTACTCGCGGAAGTGTTCTTCGAGCAGCGCGTGGTCTTCCTGGTAGATCTTGCGGAGCGTCCAATCGGTCCTGTTCGAGAACGGGCACTGCTTAGGATTCAGCTCCAGGTCCTTGACCAGTTTGGCGAGCTGCGGCTCGGTGATCTTGGGCCGGTTGGCGAGTACCTCCGCAGCCTTCCGCTCGCGCCAGTCGATCAGCACGCATTCCAGGCGGCGGATGACGATGATCGGCAGGATCACGCTCTGGTATTCGTAGGACTTGAACTTGCCCCGCAGCCGCTCGGCCGATTTCCAAATATCGCCGGCCAGGTTGTCCAGCTTGGGTTTGTTCAGGGAAAGGGCCATCAAACGAGATTCCTGGCTTGACCGTGTTGGGCGAAGATCCGATCCGGGACACCGTTCCGAACGGTTGCGTGGGGCCGCAGCAAGCACAAAAGATACCACCAGAACTTGGATCGGGTCAACCCGCCGTGTCTTCGCCGGGCCTTGGCACTCTGGCGGGAGAATCCATGACGACCCAGAGATGGTGGATTGCGATCGCAGGCGTCGAGCATCCCTGACGACGTTGATGCATCGAGACGGAAAACGCAGTCCTGTTGCCCTCGTCGACCTGGATCGGCTGCAGCTTGTCGGCGCTGCTCCAAACGCAGCCATCGGCGCTCGTGACGCCAATCAAGTCGTCGATCCAGCCGTTGATCACGCCGTGCCAATGATGCGGCAAGTGCTTTTCGATGTAGCCGACCATGGCTGCGGCGTCAACACGGCCGCCGTGTAAACCGAGCTTGAGGCGTTGGATTCCGCCGGTTGGACCGCCGCTGGATCGATCGGTGCCCGTGACGTATTCTCGCTCGCGGTCGTTGCGGGGCGCTGGCAGACGTTTTGCTTCGAGAACGAAAAACGGTTCGTAGATCGTGTACATACGGACGCCAATGGCCGTGGATTCCTCGGTGCCATGAATTCCAATGTCGACCGTGAGCGTTCCCGACTGCGGGGATTCGTGTTTGAAGCGAGCCATCGGCAGATCGGTTCGTGATCGGTGATCGAGGAAATCGCACAGCGATGAATTGAGGCTCTTCTCGGAGTTCGCCTGCGGTCGCGTTGGGTCATCGCGCCAGGCCGGGAGTTGGCGGCGGAGAAAGGCCAGTGTTCGAGGAACAAGCCCGTCCTCCGCCGATGGTCCGGATACCAAACGGCCGACTGCACCTGCGTATACCCTGCGCTGGCGAGCCATGATCACCATCCTTGGTCACGCAGATCGATCAGCGTGTCGTCGGCATCGCGGATCGCAGTCGAGCGAATCCAGTATCTCAACCGATCCGGCTTCACGATCAAAATGACGTTTCTGTCGTAGTAGCGGACCACACGCACCGTGCGCAGCGACTGAAGGCTTTGATCGTAAATCAGTCGGTGCAGGGCATTCTCGCAATCTTTGCCGAGCCACGAAACGTCCGGCCTGTCGCCGAAGTAGAACGGCTGCGCGATGAGCCCGTTTAGCCGGACGGCATCAGCCGCTTGAAGATTGCGATAGAGGCTGCCGAGCATCCGCACGTAAAACGACCCGTAGGCTCGGGCGTCGTCCTCGCTCGCAGCCTTTTTCAGAAGTTCCGAGTCCTGGCCGAGTCGAACGAAGTCGGCCATGAAGTTGAGGACGTCTTCCTTGAGTGCGTCTTCCCAGAAGGCGAGATCGAGTTCGGATGGATCGTCGGGCATGGGTAGCCGGTCGATGTCCTGCTTGAGGATGGCAGTCGCCTTTCCGATCAGAGCTTGAGTGCCATTGACGGCGCAGCAGAACTGGTAGAAGCGTTTGCGCGCTTGCAGCGTTTCAAAAACAGCGACAAGTTCGTTGCATTTTTCCGGGGGAGCATGAATGCCGACGATCTTGTGGCGATAGGCCAGCGAGCCACGATCCCAAAAAGCAACCGGAAGCGAGGCGTGCTCTTTGATGAGGACCAGCGGCAGGGCAAATCGCTCCGGATTGCGTGGACCTTCGAAATGCGTTTCCGTCACGCGCTCAAGCTGTCCTTCACGAATCCCGTCCAGGGTGAAAGCAGCGGTCGGCAACAGCGGCTTGCCCGTGAGGAACCTCGCCTCGATTGCTCGGTTTCCAACGATGAAGCCTTCGCCATACTCCCAGTTCCTGTCCGCGACGAAATCCGCGAGCGTCTTCAAGCTTCGAATACGTTCCGAAACCTCTTGCAGTCGCCCACCGCCAAGCAATCCAATTCGCCAAACAAATGAATTCTCCAGCGCCTGCTGTTGCGAGATCAGATGCCAGTCATAGTGGTCGATCTCAAAGACGATTCGTTCCGAGGCGGAATAGGTACGGCGAAACGTCAGGTGATTGACCGGTCGGTCCGCAAGCGGTTCCTGCACCGCGTGCCAGGCAATCGTCTTGGGATCGGCCCCCTCGTACATCCCGCGCATGGAGACGAAATCGAGCACGGAATCGAGGCGCGCAAGACTCATGACATGTCGGCGAAACGCGGCGGGCTTGCTATTGTAGAGCAGCCCGTGCGGCTGGATCAGGCATAGCGCCCCCCCGGGTGCAAGCGACAGCAACCCTTGTTCGAGAAACAGATACGCGGCCTGCCTGTCGGGCAATTTCGGCTGGCCCTTGGGGCGGGCCTTATCGACCGCTCTGGCAGCCGGCGTCAGTTTTGATTCGAACGGCGGATTGCCCACCACGACGTCGAACCTCTTCGGCCAAGCGTGACCGGCGTCGTCAGCCAGCGTCGCAGTGTCAAAGAAGTCGCCCTCTCTCAGATTCCGCCCACGAAGTTTGTCGAGCTTCAAGCTGCTCCAAATGACCGGCGGCTCCAACGCATCGCAAACCGCCAGCGCCAGACTGAACGCCGTCAGGTCCACCGCGCCCGCCTCCAGTTCCACTCCGTAAACCGACCGCGCGAGGATCTCTTTCAGCTCGTCCGCCGTCGGCTTCCGCCAGCGATGCCGGCTCCGCCAGTGGATGACGAGCCGCTTGAAAGCTCCCACCAGAAAGATGCCGGAACCGCACGCCGGATCGAGCACCTTCTCCTTGCCGGTCATGGTCTCGTAAGGCATGACCTGATCCAGCAGCAGCGAGGCGAGAAACGGCGGCGTGTAGACCGCACCATGCCCGGTGACGAAACGCTGATAAAGCCGGCTGATGACCTCCACCGGAATGTGCGCGAAGGAGAATAACTCCCAGAAGTGCGGCTGTCCCCCAAGCGTCTTGGCTTCGACCAGTTTTGCGAATCGCCTCAGTTCCGCCGGAGTGAGTTGCTCGCCATCGTCGCCCAGCGAGAACACGTCCCCGTTGAATTTCGTCTCGAAATAACGCAGCAAGCGGGTCACTTCCTCGACCGTTCCCTCGCGCAGGATGTCCCGGAATGACCTGGCTCCTGCGTGAAAGCGACCGAAGTGTCCCTTCGGAAAAACGCCGCGGTCCTCGAGGTACTTGATCAACACCGTCAGCACGAGCAGGCGGCGACGCAGCGGCTTTTTCGCGCCGTCGAGTTCCTTGTCCGCTTCGACAATCGCCTGGATGAGGCTGCGGTGCGCCGCGGCGTCATCCTTGGCCAGCCGCTGGTTGGCAGGGTCGTCCCAGAAAGTTCCTTCGGCCAATCGGTAGGCCGAGAAACGTCGTCGTTTCGCCAACTGGTCGGCGATCTCTGCCGCCGTGGCCAGTGTCTGTTTCGACGATTCGTCCGTAGCGTGAAGCGTTTCGGCCGGCTGATATCGCACCTTGGCCTGGACATCGTTGACGTCCCAGAAGTCTGCCTTCCGAGCACAGCTCAGGATGTCGACTCGGGTCGGCCACGCAACATAAACCAACGGCGCGACGCCATGCAGCCACAGCTGGTGATGCAAGTTGGCCAGTTCGTGTTCGGTCAGTCGCTGTCGGGTGTTGTCGATGACGTAGGCCGCGACTTGCGACGAACGAACGACGTTCCCGTCCGCATCTTGGAAGCGACGAAAGAAGACAAAGTCGATGTGCTGGAATGCCGCCGCCTGCAGCACGATCGCCCGCTCGTGAGGATCGTCTGCCGACGCCGGTTCGCGCACGGGGACAAGCCCGTCCAACGGCCGGTTTTCCGCATCCGCAAAATCCACGAGTTTCAGGGAATGCACACGAGCCTCCTTTTTCGCGCCGACAGCCGATCATCATACCCGGAAGCGTCAGCGATGCAATGGCGGCAAACGCCGTTGACGCCTCGGGGCTGTGAAACAATGGGACTGGCTTCGAGCGGATACCGCGAATACATGCGGAATCTGCTTCGTGGCTGTTCTCGCGGCGGTTCATCGCGGATCGGGATACGTCCGAAGGACCGGACCCGCGGTGGTGACTTCGGCCCAGGTTTGGCGGCGGAAGGATGGCAGCGTGCCGCCTGCGAGCATGTCGATCAAGTTGGTCAGCGAGGCGTCCTGGTCGTCGTAGGCGGACAGGTCGAGCAGGTCGGTCCAGGTGCCGGTGTTCAGGTACACGCGCTGGCTGTCCAATTGGATCTCTCGAGCCGCATGGGTGTGGCCCACGATCACCACTCGGCGGCGACAGCCCTCCGGTAGATAGTGCGCGATCACCTGCCCGTCCGCTGGTCCGGGCCGGTGAGGATCGAAGAACCGGCGCGACGTCTGGCTCTCGCGGCGGAGCCAGGCCCGCAGCAAGGCGCGGCGCAGTCCGCCGTCGGCGGCCAGGGTCCCAGGTTCCGGAACCGCCGACGCGCCTTGCAGGTGCGCTTCCAGGCGGACGAGCGTGGCATCCGGGGCTTGCCGATCCGCCTCGGACAGGGCTCCGACAAGATCGGCGGCCAACGCGCGGGCCAGCGTCTCGACAGCGGTCCCGCCGGGTGTGCCTGTTTCGCCCGAGTCTGCCGCCAACTCCGCTCCCAGGACCGAGCCGCCGCAAAGGGCCCGCCGCACGTGCCGCATCACCATCCCGGCCAGCGGCTGGAGTGCGGCCGGCAGGGTCCGGATCAGCAAGCCGGGATCCAGGTACAGCAACAGCAGCAAGACCGCCGGCACCTCGGGCTTGACGGCGTCCAGGAACGGAAACCGCCGGCGCCCGTCGGAATGCATCGCCCGCTTGAACCGCTGCAGGGGGCCCAGCACCAGTTGCGAACCCGGCGGCAGCGGCAACCGAGCCGAGCCATCGTGCAGCGCGCGGTGAACGTCGTCCGGATCGATGTCGTTGACCGCATCGCCGCGGTGGCCGTGCGCAATCAAGACGTGCCAGGGCCCCGCGCGGCATTTCCAGGGTTCCGGCTCGCGCCACACCATCAGGCCGGGCGCCGCCGCCGCGCCGCCGGTGATCCAGCGGGCCAGTTCCGCCGTGGTGTCCGGGTGAAACCACTCGGGATCGTGATTCCCCGGCACCAGGATCGTCCTCCCGCCGCGCTCGCCCCAACTCCGCAAGGCGTCGCGCCAGGCCGCGGCCCAGGCCTGTTCGCGCTCCAAACGGCGCAGCGTTTCGCCGATCGTGCGGGCCGCGGTCGCCAAGTTCAACGTCGCGGGGCGGTCTTCGACCAGCAGCAGGTCGAGAATATCCCCCGCCAGCACCAGCGCCGCATTCGACGCACCGCTCCGGGCCAAGCCGGCTGTCCAAGCGGCCAAATCGCCGCCGGCGGAGAAGTTCCCCAGGCGTTCTGCGGGCGGCAGGTGCAGGTCGGACACCACGGCCACGCGGCTCAGTTCCGGGACTTCCGCAGCCATCACGACGGCTCCTCGGCATCTGGCAGCGGGCTGAAAGGATCCACTCCCGCAGCCGTCAATTCGGCTTGGCAACGACTCGCAGCCGCGAGCACCGCGGTGCGGGCCTGCGCAATCGTCTCCGGATCGACATGCTCGGGATCGAAATTGGGCAACATCTGCTGCAGCATCCCCGCCAGTTGATCCGCGTTCGGATCCTCGATGCCCTTCCATTCACCCCAGGCCAGATACAACGCGGCCACGGCGCTCGGAGTGTCCTGCGACTGGGCCAACGCTCGCGCCAGGTTCTGCAGCGCGAGTGCTTGGCCGTAATGACTTTCCAGTTCCGCAAACAACTGCCACGCCATCGCCCCGACCACGACACTCCGCTGGAACTCGCCAGCGGCGCGGGCCGCTCGCGCGAGGTAGCCCAAGCTGCCAGCTTCCCCCAGCCGATCGCCGATCTGTCGTTGGGTCTCGAAGGCTTCCGTGTACCGGCGGAAAGCTTCGCGCGGCTGGTTGTGGCCCAACGCCAGACTTCCCAGCCCCTGCAGGGTGCTGGCCTCGCCCAGACGATGTTTGATCTGGCGGTAGATGGGCAGCGCGGCGCGGTAGCTCTCCTCGGCCTCCCGCAGCCGGTCGGTCCGCACCTGCAGATCGCCCAGGGCTTTCAGGGTGTTGGCCTCGCCTGCCGTGCCGCCGCAGCCGCGATGTACCGCCTCGGACCACGCGGCGAGCCTGACCAACGCCGACGGTGAGCGTCCTGCAAATGCCTCGATCCAACTCCAATGGGCGATGGCCGCGGCCAGGGCTTCCATCGCGTCCCCGGCGGCGTCCGGGACGAACACGGCCTGTGCCAGCGAAACCAGATTTTCCGTTTCGTCGGCCGCGGTCTGCATGGCCCGCCGGCTGGCGGTCGTGCCCAGCTGTTTGCCGTATTGAAAGCCCAGCCAAGCCGACCAAGCCTGGCTCGTGCGGGCAAGCAACTCGCGCCGGCGATCCGTCGTCATCTCGTCGAGCCTCTTGCTCGCGTACCAGCGCAGCGGCGCCGGCAACACCAGTCGCCGATCGGGGCCGATGACCAGCACCAGACTGTGCCGCAGCAGCACAGCCAGCCGCTCCTCGGCCCGCGGGCCGAACAGGCTTTCCAGCAGCACGGTCGGAATGCCGGAAGGGAACAGACCCAACCAGCAGAACAGCTCGGCGGCGTCCGGTGACTCCTGCGTCAGGGCCGAGAAGGCCAGGTTGAGGCTGGAGACCAGACGCTTGGCCCGCCATTCGGCGTCCGAACCGGACGGGACCGGAACGCCGATCAATTCGTGGGCCGTGACGGCGTCCACGGTGTCGGCTTCCAATCGCTGGCGGATCGTCCGCAGCGACAGTCCGCGTCCCACCTGGCCCGCCACCAGCATCAGCGAACGCGGGTGACCGGCCAGCAACCCGATCAGCTGCTGCAATTCGTCCGAGTCCCGTTCCTCCGGCAGCAGCCGGGCGCCCGCGGCCGACAGGAATGCCTCGCGATCGAACGGCGGCGGCAGCAGGCCCACCGGCTCGTCGCGCTCCGGAATCGATGCCGTGGGATCGCCCAGCATCTGCCGGCTGGTGAGCAGAAACCGGACCTCGGGAGCCGCCAGCAGAATCTGCTGGACCAGGTGTCGGAAGCCCGCCCGGTCGGCCGCGATCAGATCCTCGGCGTTGTCCAGGATCAGCAGCACTCGCATGTCCCGCAGGGCGCGTGCCAAGGCGTCGTCGTCCTCGATGTCGCGGAACCCAAAGGCAGCCGCCAGACGCCCCCGCAGGTCGGCCGCGCGGGTGACACCGGCCAAGCCGGTCCAGACGGCGCTGTCGGCCGGCCGCTGGTCGTCTTGTCCCAGCCGATCCACGATCGCCCGAGCCAGCTCGCTCTTGCCCGCGCCAGGCAACCCGGTGAGCGTGACGCACCGGCTGGACCGTACCAAGTCCACTCCGCGATGAAGTTCCTGCTCGCGTCCGCGGAAGTGGGGCGTCAGGTCCGGCGCGTTTTCCAGCCGCCATTGGCCCGCGGCGGGTTCCGCCTCGGCCGCCCGTTCCACAAGCACCGATTGCCCCCGCAAGGGCCGGGCATAGTACAGGGGCGCGGCCCATTGCAGATCTCCCGCGTGAAGGCTCCGCCGTGCCTCGCCCACCGCCTGGTCGAGCCGCCCGTGGGCCGTGGTGGCCAAGGCTTGCAGCAGCTGCCTGGCGATGTCCGGCGTGGTGTCCGCGCGCAACGCCGCGTGCGACCCGACCACGGCGGCCAGGTTTCCGCTGGTCAACAACGCCCGCGCCAAGCTGCCCAGCACCGCGTGGCCGCGGGCGGCATGGCAACTCCACAAAAAGGCCACTTTGACCCGCGCCTGGGCAAGCATCGACGCCACGTCGGCGGCAGGGACCGGATCGCCCGGATCGTCGGGATATTGAGGATGCCCGTCCTTGTGCAACCACAACCGGCCGGGCGAACCGTGGGCCACGATGGACAGGACATCCAGTGGATCCTGTTCGTGGCTGCGGGCCAGATCGAGCAGCGTTTGCGGTGAGGCATGCCGGACTGGTGGCTCGGCTCGAAACCGGAGCGGTTCGGCCGCCGCCTGGACGACCGCCTCGTGTCGCGCGAACAACTCGGGGGGCAGACGCGGCGCACCGTCGCCCAGCGGATTGGCCCACAACATGCCGATACGGGCCTGTGGCGACAGCTGGCAAGCTTGGCCATCCGTGCCGCGAAAACAGCGCACGACGCACCAGCCGTGCCGGCGGAAATAGAACTCGCCCGCCCGGGCCAGCAGTTCGAACGGCAGGTCGCTCAGCAGGCCCGGGCTGTCTGCCGGGAAGGAAATCTGCAAACGCACGGGACGTCTTTCGGCCGCTGACGCCGCCCGATTCAGGACGCGATCCCAAGCGACGCGGACCGGACTCGGCTGGTCGCTCAGTTCCGAAATCCGGGTGGGAAACAGCCAACTCTCCAGCCACTCGCCAAACCGCAGACCGTCCTCATGGCCCACGCCGCCCGGCTTGGAAAATTCGTCCACAAATTGCCGGGGCGAAATCTCCAACGCCGGCAGCGGCGCGTCGGGCTGGACGCGAACCGAATGGACCTGCGTGTCGGGGCACGCACCAGTGTAGTCGAACAAGGTCAGGTCATAGACCTCCCATCGCTCGTCGCTCGCCGGCAGACGCTCGAATTGCAGTTCGAGATCAAGACTGGAAGACAGCATGGCGGAAGCCTCGGGTCTGCGCTTCACACGGTGGTTCTTTCGTGGCTTGGAGCTGGTATTTTCCAGGATCAAAGTAACAAAAGCGAACCCGCCAGGCAACTCGCGGGGGCGTTTCTCTGACGGTGCTTGTCGAGAATGTTGGCAAAGTCTGACATCAGAGAAGTCCGGTGGCTCGATGGGGCGGGAGACTACCCGAGGCTGTACAGACAGACGCGATATTCCAGGTGGAACACGTTTGAAGAGAAGGAAACCGCAGTCCTGCTGCCCTCGTCGACCTGGACCGGCTGAACAATGTCGACCGTGCGCGTTCCCGACTGCGGGGATTCGTGTTTGAAGCGAGCCATCGGCAGATCGGTTCTTGATCGGTGATCGAGGAAATCGCACCGCGATGAATTGAGGCTCTTCTCAGAGTTCCCCTGCGGTCGCGTAGGGTCATCACGCCAGGCCGGGAGCTGGCGGCGGAGAAAGGCCAGTGTTTGAGGAACAAGTCCGTCCTCCGCCGATGGGCCGGATGTTAGACGGCCGGCTGCACCTGCGTGTACACTGCGCTGGCGAGCCATGATCACCATGCTTGGTCACGCAGATCGATCAGCGTGTCGTCGGCATCGCGGATGGCAGTCGAGCGAATCCAGTATCTCAACCGATCCGGCTTCACGATCAGGATGACGTTGGCATCGTAGTACCGGACCACACGCACCGTACGCAGCGAATCACGGCTTTGGTCGTAAATCAGTCGGTGCAGGGCATCCGCGCAATCTTTGCCGAGCCACGAAACGTCTGGCTTGTCGCCGAAATAGAACGGCTGCGCGATGAGCCCGTTCAGCCCGACGGCATCAGCCGCTTGCAGATTGCGATAGAGGCTGCCGAGCATCCGCACGTAGAGCGTGGAGTATTCTCGGACGTTGTCCTCGTTCGCAGCCTTTTTCAGAAGTTCCGAGTCCTGGCCCAGTCGAACGAAGTCGGCCATGTAATGGAGAACGTCTTCCTTGAGGGCTTCTTCCCAGAAGGCGAGATCAAGCTCAGATGGATCGTCGGGCATGGGCAGCCCGTCGATGTCCTGCTTGAGGATGGCAGTCGCCTTTCCGATCAGGGCCTGAGTGCCATTGACGGTGCAGCAGAACTGGTAGAAGCGTTTGCGTGTTTGCAGCGTTTCAAAAACAGCGACAAGTTCGTTGCGATCTTCCGGGGGAGCATGAATGCCGGACGAATCAAAGGTGGACGAATCAAAGGTGTCAGGAACCGAAACGTATGAGCCGTTGTCGCGGGCGTTGCTCCAGGTAGAACGCATGGGCGCCACGACAGTGTCAGGAACCGAAAAGCATGAGCCGTTGTCGCGGTAGGGACCGCCCTTTCGGGCGGCCCCCCGCACAGATCCGTACGTGAGGAACTACCTCATACGGCTTCTACCTTGGGTGCGTGACCGTGAGGCGTTAGCTGCTTCCCGTACGCCACCCAGACCGAACGACACGGAGTTTCGGCGCTGCGTCCGGTCCGTGGCCTGCTGGACGACATTCCCCTTGGTCGATCCCCTTACCTCCACAGACTCCGCGGCCACCGTCGCTCCTGGCCTTGTTCGCCTGCTTCTCAGGTACTACGAGACCGTCCGACTCCCCGAAGACGTTCATGTCGGTTGTTCGACACTCGCCTTCTCCGACCGCTCCTTGCCGCCCCACGGTACAACCGTGCGGGCCGACTCCTAGGGGGGAGAGTCGTGCTTCGGCCGAGGAGATCTTCGCTCTTCTCCCGATTCCCGTGCTGAAAGGTTCCACGCATGCGCAGGGTCTCAGACTCCGCCGCGTCGCCCGCTGACTCGCCAAAAAGCGTGAACTGACGTGTGGCCTTCCCCATGTCAGGACAAGGTCGGCACGCGGGAGTGGTGATTTCGGAGGTCAATACTTGGCCTGCGTGTACCCCTGTCCCAGCAACACCCGCGATGTTACCATCGCCAGCGCAGGACGCGGGGCCGAGACGGTTGGCTAGACCTTTCTCGTATGGCTCTTTCATCCACGCCTCTCAGCCGGTTCTGACCGGCGCTTTCCTGGCACCATTGGGAACCAGGGAGGTTGCGATGTCCACGGAAGGATTATCGTTCGAGATGTGGCTGGAGAGGGGTCGGCTGCGTCGTGAACGTCTGAGCACTCATCAGATCTCCGTTCTGGAAGCCGCATTTCGCTTCCTGGAGCACGGCGGTCGTGACTACGCGTTGCAGCCCGTCTTGGATCGGTTCAATGCTGCGAAGCATCGCCTCCCCTGGCTCGACAATCGTCTGCTCGTGCTTTCGCTTCCCGCGCCCACAGCCCGCGCTGGACCGTGGCTTTTTAACCGGCCCGAAAATCGGCCAAAACCCCATTTGGTGCTAGTTCACGTAGTGGGGAGATCAGACGATTGAGACCCCGCAGTTCGGCTTCTGTGGGCCGAGGCCGTGTCGCAACGTACTGGCCGGGTTCTAACGAATTCAGTTGCTTTTTGCCCATCCCGGCACCTTCGCATCATCGGCAGTATCGTAGCCCGGCAGAAACGGTTTGATATCCAACACCGGCGTGCCGTCGAAGGCGTCAGTTTTGTCAATTTCCACCGCGTTGTCCTTCACCGAAACTACCTTGCACAGCGTCAAGGCGATCAGGTTCGGACGGCGGGGTGAGCGGGTGGCGAAAACGCCGGTCAGTGGATTCTGCGGGTTGCCTTTGGGATGAACTTGCAGGACAGACCGAC
>Ga0351843_1278_pt1 | contig 12598 bp, 4 predicted proteins | sample TotcelHFGM3001L4_FD_206878 | JGI IMG/M metagenome (GOLD analysis project Ga0351843, IMG submission 206878) | Enriched cells from coal bed in the Powder River Basin, Montana, United States - Total cells FGM rep1 HSBNCT.FGM.300.1.L4 ...
CGGAGATCTTGTCCAACCTTGCGCCATTAGCCGCGACAGGCAATGCGTATATCCTTGACGTCCTGTCGGTGCCGTTGACCGGCGGGATGGATGAGGCTCTGCAAAAGCCCTACCTTGCGGCGCTCAAAGGAGAAGCCGTCCCGGAGGATGTGTCGCGCCTTTTGAGCGCCACGGGCCTTCCTGACCGGGCCGCCTATCTGCTGATCTATCGTCATTCGACGGATAAGAGCTTTTTGCGGAAGATACTATCTGACGCGCGGGTTCCGATCCAGCACCGTCTGTATGCGTTCAGCTGGTACGCGGCGCAGTTCCTCCAGGAAGGCACGACGTATGACGAAGAGAATTTTCAGGAAATCGTACAGGCGCTCGGAGCGGAAAGCGAAGCATATCTGAGAGAAAAGGTTATGCCGGACCGGCAGAGGGTCAAAAACCTCTACGAAGATATGGTGCTGCAGGACGAAGAAGCGAAGGTATACGCGATGGCGGTTTTGGTGACAATGCAGAACCGCGAGCCGCTCTGTACCGCGAAAGGTTTTGTCGGAACAGCAAAGACGATCGCCGGAACACGCGTGCGGGCGTACTGGAATAATGCGTCCGATAATTTCCTCCTCGGCGGACGGCTTAGCCGTAAAACAAATTACGACGGAATCGATTTCTGCCAGACGATCGCCCACGAGCTGATGCACAATATTCTCATGCACGAGTTCGGGTACGGCAGTCCGGGGATGCCGCTGCAGCAGGGCATGGTGCACGAGCTGATGAGCGATCTGTATGCGCTCGCGTTTTCAAAACATATGGGGGTCGACATCAGCGGTTTCATGGGGGCTGCTGAGTATGCGGCGGAGCTCGATACAGCCAGAGGAGATGATTTCTGTTCGTATGAAGCTCACGAAGGAGGACGCGCACAGCTCAAGCTGATTGAAGAGGTGCTGGGAGGCGTCGGGATACCGCTGGATTGGGCCCGCCTGTTCGCCGCCGGAGTCGCGGCGGTGAAAGAAGGGGTATGCGCAGCGCGACTGGACACCGGCATCAGGCATATGCTCAAAAAATATGCCGGGCGGACCGAACTGGGGCTGGGAAAAGAGGCCGGCGCGGATGCCGGCAAAATTAAGCTGGATGGGGCGCTGACAAACATGCTGAACAGTTTGAGCGGATGGGGCAGGATAGATGTAATCAGCGCGGTTGCCGGAGGTATCCAGGTTATCGGCGAGGCAGAAATCCGGCAGAGCCTGCTGCGCGAGGACGGCATCAGGGGTGCGTTGGGAATACACGAGGGCACGGATGCAGCGTATCTTGCCGGGCTCGCAAAATCCTCGCAGGGGGCAGCGGTTTCTGAAGCGGCGATGAACGACGGCATAAAAAGGGCCCTGAAGAGGGAATCATTCCTGATAGGAGACTATTACGATGACGCCCGGGCGTTCGACAAGGCGAAAAGGGACGGCAGCATACGGGATATTGATGCCTTGGCGGAGGCGCGGCGGCTCGGCCAGCCGGAGCTTGTCGCCGCGATGGAGCTGATCGAGGGGACTCCCGCGGCCAGGGACCTGCTGAAATATATCAAGAGGATCGCGGTAGTCGATGTGCCGTTCGGGCAGAAAGATCTCCACGACTATTTCATGGGGCATCCCGGGAAGCGGACCGGCACGGTCTACATCACGCGCGACCTGTGGGAACAGATCAAGAACGATCCGGTCGCGCTTGCCCAGCTGATCGCGCACGAGGCGCGGCATATCGGGGACTACCGCGATTTCGTAGCGCGCAACGACGCGCGGGAAGCATCGGAACGAAAACTGAGCGACCGCGAGATCGCCGGTGCGTTCGCCGAGAGCGTCTATGAGCATGAGGCGCGGGCCGATGAGGCGGAGCGCGTGATCTCCGGCAATAACGAGCTCGGCACGGCGGTTGAGTTGTGCGCCGTCCGGCGCCTCGCGCAGAAGGCCGCAGACCTTGCCGGAAAGGGCGATGCAAAAGGGGCGCTCGCGCTTTACCGGGGGGCGGTCGCGTCCCTGCAGAATATCGGTATGGTCCCGGTTGATCAGGCCAAACAGATTATTTCAATAATCGATTCCGCTCATGAATCCCGCGCCGGGCCCGGGGTGTTAGCCCTCCTGGCAAAAACCTTCGCTGATCTGCCAACCCCCGAAACTATCACCCGCCTGCAAGACGGCATTACCGCTCTGTCGCAGCGCGCCGCTGTCGACCCAAAGAAGTTCTATCAGGATGTTTCACGGTTCCTTGTCGCGCCGACAGGGACGATGAGGCTGTCTGCGATACGAAAGATGAACGAGCTCCTCATGGAGGACGAAGTCCTCGACCGCTTTGTTGAATCCGACCTTGCCTCCGCAGCGCCCGGGAAGAAGATATACGGGATATTTAACAGCGATCGGATCGGGTACGCGGTCAAACTGAAGATGCTTCGTAAACTGGTGGCGGTGGCGAGAAGCCGTATCGGGAGCGGCCGCCTGTACGGTGCGGTCGATTTCGCGAAGAAAAGCAAAGGGGTGCGGCCCGTGAATTTCAATCTCGGCGGGACGCTTGTTGCCGGCAGGAATGGATTGGGACACGCTGACGGAGAGTATCTCAGAAAGGAACTTGAGCAGGGGATCAAGGCCCGCCCCGAGCTTACAACAACCAGCAGGGATATTTGGGGTTGTATTGTCGGCCTTTGGGATCAAAGAAGGATATCTGCAAAGGCAGCAAGCCCGGATAATTTGATAGCGCCTCTTGCACGGCAGATTAAGGATGATAAAGAGGTGCCGTCCTATTGGCTTACGGATACCGCTGCGGGCACCTCTACCGGTTTTCTTACTACCCGACCCGGCTCGTATGACGAGTATGAACCGTACGGCGCGTCGTTTGGCATCAGCGATAATGTTACCATCATTATTGACCCATCGCGGGTTAACATCTTTCCGGGATGGGGTGGGAATAACGACACCTTTACGGCGTTTAACGTTTCCCGGGACGCTTTTCTGGGGATGATATGCAACGCAGACAGCAAGTTTCGCCGGGGGTATATAAACCTTGCGCGGGAACATACATTATTCCTGTACGATGAAAACGGAAATGTGCTGTACGATCCGGTGCGGGGTGAAGCGTACGGGCGCGGTATCTCTGTCAGGGGAATCATTGAAGATCAATGGGCCGAGGCAATGGCCGGCAAGACAGGGGAAGAGGCGGTACTCGAGCTGCTCAGGTACGTGAGCGGGGAGAGCGAAGACCGCGTTCTCAAGGTGATGCTCGCGATCGCGCTCGGGAAAGAAGGATGCGAAAAAGCAGCGGGTGCGATACCGTTTCTGGAAGGAAGCGCGCGAAATCCCCGGCCAGCGGCACGATATGCGGCTCGCTATGCCTTGGAGCAGATCGGTGTCAAAAGTGAAATCCCTGACGTATCGAGCCGGCTCCTGGAATCGGTCGATGAGGCGCTTGCGCAGGCGGGAGCAGCGCAGGTGTCTGAACCGCGATTGCTCGCTGCTGCCGAAACCGGAGCGGAAAAAGGGCCGGCGGTGAAACAAACGGCTGGCAGTGAGGCGGTGGCTGCTGCTGAACGAGCGCAGGCAATTGTGCAGGCCGTTCCGGAGAAAACGGCGACTGCAGCTGCCGAAAAGAAGGAGTGGAGGGTTACGGGCGGGAGTGCGGCACTGCTCGGATCGTTGCGCAGAAAATTCGAAACGATGCACGCTGCTTCGAAAGGGAACGCCCCGTATGAAGTGGCGGCAGGGTATCAGAAACTGCTGGAAGAGATGATCTTTGAAGCAGAGATAAAGCTGGGCCTCGACAGCAAAGTCCTCGATTCGGTCATTCGAAGAGTCAGCAGAGCTATTAAGGCGGGAGCCAACCTGAGATCACTGAACGACCTCATCGGCGAGTCACTGGCTGAAGATACGCTCTTCCTCCAGAACCCGAATGAGGCGCTCAGGCAGCTGAACGGACAGCTTGGGAGAGCCGCCTATCTGGGCGAAGGCGGGCAGGAGGAGATCAACCCGCAGGTTGCGCGGGCGATGGGTGATTCCGGGAGATTCAGGCTGTATGATGTCGCAGGAGGGCAGTACGGCGTCAATGATGAAGGAAAACCGGGTGCATTGAACGTATCTGCCAACCGGGAGGAGCTCCTGCGCAACGCGATGAAGGCCGCGGCGAGCGCACATCCGGCTCTTGAAGGTTTTTCTGTCGCGGTCGTCAGCGGCGCCGACTTCAGCGGGCATTACGGGAAGAGCCGCAAGCGCGTCTATATCCCGGTCGAGATCCTCGAGATCGCTGCCGCGAATCCGGAACTCGAGCAGGCGCTGATCGAGGATTTCATCGAACACGAGTATTTGGAATCGACGGGGCTGTCGCATGAAGAGGTGGTGAAGGAGCTCGAGAAAAAACGCCCGGGCCTCCATCGGAAGGCGGCTGCCGCCTACAAGTTCTACCGGGCCGGCCAGGCGGTCAAACAGGGTAACATTGAAAAGGCGCTGGCACTCTATCGCGCGGCGCTGTCTCAAATAAGCAGTCTTGACGGATTTGCGGGCAAGAAAGAATCGATCGAGACGATCATCAGGACGATCCGCGGACTCCGTGCCGGTCCGCACATCGAGAGTGAACGAAGTATCATGATAGCCCGCATCCTCTCGGAAGTCATCACTCCCGCTGCGCTCAATCCTGCCGTGTTTCCTGAGATGCTGTCAGATCTGCTCAGGCGGATGTCAATCGTTTCGCGTGCCGCTCAAATACTTTATGCCGTCACGAATTACCGTGCCCCGGAACCGCAGGTACGCGGGATTGTCGATACCATCCTTTCTTTCGCGGGAAACCGGCTTGCGACGAGCGCCGGGCGTGGAGCTGCCCGGGTTGTCGCCGGCACCGCAGCGGCCGGGATCGCTCTGGCAGCCGCCGCAAGCGGGATGGCACTGCTGCCCGCGGTTGTTCTCGGCGGGCTCTCTTTCGCGGGGTTCTCGAAGGCGCTCCAGCGGCAGTACCTCTCGCTGATCTTCAAGGCCGGTGTCAGAGGGATTTCATTATCGCTCTTAATGGCCGCGCTCCTGACCGCGGGCGGCGGGCTTTTCTCGCACGCGCTTGCGGGACCGATGGGGACAACGAATCAGATGGTCTGGAAAGAGCTCCGGCCCGCGTCCGTGCAGGAAATCCAAAAGACATCTGCGGGCGATCTCGTTGAGCGGCTGACGAACCTGTCGCCACAGGATGCGGAGTTCTGCGAAGCACTGGGGCGCAGTATCGGGATCACCGCCCGGCCGCTCACCGCCGCGCAGAAAAAGAACCTCGCGGATACCATCCGGCTTGCGCGTGATACCGATGAAAAGGGCATCAATGACCTGCTCTGTTACGCGAAGATGATCGTCGTTACAAGCGACGGCGGCACGCAGGTATTGCCCGACTACGGTATCGTCTTCATCAACAAAGATGTCCTTGAATCCGCCGATCCGGCGATGCGAGAGGAACGGGTTATCCAGCTTGCGCACGAGCTGACGCATGAGAAGGTGCGGGTCGCGGTCGCCGAAGAGATCGGCCTGTCGCTTGAATATGCCGCGTTGACCGAGAAAGAGGCATACGGCGCGACGCTCGCGTGGATGAAGAGCTTAGGCACTTACACGAAAGAGCAGGTCGACCTGGTTTCGTTCGTTGTCGCCCACCTGGATGATTTCGGCGGCCGGGGCGCCATTGTGCGGGAATGCACCGACCGGTCCGTGACAGTCGGCTGGCCGATTTCCGAAGCGCTGCTCAAGGTGTCGGATCAACTGGCGCGCACGCTCAACACCTCTGCGGACAAGCTGGAGTTCATGGCGCTCCTTGACGGCGGGAAAACTATTATCCTTGGCGACCGGGGGATCATATACAAGGCGGTAGTTGACGGCGGGCGCCTGGTCAGTGTGAAACCGCTTTCCGTACGGGAGCACCTGAACTGCGTGCTCGAAGAAGGTTTTGATGTCAAGGAGCGGGACGCGCATCTGGACAGCATGATCAAGCTGGCGCAGCGTGACCAGGCGTATGCGCAGGGACTCGAAATCCTTCGGCAGCAGATTCAAAACAAAATAGAGGGGCTGGAAGAAGACAGCCAAGGGGCGGTGATGCGGGACCAGTACAATCAGCACCTGGGACGTTTGAATGCGGCACTGGCCGCGGCGCCGGATGCTGTTAAGGCCGCCGACCAGGCCGTAGCGGGGATGAAGGCGGCAGATGCAGGGACCGGCGCAAGGTCGACAACAATCAAAGCATTCACAAAATTCGGCGCCTATTGCGTGCTTTTTGGTGCCCTGTTCTTCGGCAGTCCGGCGATGGCGACCGAACAGGTTCTTCCGGCGGTACAGCGGGCTGCCGTGCAGGCTGCGGCGCAGACGTATGTCGCACAGTATGAGGAATGGGAGACGATGAAAAAGCCGGCCGCGCCTGCTGTTGGACCGGCCGCCGCCTATGACGAGTACGATTCGCTGGTGGGGATGAGCGAGGAAGAGTTCCGGCAGGCAGTGAAAGGCATCCCCTTTCTGGAAGAAGCGTCGTTCGCGGAGATCACGCCGGAATATCGCGCAAAGTTCCGCCAGGTGTTCAAGCTCGGCCGTCAGGCCCTGAAGGGCAGGTTTGCCGAGATCATGGGCGGAGTCAAGCGGATCGTTATTGTTGACATCCCCGTGCAAATGGCTCTCCCCGAGAAAGGTATCATAATTATCGGGAAGCAAAAAATGGATCAGCAGATACGGGATATCGTTCTTTCATTCGTGCATGAGGGGACGCACATCGAGACATACCGTCTGGGGATGAGCGATCTGCTGGGGAGCGACCATGTGTCGCGCGCGAAAAATGAATACAGATCATACAAGGATTCCCTGGACGCGGAGGGCCCCCTCGGGTTCGAAAAGGACGAACTGCAGGCATTCGTGACAAACGGCATCGACGATAACGGTTTTGTGAATGACATTGCCTTTATGGTCACCAATCTTCCGGGCACGCACGGCGAGCATGTCGCGAACGTGTGCTGGGCGGCTGACCGGATCGCGCAGGAAGTCGGCACGACCGCAGATCAGCTCGAGTTCCTGTTCACGACCGTATCTCAGCTCAAATCGGTATATTCGGATGGCACGGAGGTCAACTATCTTGACATCATATTCACTCACGGAGGCAAAATTTACAAAACAACCATAGAACACAAGTCTGCCGTGGACACAACCTGTGCGATGCCCGCATGGGGGAGGCCGGTTGTGATGGATACGGCAATGTTGTCAGATGTGCGCAAGGGTCTTGAGGCGAAAATGGGCGACGCGCAGGACGCAGTGGTTTACAGCAGATACATGCAAATGATCGACAAAGCGGTTGAGCGAGGAGTGGCCATTCCGACCGTTCAAGTTTCGCCGGTCGGCAAGAAGAAGGTGATGGGGACCGGCGCGGAACACGCGCAGGCGGCGCAGGGGTATGACATAGGCGCGGTGACAGAGGCGTCGCGAAAATACCTGCCGGAGAGTTTCGGGGAGCCGGTGGGCGTGAAAGACGCGGCGGGTAACATCGTTGCCTTTAAGATGGTCCATAAGGAGACGAAGGAGGTGTTCGAGATACGCTGCGGCAAGACGGGCGAGGTCGCAGACGAGGACTTGGCCAATCCAGATAAGGATAACCCGCGAAACATCATTGCTGCAGACAGGCTGTTTAATGCTATTCTGAATGCATACGAAAAGGACCCGAAAGCGGCTGGCAATATCCTCAAGTGTCTCGCGTTCCATGAATACGTCGAGAATAAGATCATCCCGGACCTCATGAAAGACCTCACGCCCGGGCTTCGCCACGCGCTGACCTCCCGGATAGAAGGCCCCGTGAATCAGCTGAACCTGTTTATCGTCCGGCACGTGATGACCGACGAGGAGCTTTTGCAGATCGCTTACGACCATCCCAACGACCCGGCGCACGAATTCTACGCGGCGGCGCGGATCGAGCTGGCCCGGCGGGCGATTGAGCGGGCGGAAGTGAAACCGGGGACAGTCCAGGAGATCGCGAAAAAAATTCTTTTGGCGCTTATCAAGACGGGGGATGCGGCGGCGGTGTACCGGGCGTTTGTCCACATGGGCGCTGTGGTGCCGTCTGAGGCGGGAGAGGTCAAGGCGGAGGTCGTGATGAAACTCCTGAGCGAACGGCCGGCGAACATACTTTCCCTGATGACGATCGACCGCGCAGTGTTGGAAACGCCCGGGCTCGACAAGGCGACGCGGTCTGCGATCGAGAACGCCCTGACAGAGTGCGGGGAGTACGCAGCCGCGGAGACGGAGGCATTCGCCGCGCTCGGCCTCATCGAGGACCAACAGCCGCAGTCGGTCGAGAACGCAAGGCGGTGGGCGCAGGCGAGCGCGAACGCGAAGAAAGGAAACAGCGGGAACGGCCTTGACCTCAAGACAATCCTCTCGAAGGTCGAGAAACTGGAGACCGAAGAAGAGATCGCGCAGGCCCTGGCGGCTGACCGGAACAAGATACGCCATGCGAGCGATAACAACGTCGAAACATTCGGGTTCGTCGCAGAAGAGGACCTGGCAGGCATGAGCGGGGAAAAGAAGGGGCTAATCCTGAAAGCGCTCGGGCTGAAAGCGGCGGATGTCGTCACGGCCCCGAGAAACCAGCTTGCGGCCGCGGTGAAAACAAAGATAACGCAGAAAAAATGGTTGAGCCCGACGCTGATACTGTCGGCGGAGAATCTCGACTATTTCAAGGAAGTTCTCGGTGAGATCGGGATGCTGTTGGTGTCCGGTAACGACGGTAAGCTGAGGATGCTTGACCGGAGACAGCTGGACGCCCTGGGAGAGATAGGACTCGGCGCTTTGGCCGCGCAGATACGGGAAGGCAAGCTGGAACTGCTCGACATCCTGGACATCGGCACCGGTACGATCGACGAGCGTCAGGAGGCCTACAAGTCGATCGGGTTCCAGGCGTAAATTAATGATTTTTAATTGAGTAATATGGTATAATCACCAATATGCAAAAGCTTAGATCCGAATTAGCGAAGATCAGGCAGATCAAAGAGCCGCTCAAACAGAAGTTGTGGGCTCTGGCCGTATTGACGAAGGCACTGGAAAAGGATTCATTAAAGCCGATACTTATCGGCGGCTGCGCGCTGGAATATTATACGATGGGTGGATATACGACGGGAGATGTGGATATCGCGCTCCCGACGATCTCGAAAGTTGAAGATGCGTTTACGGAGTTAGGTTTTGAGAGAGAGGGAAGATATTGGGTGCATAAGGAGTATGATCTGCTGTTTGAAGCGCCAACGGCAAATCTTGCCGGTGAAGAAGCTGAGTTGACGGAAGTAATGATCGGCGGCCTGCATTGTTTTGTGATCGGTGTGGAGGACCTGATTATTGACCGGTTGAACAGCTATGTCCACTGGAAATGGGAAGATGACGGTCGGTGGGTGAAAAGACTGATCGAGTTGCACGGGAAAGATCTGGATATGAAGTATATCCGTAATAAAGCCGGGAAAGAAGGGACGTTAGCAGCGTTCGAAAAGTTGTTGAAATAAGAGCGATTATTATGAAAATCGTCAAATATGAATCACATGTGAAAAGGCTGAAATCAAAGACGCTCATCCGCGCGCGCCTGGAAAACAGGTATGCAACAAGGACATGCCGCCAGCGGCCTCGAGATCCCCGCAAAGAAGCACTACTTACGATGCTTGATAAGGAAAGATGGCAGAAGGCGATACGGAGCGGGACGGTACGGATCCTGGGTAGAAGGAAAGTGGCTATCTCTTTGTGATAACCCCCTCGTTCCCTTCGTTAAGGTGGGCCAACCCATTGTCCCATAACTAGTTATCTCGCCTAAATTATCGTTTACTTATTTCTTCCCTTGTGATACCATATCTCACAACCCTCACTAGGTTTGCCGATTCACCGACGGCTTACTTTGTGTATGTGGGAGGGGCGTGTTGCCCCCATGCAAACTTTTTTAGAAAGGAAAGGTGCCACATGTTAGAGAAAAAGGCAAAAGAAGCGATCATACAGAAACATCATTTGCATGAGAAAGATACCGGTTCGTCGGATGTGCAGATCGCGCTCCTGACGGAACGTATCAACGGGCTGACCGGCCACCTGGAGGTCAACAAAAAAGACCACAGTTCACGGAGAGGTCTCCTGAAACTGGTCAGCCAGAGGAGAAAGCTCCTCGATTTCCTGAGTCAATCCGATGTGAAGCGGTATCAGGAATTGATCAAGAAGTTGAACATTAGAAAATAACGTTTGGCGAAAAAAAGTTTTTTCGCGGGACGTATTTTAACAGACCATAGACAATAGACGATAGACGATGGACCACAGACGGAAAGGCGGTCTTGGCCCCTGGTCTATGGTCTATTGTCCGTGGTCGTAACATGAACGGGAGGAACGTGATGAGTGCGAGCAGTGTAGAGTTTGAAATTGGCGGCAGGCAGATGAAGATCGAGACCGGCAAAATGGCGAAGCAGGCCGACGGCTCCGTGACCGTGCAGTATGGCGATACGATCATACTGGCGGCGGCGGTATCGCCGGATAAGATCAGGGAGGGGATCGATTTTTTCCCTCTGATGGTGGATTATCGCGAAAAGACGTCCGCGGCGGGAAGGTTTCCCGGCGGATATATCAAGCGGGAAGGACGCCCGACGGAGAAAGAGATCCTGACGGCTCGTTTGACGGACCGGCCGCTCCGGCCGCTCTTCCCGGAAGGGTATTTGAACGAAGTTCAGATCATGGTATCGGTCCTGTCCGCCGATGAGGTGAACGATCCGGACATGCTTTCGATCATCGGGGCGAGCGCGGCATTGACCGTGTCCGACATCCCGTTCAACCATCCGGTCGGGGCTGTGCGCGTCGGCCTGGTCGACGGAACGTATGTGATCAACCCGACGCCGGAAGAACTCGAGAAAAGCCAGATCGAGCTGGTCATCGCCGGGACCGCGGTTGCGGTGATGATGGTCGAGGGGAGCGCCAAAGAGGTGTCGGAAGAGGTGATGCTGAAGGCGGTCATGACGGGACATGAGGCGATCAAGAAGATCGTGGCGGCGCAGGTTGACCTGCAGAAGAAGGCCGGGAAAGCGAAACGCCAGGCCACGCTTTATACCGTCGACAAGGACATCTACGCCAGGCTTGAGAAGATGGCGAAGAAGGCGATCATCGATGCGATGAAGATCAAGGAAAAAGAGAAACGTCAGGACACGCTGAAAAATATCTGCGATGACTGCACGGCGAAGCTGAAAGCGGAGAACGCGGAACTGTCTGAGACCGTTGTCCACTACGCGTTCGGCGAGCTGGAGCGCGAGATCAACCGCGACATGATCCTCAACGAAGGGGTCAGGTCAGACGGCCGCGGGCCGAAAGACATCCGCCAGATCACCTGCGAGGTGGGGCTCCTTCCGCGGACGCACGGGTCGGCGCTGTTCACGCGCGGCGAAACACAGGCGCTGGCGATCACGACCCTCGGGACGGTTGACGATGCGCAGAGATCCGACGGCCTGATGGGAGAGTTTTCGAAGAGCTTCATGCTCCATTACAATTTTCCGCCTTTCAGCGTCGGCGAAACGGGCCCGATGAGAGGGCCGGGGAGACGCGAGATCGGCCACGGATTTTTGGCTGAACGGTCGCTGGCCGGCGTCATGCCGTCGGGTGACGCGTTCCCGTATACGGTGCGGATCGTGTCGGACATCCTCGAGTCGAACGGATCGTCGTCCATGGCCACCGTCTGCGGAGGCTGTCTGTCGCTGATGGACGCCGGCGTGCCGATCAAGGCCCCGGTCGCGGGTATTGCTATGGGGCTCGTTAAAGGGACCGATAAAACGGTCATCCTCTCGGACATCCTCGGTTCTGAAGACGCCTCCGGCGACATGGACTTTAAGGTTGCGGGGACGAAAGAGGGTATTACCGCTTTCCAGATGGACATCAAGATCGAGGGTATCGACGAAAAGATCATGCGCGAGGCCCTTTTCCAGGCAAAAGAGGGCCGTCTCTATATCCTGGAGAAGATGGTGGGTGTTATGTCCACGCCGCGCATGGCGATTTCGTCGTTTGCGCCGCAAATCGTCACGATCCAGATCAACCCCGAGAAGATCGGCATGGTCATCGGGCCGGGCGGCAAGATGATCAAGCAGATTGTTGCCGAGAGCGGCGCCGAGGTCAATATCGACGATGACGGCAAGGTGTCCATATCGTCGAACAAGAAAGAGGCGTCCGACAAGGCGATCGAGATGATCCAGCGGATCACCGCCGAGGTGGAAGTAGGCAAGATCTACAAGGGGACCGTTAAGAACGTCGTTGATTTCGGGTGCTTCGTCGAAGTCCTGCCCGGGAAGGAAGGGCTTGTCCATATATCGAAACTCGCCAAGCACCGTGTGCAAACCGTCGGTGATATATGCAAGGTCGGCGATGAGATGATGGTAAAAGTGACCGAGATAGATGACCGCGGCAGGGTCAACCTGAGCAGGAAGGCCGCGATGGAAGAGCTCGGCATCGAAGAATAGGGTAAAACGGCGGATACATATCCATCTGCTGCGTCAGCCGCTGCGCTTCCTTGTGCGGCGTACTAAGAATGTACGCCTCCGCGGTCGCTTGCGTCTGCTTGTGACGGTAGGCCACCCGCTCTCAGACGGGTGGCCACCTACTAC
>Ga0351843_1290_pt1 | contig 11727 bp, 10 predicted proteins | sample TotcelHFGM3001L4_FD_206878 | JGI IMG/M metagenome (GOLD analysis project Ga0351843, IMG submission 206878) | Enriched cells from coal bed in the Powder River Basin, Montana, United States - Total cells FGM rep1 HSBNCT.FGM.300.1.L4 ...
CCGGCCAGCTCGGCGACGTCATGAAAGAGAGCGCGAAGGCGGCGCTCACCGTGATACGCTCTATGGCAAAACGGCTCGGCGTGGAAGAGGACTTTTACCGCAAGGTTGACCTGCACATCCATATCCCCGAAGGGGCGATCGCCAAGGACGGTCCGTCGGCCGGCGTGGCGCTGGTGATCTCGATGCTCTCGGCGCTCCTCAAGCGGCCGATGAAAAAAGGGATCGCGATGACCGGGGAGATCACCCTGCGGGGCAAGGTCCTGCGCGTCGGCGGCATCAAGGAAAAGGCGATCGCGGCGCACCGCGGCCATATGCGGAAGGTGATCGTGCCGGCGGACAATAATAGCGACATCTCAGACGTGCCCGAGCTGGTGCGCAGGGAGATCGATTTTGTGTTTGTAAAAGGCATCGAAGATGTGATAAAAGAAGTGTTCGGGGATATTAAGGCGAAAAAACCGGTTGCCGGCAACCAATAACTTGCCGGCCGCACCAGCAACAGGGGCACGTTTAGACGTGCCCCTCTGTACGAAAGAAGAGGACGGGAATGCCAAATGTCGTTTTGGTCGGAGCGCAGTGGGGCGATGAAGGGAAAGGGAAGCTGATCGATTTTCTGACGGTGAAGGCCGATTATATCGTCCGCTTTCAGGGCGGCAATAACGCGGGCCATACCGTGAAAATCGGCGGCGATAAGTTTATCCTGCACCTGATCCCGTCCGGGATACTGCACAAGGGGAAAGTCTGCGTCATCGGCAACGGCGTGGTCGTCGACCCGCAGGCGTTGTTGAAAGAGATGGACGAGCTGACCGCGAAAGGCATCGAGGTGGACAGGAACTTTTACGTGAGCGAGGCCTGCCACATCATATTCCCGTACCACCGCCAGCTCGACCTCCTCAAAGAGGCGAAGATGGGCTTGCTGAGGATCGGGACAACCGGCCGGGGGATCGGGCCCGCCTACATGGACAAATTTTCGCGTGTGGGGATCCGTCTCGTCGACCTGCTTGACGAGAAGGTGTTTGCGCGCAAGCTCGAGGCGAACCTCGAAGAGAAAAATCAGATATTGACCAGGATCTACGCCGAACAGCCGGTCCGCGCATCGGAGATCCTGGAGCCGTATCTCGCTTTTGCCGAGCGCCTGCGGAAATTCTCGGCAAACACCTCGGTATTGCTCAATGACGCCCTGCAGAAGAAAAAGAACATCCTCTTTGAAGGGGCGCAGGGGACCCTGCTGGATATCGATTTTGGGACATACCCCTTCGTGACCTCGTCGAACCCGACGGCAGGCGGCGCCTGCACGGGGACCGGCGTCGGCCCGACGGCGATCGATACGGTGATCGGCGTGGCGAAGGCGTATACCACGCGCGTCGGCGAGGGGCCGTTCCCGACCGAATTTGACGAGGAATTGTCCGATAAGATCCGCAAAGAGGGCGGGGAGTTCGGCGCGACGACGGGACGTCCGCGGCGCTGCGGCTGGTTTGATGTCGTGATCCTGCGGCACGCCGTGGCGGTCAACGGCCTTGATTCGATCGCCATCACCAAGCTGGACGTCCTGGACATTCTGCCGAAGATACAGATCTGTACCGCCTACCGGCACAAGGGGAAGGCATACGAACATTTTCCGCAGAGCATGGACATTTTGCGGGAGTCCGAGCCGGTATACGAAGAGTTTGACGGCTGGCAGTGCAGTACGAAGGACGTGAAGAAATACGACGAGTTGCCCGCGAACGCGAAGAAGTACCTGGCGCGCCTGGAAAAACTGGTTGGTGTAAAGATCAAGATCATCTCCGTCGGCGCGGAGCGGGGAGAGACGTTGTTCTTGGAAAGTATCTTCTAAAATGGGGACAGTCCCCATTTTAAGCCCATTTTAAGCAGGTGCCATGCAAAAGACAATCGACGGCATCGATCCGCATAAGGTCCCGAAACACATCGCCATCATCATGGACGGCAACGGACGTTGGGCGAAGGCTCGGCGCCTCTCGCGGATCGACGGGCATAGGGCGGGCGCGGAATCGATCAAGGTGATCACAGAGGCCGCCGGAAACATCGGTGTCAAGTACCTGACGCTCTACGCCTTCTCGGTGGAGAACTGGAAACGGCCGAAGGCGGAGGTGAACGCTCTGATGAGCCTCCTGCGGGTTTTCCTGCGCAAAGAGCTCAACGAGCTGATCAAGAACAAGATACGGCTGGTGTCGATCGGGCGGACCGGCGAACTTCCGCCGGCATCGCGGGCTGAGCTCAGGCGTTCCGAAGAGATCACGAAGGACAACGACAAGCTCTTCGTGACGCTGGCGCTCAACTACGGCGGACGGACGGAGATCGTCGACGCGGCAAGAGAGATCGCCCGCAAGTGCGTTGCGGGGGAGCTCAAGCCTGACGATATAGATGAATCGGTGTTTGCGCGGCATCTCTACGGCGCGAAATATAACATCCCTGACCCGGAGCTGATGATCAGGACGAGCGGGGAGATGCGCATCAGCAATTTTCTTCTCTGGGAACTTTCATACGCGGAGCTGTATGTGACGAAAACGCTGTGGCCCGATTTCCGTGAACTGGACCTCTATGAGGCGATCCGGGAATACCAGAACAGGGAACGCCGTTTCGGGGGGATTTAATGCTTTTACAACGACTGATCAGTTCGCTTTTTCTGACGGCGCTGTTTTTCTATACCTTGCTGGTGAGCCATACGCATATTTTCTTTTTCCTTATCGTCATCAATATCCTGGTCGCGATCGGGATGTATGAGATCCTCACCTTTGTCGAGAAGAAGGGGGTGCCGGTCTTCAAGCTCTATGTCATTTTCTGCGGCGTCGTGCTGCTGACGACCATATTCGCCTGCGTCTATAAGAATATCCAGTCCAGCGACCTTGCCGCCAGCGTCATGCTGGTCCTTTTTTTCGGGCTGTTCATCCTCTATTCCCGGAAGTCCGACCTGAGCGGTTCGCTTCTCGGTGTTTCGGCGTCGATTGCAACGGTTTTTTACGTGAGCTGGCTGTTCTCGTTCCTCGTGCGGATCAATTTTCTTCCCGGGGTCGACGGCCGGATGTATATCTTTTTTATCTTCTTCATGGTATTCCTTGCCGACGTTTTCGCCTATTTTACCGGCACCTGGTTGGGGCGCCATCCGCTGGCCCCCACGATCAGCCCGAAAAAGACGGTGGAGGGGGCTTTCGGCGCGGCAGCCGGCGCGCTGTTCGGCGCCGCGGTGAGCAAATTCATCTTCGTGCCGGAAGTGGCGTGGCACCATATCATATCGATGGGGCTCCTGGTCGGTATTATTTCCCAGATCGGCGATCTGTTTGAATCGATCCTGAAGCGGGACGCCGGGGTCAAGGACTCGGGGCGTATCCTGCCCGGCATGGGCGGCGTGATGGACCTCATTGACGGGCTTCTCTTCTGCGCCCCGGTGCTCTATCTGTATTTGAAAGTATTTGTCAGGTAACTGAACCTTTTCACCCCACCCATTCCCGCCCCCATCGAGGGGGATGGTTGAGAAAGGGGTGTGTGCGAGATTCCCTCATGAAGAACATCTCCATCCTCGGCTCCACCGGGTCCATCGGCAAAAGCACCCTTGAGGTGGTGCGCAGGTCCAGGCAGTTCAGGATCATCGGCCTTTCGGCCAAGAGCAATATCGCGCTCCTCCTCGAGCAGGTGAAGGAATTCAATCCGCAGACCGTCGCGGTGTGGGATCGGGACTCCGCCGACCGGCTAAAAAAAATGGCGCCGAAGGGGCTCCGGATCGTGACCGGCATGGAAGGGCTGTGCGAAACGGCCGCTTGCCGGAAAAACGACCTGGTCGTTTCGTCGCTGGTCGGTTCTGTGGGGCTCATCCCGACGCTTGCTGCGATTGACGCCGGTATCGATATCGCCCTGGCCAACAAAGAGGTCCTGGTCATGGCGGGCGCCATCGTTATGGCAAAGGCGCGCGCGAAGGGAGTGAAGGTGCTCCCGGTGGACAGCGAACACAGCGCGATCTTTCAGTGCATCGGCAGCGGCAGGAAAGAAGAGGTCAGGCGGATCATCATTACCGCCTCCGGCGGCCCTTTTGTCGATCTGCCGCAGGCGAAGCTCCGCACGGTAACCGTGCGGGAGACGCTCAATCACCCCCGCTGGTCAATGGGCCGGAAGGTTACCGTCGATTCGGCCTCCCTGATGAACAAGGGGCTCGAGGTCATTGAAGCGCACTGGCTCTTCGGCCTTGATCTCTCAAAGATCGATGTGGTGATCCATCGCGAGAGCATTATCCATTCGATGGTTGAATACGTCGACGGCTCGATCATCGCACAGTTGAGCGTGCCGGACATGAAGATCCCGATCCAGTACGCGCTGACCTACCCCGCCCGCGCGGAGAACCGGGCGCACTTTATCGATTTTTCAAAGCTCAAGAACCTTTCGTTCGGATTGCCGGACCGGAAAAGGTTTCCGGCGCTGGCGCTTGCCTATCAGGCGGCGCAAAAAGGCGGGACGGCGCCCGCCGTCCTGAACGCCGCGAACGAGATCGCGGTCCATGAGTTTCTCGAAGGAAAAATAGGTTTCCTTGACATGGCAGTTGTTGTAAGATCTGTCCTGTCGAAACACGCGCACCGGAAGAGCCCGACGGTCGCCCAGATCCTCGCGGCGGACGAGTGGGCGCGGGTCCAGGCGGAAATATTTTGTGAAGAAATAGTTAGGAAATAATCGCGTCATCGCGAGCGAAGCGCGGCGGTCTCAAATGAGAAGCCTATTCTTTGAGATTGCTTCGGCCGCCTCCGGCGTCCTCGCAATGACAGCAAGGAGTCACATGCTCTATATACTGGCAATGTTGTTCGTGCTCGGCGTCCTGGTCTTTATCCACGAGCTGGGCCACTTTATCGTTGCCCGGCTCTGCGGCGTCCGGGTGGAGAAATTCTCGCTCGGGTTCGGTCCGAAACTCTTAGGCGTCAAGAAGGGGCACACCGAATATCTGATCTCCGCTTTTCCCCTCGGCGGGTATGTCAAAATGGCCGGTGACGAACCGGACGGCGACCGCAGCGGCGCGCCCTGGGAATTTTACGCAAAGAAGCCCTGGCAGCGCATCGCTGTCGTCTTCGCGGGGCCGTTCATGAACCTTGTCCTGGCGGCCGCGGTCTTCAGCGGGATCTTCATGGTCGGGATGCCGGTGATGACGTCTAAGATCGGCGACATTAAAAAAGGGTATCCGGCGGATTTCGCCGGGCTCAAGAAGGGGGACGAGATCGTCGCGTTGAACGGCAAGCCGACGAAACGGTGGGACGAGCTGACAAAGGCCATCTACGGGAGCGCGGGGAAAGAATGCACCTTTACGATCAAGCGCAATGTCGATATCAATGTGGAGAAGACGACGCTCGAGGTCGTCCAGTTCCGTATCCGCATTACGCCCAAAGAGGAGCGCCTGAAAGACATCTTCGGCAATGAACACCAGATCGGCATCATCGGCATCACCCCCTCCATGGAACTGATCAAGGAAAAGATGGGTTTCTTCGGGGCGGTAAGGCACGGCTGTGCCTACACGGCGCAGATGACCGCGATGACGTATCAGGGGATCTGGCTTCTGATCACGCGGCAGATCCCGGCAAACTCGATCGGCGGGCCGATCCTGATCGCGAAAATGGCGGGGGAGACGGCGAAAATGGGGATCGTCCAGCTCTTTAATTTTCTCGCGGTCCTCTCGATAAGCCTTGCCGTGTTGAACCTCCTGCCGATACCGATCTTAGACGGGGGCCACATCATGTTTTACACGTTTGAGGCGGTCAGGCGCAAACCGATGAGCTTGAAAGCCCAGCTCATCGCGCAGAAGGCCGGCCTGGCGATCCTGGTCGCGCTGATGGTCTTCGCGACGTATAACGATGTTACGCGTTTCGCGGACAGCATCAAGAATATGGGCAAGAAGATCTACGGGCTGGTGAGCCCGGAGAAAAAATAAACTCGAAATTCGAATAGCGAAACTCGAAACAAATACGAAATACGAAATCTAAAATATACTATTGTTTTGAGCATTTGAAATTCGGATTTCTGATTTGCTTCGGATTTCGTGCTTCGAAATTTTGATTTTCTGCGGAATCTATATGATAAAAAGACGCAAAACGCGCAGGATCATGGTCGGCAATGTCGCCGTCGGCGGCGGCGCGCCGGTCTCTGTTCAGTCGATGACCACCACCGACACGCGCAATGTTTCACAGACCGTCGATCAGATCGACCAGCTGGCGAGCGCCGGCTGTGAGATCGTCCGGGTGACGGTCAAGGATCTGGAATCGGCGAAGGCGCTCTGTTACATACACAGAGAGATCGAAATACCGCTTGTGGCCGATATCCATTTTGATTACCGCGTGGCGCTGGAATCCGCGAAATACGCCGATTGCATCAGGCTCAACCCGGGAAATATCTATAAGCCGGCGGAGGTCAAAAAGGTCATCGGCGTTTGCAAGGAACGGGGGATACCGATCAGGATCGGGGCGAATTCCGGTTCGATCAGGCGCGGGGCAAAGAAGATCAAGGGCCTGACCGGCGTGTCTGCGGACATGGTGAGCGGCGTCCTTGAGTATCTGAAAATATTCGAGAAAGAAAAATTCCACCATATTAAGATATCTCTCAAGGCGTCGAATATCTTCGACACGGTGATGTCGTACCGGGCGCTGGCGAAGGAGTGCGACTATCCGTTCCATCTTGGCATCACCGCGAGCGGCCTGTCGTTCGCCGGGACGATCAAGTCGGCGATCGGCGTCGGCGCCCTGCTCCTGGACGGGATCGGCGACACGATCCGGGTGTCATTGACCGCAGATCCGGTGGAGGAGATCAAGGTCGGCCGGGAGATCCTGAAATCCCTCGGTCTCAGAAATTTCGGGCCGGTGATCGTGTCATGTCCCACCTGCGGCCGGGCGGAGATTGACCTCATCACGCTGGCCCAGCAGATACAGGAGAAGGTGAAGGACTTCGGCAAGCCGGTCGAGATCGCCGTCATGGGCTGCGTGGTCAACGGCCCCGGAGAGGCGAAAGACGCCGACATTGGTATCGCCGGCGGCAAGGGGGTCGGCATTATCTTCCGCAAAGGAAAAGTGATCAAGAAAGTCTCAGAGAATAAACTCCTTGATGAGTTTATGAAAGAATTGCACAAGATGGTCTAATTGCCTTTCCCTCTCGCTCGAGGCGTGCCCCGTCATCTTGCAGGGAGAGATGGTTGAGGGAGAGGGTGTTAAATGAAGAGGAGAACAATTGTTTTATGAGATACTCAACCGGATTTTTCCCCACGATCAAGGAAGTGCCGCAGGAGGCCGAGATCGCCAGCCACAAGCTGATGATCCGCGCGGGCTACATCCAGAAGCTCTCGTCGGGATTGTACACCTATCTGCCGCTGGGCCTGCGCGTCATCGAGAAAGTGAAAAAGATCGTGCGCGAAGAGCTCAACCGCTGCGGCGCGATCGAACTGCTGATGCCGATCCTCCAGCCGCGCGAGATATGGGAGCGGAGCGGCCGCTACACGATCATGGGAGAGCTGATGATGCGGTGCAAGAACCGGGAGCTCAGGGAATTCGTCCTTGCGCCCACGCACGAAGAGATCATTACCGATATTGTCTCCAAGCGGGTCAACTCCTACAAGCAGCTGCCCCTCAATTTTTACCAGATCCAGACGAAATTCCGCGACGAGCTCCGGCCCCGTTTCGGCGTTGTCCGGGCCAAAGAGTTCATTATGAAAGACGGCTATTCGTTCGACGCCGACCAGGAAGGGGCCGACCGGAATTACCTCAGCATGTACAAGGCCTATGAGCAGATTTTTAAGCGCTGCGGCGTCCGGGCGGTGCCGGTGCGCGCCGACACGGGCGTGATGGGGGGCAACGAGTCGCACGAGTTCATGGTGCTGGCCGCGAGCGGCGAAGACGCGATCGCGATCTGCAAAGGGTGCGGCTACGCGGCAAACGGCGAACTTGCCGAGCGCGTGCCCGCGGGGCGCGAGACGCAGAAAGAGGAGTCCCTGCCGTTAGAAGAGGTCCACACACCCGAGATGCGGAGCGTCGAAGAGCTGACGGCGTTTTTCAAGACCGAGCCGTTTAAGTTCATCAAGACGATGATCTACAAGATCGATGACGAGGTTGTCGCGGTCCTGGTGCGCGGCGATATAGACATCAACGAGGTAAAACTCAAAAAGATATTCAACACGAACAACGTCGCGTTGGCAGATCCCGCGACGATTGAAAAGTCGACAGGCGCCCCGGTCGGATTTGCGGGCCCGGTCGGGTTGAAGATCCGCGTGATCGCCGACCATTCGGTCAGGGACATCACCAACGCGATTACCGGCGCCAACAAGAAAGATACGCATGTGAAGAACGTCAACTTCTCCCGCGATTTCGACATCCAAGAATTTGACGACCTCGGGACCGTAAAATCGGGCGATACGTGTGTCAAGTGCGGCGGCGTCCTCGATGTCCAGCGGGGGATCGAGGTGGGGCAGGTCTTCAAACTCGGGACAAAATACAGCCTTTCTCTCGATGCAACGTTTCTCGATAAAACCGGCGTGAAACAGCCGGCGATCATGGGCTGTTACGGGATCGGTGTCTCGCGCACCGTCGCGGCGATCATCGAACAGAACAACGACGAGAACGGGATCGTCTGGCCGATCTCGGTCGCCCCGTACGAAGTTGTCGTGATCCCGCTCACGACTAAGGACGAGGCGCTCTCGAAGGCCAGTATGCACGCCTACGAGGCCCTCGTCAGGGCGGGGATCGAGACCGTCATAGACGACCGGGATGACAGCGCAGGCGTCAAGTTCAAGGACGCCGACCTGATCGGTTTCCCGGTCAAGCTGATCTTCGGACAGAAAAGCTTTAAGGACGGCAATGTCGAGATCAAGATGCGCAAGGACGGCAAATCGACCCTCGTCCCCGTCGACCAAGCCGTCGCGAAGATCAAAGAGATCGTCTCGCAGGAAAAATTGTACGTCTAAATGTCTTATTGTTAGAAAGAATAAAAAAATATTGACATGCCGCCGCAAGGTGGTACGATAGATACGAATTAAGTGCCTTTAATTCAGCCCTGAGAGGCTGGCAAGGGAGCCGAAATGAAACTGACGAATCATAACGCCTACAGACTGTAAAAAGTGTGCAGGCGTTTTTTTTGCCTCTAAGCAGTCATTGCGAGGAGCGGTAGCAACGAAGCAATCTCATAAAGAAAGCGCTTCACCTTGAGATCGCCACGCCTGCCTGAGCAGGCTCGCGATGACAGAAATAGACAGGATGGATGTATGAGAGAAAATCAAATGATGGACAACAAGGCGATTGAGCGGGCGATCGTCCGTATCAGCCACGAGATCATTGAGAAAAACAAGGGCGCGAAGGACCTCGTGGTGGTGGGGATCAGGACGCGTGGCGTGCACATCGCCGAGCGGATCGTCAAATGCATCAAGGAGATCGAGAAGGTCCAGACGCCGATGGGGGCGCTCGACATCACGTTCTACCGCGACGACCTCGACATCAGGGAAAAACAGCCGTCGGTGAAGAAGACGGAGATCTCGTTCGATATCGCTGACAAGATCGTGATCCTGGTTGACGACGTCCTCTTCTCGGGGCGCTCGATCAGGGCGGCCTTGGACGCGCTGATCGATTTCGGCCGGCCGGCGAAGATACAGCTGGCGGTCCTGATCGACCGGGGGCACCGCGAACTGCCGATCAGGCCCGATTATGTCGGGAAGAACGTGCCGACCTCGCACGGTGAAAAGGTGAAGGTGCGGTTGAAGGAGACGGACGGGAAGGAAGAAGTGGTGCTGGTGGGACAGGAATAGTGCTGTCATTGCGAGGCTGCCGCAGGCAGCCGAAGCAATCTCAAAGTGAAAAAGCTAAACCTTGAGATCGCCACGCTTCGCTCGCGATGACAGATAATCAAGGATCATGCTATGACGACATGGACGCGAAAAGATCTGCTCGGGATCAAGGACCTCTCGAAGGAAGAGCTGGAGCTCATCCTGCAGACGGCGGAATCTTTCAAGGAAATCTCCCTGCGGCCGATCAAGAAGGTGCCGGCGCTCCGCGGTAAAACGGTCGTCAATTTCTTCTTCGAAGCGAGCACGCGCACGCGCACGTCGTTCGAGCTCTCCGCAAAACGCCTCAGCGCCGATATACTCAGCGTATCGGTACCGACCAGCAGCGTTACCAAAGGCGAATCGCTTAAGGACACGATCCGGAACCTCCTCTCGCTCAAGGTCGAAGTGATCATTATCAGGCATTCCGATGCGGGGGCGCCCCAGCTGATCGCCGACTATTTCAAGAACGTCTCCGTGATCAATGCCGGGGACGGTTCGCACGAACACCCGACGCAGGCCCTGCTCGATCTGTATACCATCAAAGAGAAGAAGGGAAAGATCGCCGGGCTCAATATCGCGATCGTCGGCGATATCCTCCACAGCCGCGTAGCGCGGTCGAACATCTGGGGGATGACGAAGCTCGGCGCGAAAGTGACGGTGGTCGGGCCGCGGACACTGATACCGGTCGAGGTTGAAAAGATGGGTGTCACCGTCGAGACCGACCTCATGAAGGCGATCAAGCAGTCAGATGTCATCTATATGCTGCGGATCCAAAACGAACGGCTCAAAAGCAATCTCTTCCCGTCGATCAGGGAATACGCGCGCCTCTACGGACTTAATGCGGAAAAGCTCAAGGAAGCGAAGAAAGACGTGATCATCATGCATCCGGGGCCGATCAACCGCGGCGTCGAGATATCGAGCGAAGTAGCCGACGGGCCCTATTCGGTGATCCTCGATCAGGTCACCAACGGCCTCGCGGTGCGGATGGCGGTCCTGTTTCTCATTGCGGGTGCGAAGAAGAGCGTGAAGGAACTGGAGAAAGAATAATGAAAGCACGAAACACGAAATACGAAATACGAAACAAATCCGAAATTCGAAATCATAATGAACAAAACCATGCATATGTTGTTTGGGATTGTTCTGATTTTGAATTTGTTTCGAGCTTCGATATTCGAGTTTCGGGTTTTGACAAGATATGCTGCATGTGAAACATTGAAAATGAGAGAACAAAATATGCAAATTCTATTAAAGAACGGCCATGTGGTTGATCCCGTCAATAACATTGACGGTGTGTGCGATATCCTGATCAAGGATGGCCGCATACAGGAGATCAGGAAAAATGGGGACAGTCCCCATTTTTCCAAAGAGGACGGCGCCCAAACGATTGACCTGGCCGGCAAGCATGTATTCCCCGGGTTGATCGACATGCACACCCACCTGCGGGAGCCGGGACGGGAAGACGAAGAAACGATCTTTTCGGGGACGAGAGCGGCGGCGCGGGGCGGGTTTACATCGGTGCTGTGAATGCCGAACACCTTCCCCTTGATAGACAATTCCGAGACCGTCGAATTTATCAACGCAAAGGCGAAGAAAGAGGGCATCGTTAATGTCTTCCCCGTCGGCGCGATCACCAAGGGCGAGGACGGAAAAGAGCTTGCCGAAATGGGCGATCTCAAGGATGCCGGCGTTGTCGCGATATCCGACGACGGCAAGTCGGTGCCGGATTCGAACCTGATGCGCCGCGCCATGGAGTACGCCGGGATGTTCGCCCTGCCGATACTGTCACACTGCGAAGACATTTCTTTGTCGAAAAATGGTGTCATGCACGAGGGGTATTATTCAACGATCCTCGGACTGACGGGTATACCGGGCGCATCCGAAGAGGTGATGGTTGCGCGCGATCTGATCCTGTGCGAAAAGACGGGGACGCACCTCCATATTTGCCATAC
>Ga0351843_1180_pt2 | contig 11459 bp, 8 predicted proteins | sample TotcelHFGM3001L4_FD_206878 | JGI IMG/M metagenome (GOLD analysis project Ga0351843, IMG submission 206878) | Enriched cells from coal bed in the Powder River Basin, Montana, United States - Total cells FGM rep1 HSBNCT.FGM.300.1.L4 ...
GAGGGGAAGGGCGCGTTCACCGAGGATCTGTCTAAATGTATCCGACTGGAAGCCGGCGAATTCTCCCGCATCTCCCTTGATCTTTTTCTTCCTTGCGATCAGACCCAGAAGGGCCTGGTGGAAACGCTCATCGCACGACCCGTCGTAGAGCACGCCGGGCGCCCCGTTCACCCGGGCCGGCGCAATGACATACTGAGGGAACTCCGTCATGATGCGGCTCGCCGCCTGATCAGCGGCGACAAACAAAGGGACACTGTACCGCTGAGGATCACCGCCGATGTACGTAACCTCGATGACGGACAGAGTGGACATCCCGCCGCTGTCCGGAAGCACCGCGCATTCGACGACCTGCGCCCCGCGGACCGTCTTTCCCTCTCCGCGGAACCAACGGTTGGCGGCGAGGTAGCGCAGGAGCACATCCCCCTGGAGCTTCGCCCTGACATCGGCGGCCGTCAATCCTCCCGCGGCCGTGTCGATGACCAGCTCGGGCTGGTCCTTCACCCGCTCTTCCGCGCGCGCCACGGCATTCTGCTGACGCAGCTGGAACCAGAAATGGCAGTGCGGCCCAAGGGTGATCACATACGGCGCTTCGCGTATCACGGGAAATGCGTTCCGGCTGAACACCTCCGCGGGCACCCACCCGGCGTACCGCGCCAGGTCGAGCTCGACGACCTGCGAAAAACGCGAGAGGTTCACGACCACAAGGATCACCTCATCTCCGCAGCGCCGGATAAAAGCGAGGACCTTCGGATTATCGGGAAGGAGAAAATCGATCGTCCCCCTGCTGAAGGCCTTGAAACGCTTGCGCATCGCGATAACGCGCTTCATCCACCACAACAGCGAAGACAGGTTTTTTTCCTGGTTCTCCACATTCACCGCCTCGTAGTTGTATTCGGAATCCATGATGAGGGGCAGATAGAGCTGATGCGGGTTTGCCCGCGAAAATCCGCCGTTGCGGTCCGGGCTCCACTGCATCGGCGTCCTGACGCCGTTGCGGTCGCCGAGGTAGAAGTTGTCCCCCATCCCGATCTCGTCCCCGTAATAGATCACCGGCGTGCCGGGCATGGAAAAAAGGAGGATGTTCATCAGCTCGATCTTCCGCCGGTTATTGCCCAGAAGCGGCGCGAGCCGCCGCCTGATGCCCAGGTTGATCTTCGCGCGGGGATCGTCGGCGAATACCCGGTACATGTAATCGCGCTCCTCGTCGGTGACCATCTCCAGCGTCAACTCATCGTGATTGCGCAAAAACAGCGCCCACTGCGCGGACTCGGGGATGACAGGCATGGGGTCGAGGATGTCGACGATCGGGAAGCGGTCCTCCTGCTGGATCGACATGAACATGCGCGGCATGATGGGGAAATGGAACGCCATATGGCACTCGTCGCCATTCCCGAAATAAGAGGCGGCGTCTTCCGGCCACTGGTTCGCTTCCGCCAGAAGCATTTTGCCGGGAAACTTCCTGTCGACGTGGGCCCTCATCTTTTTCAGGAACTCGTGCGTCTCCGGCAGGTTCTCGCAGGCGGTCCCGTCCCGCTCGAAGAGGTACGGAACGGCGTCCAAACGCAGGCCGTCAACGCCCATCTCAAACCAGAAATCGATCACCCGGAGCATCGCGCGCTGGACAACCGGATTGTCGTAATTCAGGTCCGGCTGATGCACGTAAAACCGGTGCCAGTAATAGGCCTTGGCGACGGGGTCCCAGGTCCAGTTCGACTCCTCAAAGTCCTTGAAAATAATGCGGGCGTCTCTGAACGCGTCCGGCGTATCGCTCCATTGATAAAATTTCCGCCACGACGAACCCGGCTCCGCGCGGCGGGACCGCTGGAACCAGGGGTGCTGGTCGGACGTATGGTTGAGGACGAGCTCGGTAATGACCCGGAGGCCGCGCCGGTGCGCCTCTCTCAGGAGTTCCCTAAAATCGCGAAGGTCCCCGTAGGAGGGATGAATACTGACGTAATCGGCGATATCATACCCGTCGTCCTGCATGGGCGACGGATAAAAGGGAAGGAGCCACAGCGCCGTAACGCCGAGGTCCTGAAGATAATCGAGCTTCGAGATCAGGCCCCGGAAATCGCCCATCCCGTCGGAGGTGCTGTCGCAAAACGCCTTGACGTGGAGCTCGTATATCACCGCGTCCTTATACCAGAGCGGGTCTGCGCCGGCTATAACGGTATGATGGTTCATAATTTTTTCCTGCCCGACCGCCGGCGTTTAGACCGCGGCCGCACCTTTCATCTCGGTAACTCTGATCTTCGGCAAGGAGGTCCCTTCCTCCCTGAACTTCGCTATCAGCTTCTCCCGTATCTCACAGCGGAGGTTCCAGGCCGACGGCGCGTCAGCCGCCCTGCACAGTACCCGCAAGACCATCGATTTTTCGGTAACATCGACCACCTGCACGCAAGACATCTTTTCCGGCGTCGAATAGTCGCTCGCCGCGACGATATCACGCACCCATCCCCTGACGTTCTCGACATCGCAGGTAAAATCGACATGGAGCATCACGACGCCGAGCAGAGAGGGGTCCTTGATCGTCCAGTTCTGGATGACCTTGGCCGACAGCACGCTGTTGGGGACCATGATCCGCCGGTTGTCCCAGGTACATATGACGGTGTGCGAGAGCAATATCTCCTCGACCGTGCCGTACTCGCCGTCAAATATAACCGCGTCGTTCAGCCTGATCGGCTGTGAAAAAGATATCGTGATGCCCGCGATAATGTTGGACAGCGCGCCCTGCGCTGCGATGCCGATGACGATCCCGGCAACCCCGGCCGACGCCAGGAGCCCCGCTCCGACGGTACGCACGGTCTCGAACTGCATCAGGAAGATCGTGAACGCAAAAAAATAGATCCCGGCGGTGACAATCCGGCGGGTGATCGTGATCTTCGTCTCCGCCGGCGACACAGCTGCCGGGTCCGTTTTTGCCAGCGCGGTAATAAATTTTTTCTTCCAGCGCGAGAGGAAAACGTTAATAAACCGTACAGCAAAGACGCTGATGATAACTATCAGAAGAGTGACAATCAGCTTGGAAAACACCTTGTCTTCACTCATCGCGCGGAACAGCGCATCAAACGTCACTGACATGGGGATATCTCCTTTCCGGACAACAGACCGGACTGGGCAGCGGGTGGTATGACAGAAGCGGGATACACCCCCCAGATCGACTCATAAAAAACAGGCCGCCGGGTGCGATAACATCCTGAGGCGGCCCGATCTTCCGGCACACGTTATACGGAAGACTTTCCGACGGGCCCGGCTTGATTATATAAAGACACCCATCCCGATAACAAGGGATATTTCAACCATGTTGTGCAAGGGGGCAGCGCCGCACTATTTCTTCTTCTGCGCGCGGCGCTGGGTCCTGGCGACCGCTTTCACCATCCGGTCGTACGCCGCGTTGGGTGTGCTCCCCTCGGTCAGGTGGTCGGCGCAGATCGCCGCGTACCCCGTGCGGTTCCTGATCTTGAAAATCCTGACCGTCAGCGATCCGATCTTCATGGGGCCTCCTTGTGTGGTACCGGTGTATTATTATTTTTTCTTCCGCGGAGGGAATTGAGAAAGCATCTGCGAGACACCCTTATCGATCCTCTTTTGTTTCTCCGCCGGCCTGAGTTTTTTGTTGACCCGCCCTTCCATCGAGCTGCGCCAGACAAGGTTCTTGGTCCGTGCGTCTGCGATGTCCAGAACCAGCGTGCCTTCATAGTAGACCTCCGTGCGTTTTTGTCCGGCCGGACCCGCGTACGGCGCGACACGGTCGTAAAACGCATCGGACATGTCATCGTAGCGCGTATCAAGGATGAACTCCTCGACCTTGGGCTCAACGACCGCATGGTACCCGATCATGAAATCGGGCGCCGCGGCATTCATCACAAACCCTCTCTTCGCCAGCTCTACCTCCACCGAGGCCTTCACGGTCTGATCCAGGGCCGCGGGATCGTCCACACCGGTCACACCCCGCGGCGTCATCCACGCGTAACTCTTGAACTGTGAAAAATCAACCGTCGTGTCATAATTGGTTTTAACATCGGCGGCGTGACACGCCGCAGCGCAACAACAGATGAGCGCCGCCGCAGCTAACTTCTTCATACACCCCTCCCCCTATTTCTCTCCGTCCCGGTTAATCATCCCGATCATCTCGTAGAGCCTCCCGTAACACCGCCGGTTGAACTTCATGACCAGCCGCGGCAGATGGACGTGGTCGCCTTCGCGGAGCTCAGTTTTTGTCGGAGACGAAATCCTGATATCGCCCCCTGCGAGGATATCCTTGAAATCACGGTTCAACTGCCGCACCGTTTTTTCGGAAGGTTTTTCATTGAGCCGGAGCACCGTCAGGGCGCCGGCGTACCGTATCGAGTGGTAGACGCGATAAAACTCTTCGATGTACGCGACCGCCTCGTCGACGCTTTTGACGATACGGAACAGCTGATAATCTTCTTTGCTGATAAAACCAGGGTGCAGCAATTCGCGGTCCACGAAACGTTTCCATGCCGCCCAGTAGGAGGCCCCTTCCGGCTCCATCATGACGATCGGCCGGGGCCGGGCCTTCCCGGTCTGGACCAGGGTGAGCATCTCAAAACCTTCGTCATGCGTGCCAAACCCGCCCGGGAACAGCGCCGTCGCATCGGTCTCTTTGATGAAGACCAGCTTTCTGACAAAGAAATATTTGAAGTTGATGATCTTGTCTTTTTCGTCGATGAACGGGTTGGGTTTCTGCTCGAACGGCAGGCGGATGTTCAGCGCGAACTCTCTCCCCTTACGCGCCCCTTTGTTGCCCGCCTCCATCACCCCGGGTCCGCCGCCGGTAACGACCATGCACCCTTTCTCCGTCAGCCGCCGCGCAAGCTCTTCGGCCATCCGGTATTCCGGGGAATGTTTTTTCGACCGCGCAGACCCGAATATGATCACCTTTTTGACATCCCGGTACGGAGCGAATATCTTGAACGAATAGCGCATCTCCTTGAGCGCGTTGTTGACGAGCTTGAGGTCGCTCCGGTCTCCCGATTCGGTCCCGAGCTTCACAACTGTCGTGAGTATCTCGCGCAGGAGATCCTTGGTCCCGGCGGCGCAGGACCGCTTGCCGAGCTCACCGATCAGGCCGTCGATCGCCGCGTCGCCGATCTCATATTCTTTCAATTGCTTCTTCATAGCAGAACTCTCTATTTTTTCTTGTATTGTTCCGACATCTTATCGGGCGTTTTTACATTGCCTCTGGACGAAAGCGACTCCTGCTCTTCTATGCCGAGTTTTGTTTTTTCCGCGGGTTTGAGCGATTCCCTGCGGGGCTGTATATTCATCTTAAAACCGTCCGTCACCCCTTTATTGAGGTCTTCAACCTTCCGGCTCCGCTCCCGCCTGATACCGGCCATATCCTTTTTTTCCTCATCGGTCAGCAACTGCGAAGAAAATTTAAACTGGTCGGATTGCCCTTTGTTGAGATCAACCGCTTTCATACCTCTTCCTTCACCGCCAAGCTCATCCGCCGCGCCGTATACAAAGGAAACCGCAGTAATCGCACAAACGGCGCAAAAAGCCAGACAACAGAACACGTAACGTCTCAACGTCATCATACCCTCCTTTCGCAATGGACCGCCTCGCCCCCCTCTCTGCATGCCGGTCCTTCGGTTCCTCCGATTGTATACCAATAAAACACCGCGTGCAATTTAGTTTATTCCTTCTCTCATTTTCTGTCATTTACGGGGAAATCCGCGGGCGTTTACCTGGTTGCAAACGAGCGCGCGTGAGGCGGCTGAATATGTTACTTGAGGAATTTCACCGCTATGGGGATGATGACCACGGCGGCAACCAGCAACACCGCCGCGATGATCAATATCATCATATGCCAATGAGGCACGAAGGGCGACCGGTATTTTTGCTCCCCACATACAAAGCGGCGCAGCTTCGCCGCCCGCTCGCTCTTTTCAGCGAGCCGGGGAAGAATGCCCGCAACGAGAAACACGCCGAAAAACAGCACAAAGAAGATGAGCACAAAGCCGCCGCCCGTATCACCGGCACGAAACACAGAAATAGAGGCATACAGGGACGCTAACGTACATGCCAGGAAAATACTGTTCATTATCCAGAATAACATGGTTCAGCCTTTCACGGGCTTATTTCGCCTTTTTCGCCTTCAGCCCGATCTTGCGCAGGCCGTTGCCGTAGAGAGCGCCGAGATAGGCGATCTTTCCCGGCATATCTTGCGGGTCTGTATCCTTGTTTTTTTCAAAATAGGCGGCAGGGTCCGCGGTGTCGCCGGTCTCGAAACTCCGGGCAAGGTCGATCCAGGACCTGTCCTGCATACCGTTGCGGTAAAACGAGGAGAGCTGTGCGTCTCCTGCCGCTTCATACAGAAAAACGGCCGCCGCGCAATATCTGTCGCCGTCTTTCCCTTTTGTGTATTCTGCCGCAGTATCGGCAAAACTGCGGGCGGCCGCGCCGTCGCCGGAGAGCCGGGCCGCCTTCACCGCCTTCTCGGCGCAATCCCAAAACCAGCTCTCTAGCAATATCTCGCTCCAGCGGGCGCGCACCGACAGGAGGGTCTTCAATGCCTCGACGGGCCGTTTCGCCTTCAGCTGTTCCTGCGCTTTCAGCTTGATCTTCCGGTCATCATCCAGCCACGTGCCGTACCTTTTCGCGACATAATCGGCTGCCTGCTGATCCCTCCCTGACAGCGCGAGGTCGGCGAGCGCCCCGTAAAACCAAGCCGTATCGCCCAGGAGTTTTTCCTCCTGTTTCCGTGATTTGAGCGCTCCCTCGACGCGCGCGAACCCGTCCGTATCGCCCTTGGCGAGATAGCGCCATGCCGCATGGCCATACTGCGCCGGAATAAAAGAATAATTAAAATCTTTCTCTTTTGAGAGGCCGATGCGCGGGAGCATCTTCTCAAGGACAGCAGGATCGGCCGTATCGCGCGAGGCGAGAAACTCATCGTCGGCAAGGTAATTCCTGTACTTCTCTTCCTTGATGCGGCCTGCGGCCTCCTGCGCCTTGCCTTCGTCCCCCACCCGGTAATAGACAAGGGCAAGCTCACGCCAGATATGATCAAGATCGTTTCCCTCGACAGGTTTGAGTGTTTGAGCGACCCTGCGGGCATTCTCCATATCGCCGGCAGCCAGATACGCCTGTGTCACCCGCAGGAGCTGTTCGAACAATATATAATCAAGTCTTGTTTCCACCAGCGCTTCGTCTTTTTTGATGAACTCGCTCGCCTCTTTCCCGCGGCCCGCATCCGCCAGCGCCGCCGCAAGGACCGGAAGGATTTCAATCCGCGTACCCAACTTGCTTTTCCCGTATATCGCCACCGCATCGTCAACCCGGCCGGCCAGGCCGAGGTCTTTAATAATATCCGTGGATACACCTATACCATCGGTATTCAGCAACAATGTGACTGCCCCGTCAAAGTCGTTCTTGCGATACATCCCTTTGGCAGCCGCCCAGAGAACATCGTTTTTTTTCTCACCGGTCAGCTGTCCGGCGATCTTGAGCGCCCCCTCACAATCGTCCGCCTCGGCGAGGGCCAGCGCATAATTTTTTTTCACCGTGTCCAGCTCATCAAACTTTTTGTCCGGGTAATGCTTGCCGATAAACCTCTCTGCAAGCGCCATGTCGCCGATATTCCCGAGCCAGTAACAAACACCTCTGATCGCGTCCGCGCGCGGTTCGATATCGTACGGTTCTTCTCCCTCCTCAACCACATGGCCCTTTTCCGGGAGCGCCAGCGCCGCCTCTTCGGCCTGCGTCACGATCTTCTCCATCTTCGCCTCGAGCGCGACCTCAAGCCGCGCGATCTCGTCTTCGACCTGCGCGCGATCCTCCGCTTGCGGAACGAAATGAAGGTATGCGTTGAACCAGGCGAGCGCGGCAAGCTCGTTGCCCGCCCTCGCATGCGCAAGCCCCATATTGAAATAGGCGGGGTAATAATTCGGGTCGGCCCTGAGGACCTCGTTGAAATATTTCAGGGCGATTGTCCAGGAGCCCTGCTCGGCCGCCATCGTCCCCTTTTTCATGATCTTCTCGAGATCAGCGGGTGAGAGTTTCTCTTCGGCCAGAAGGGAGAGGCAGCAGATGAAAAACATAAGTGTCATGATGAAAGCAATTGACGTTCTTATGCGCATAATGACTCCTTGTCTTCGCCCGCTTTGCAAAGGGGGGAATGGGGGGATTTATAGCCGATGAGAAATAATCCCCCTCTATCCCCCTTTATAAAAGGGGGATGTTTTTGCACAGTTATTCTTTTTCTTTGATCCCGATCTTGCGCAGGCCGTCGGCATATTCGACGGCAAGCCAGACGATCGTGAAGGGCATATCCTTCGGCTCTTTATTCTTATTTTTCTCAAAATAGGCGGCGGGGTTCGCCGTGTCGCCTTTTTCAAAGCTGCGGGCAAGTTCGATCCAGGAGCTGTCGCGCCTGCGGGCGCGGAACTCCGCGGCGAGTTTCTTGTCGCCGACGGCGTCATACAGATCAGCGATATTTCCAAATATCCTCTCGGCCTTTTTCTCCTGAGCGAAATGCGCGGCGGTATCGACAAAGGCGCGGGCGGTCTTGCCATCTCCCGCCTGCTGCACTTCCTTCACCGCCCGCAACGCCCCGTTCTGAAACCAGGTGTCAAAAAACATCTGGTCCCAGCGGGCACGCTGCGCCATGAGGATCTCGAGCACCGCAGCGGGGCGCTTCGCCGTAAACTCCTGACCGACTCTGAAAGCAAGCACCTTTCCCCGCTCATACAAACTATTTTCCAGCTTCGCGAAGAATCCGGCGGCGGCATCCTTGTTCCCCTCAGTGAGCGCACTGATCGTGAGCGCGCAGTAGAAGTCTTCGGGACGAAGTTCGTCTTTCTCCTGCCGCGATTGATGCGCCTTCTCGACACGCTCGAACCCCGCCGTGCCACCTTTCTTGAAATACTGCCATGCGACATATGCGTACTGTTCGGTCACTTCCGATCTCAAATAAGACGTCGCACAGGCGAGCTGCGGCAGCATTTTTTCAAGTTCGGGAAGATCCTTCTTCTTTCGCGCATCGGAAAACATATCGAGAAGAAGCAGTTCCTTGCAGTCATCCGCGTCTACTTTGCCGGCATACTCCCGGGATTTCTCTTCGTTCCCCAGCTGATATTCCAGGAGGGCAAGATATTTCCATACAATATCCTTCTGCTCGCCCCGCAGGACCGCTTCGATACTATCGGTCATCCTGCGGGCATTTGCGGTGTCGGCGGCCGCCGCATAGGCCTGCGCCACCCGCATGAGCCGCGGAAACCTGATATTCTCAATATCGCCGACCAGCGCTTCCTCTTTTTTGATCAGCTCGCTCGCCTCTTTTTGCCGTCCGGCTTCGGCCATTACCGCAGCCAGCGTCGGAAGCGCATCGAAGCGCGTTAATAAATTTTCCTTGATCTTGCCGTATACCGCAACGGCGTCATCAGCCCGTCCGGCCTGGCCAAGGTCCTCCAGGATGTATTTCATAGTTTCGATATATATGTCAGTATCGTTTATCTCCATAATCACCTTGACCAAGCCAGCAAGGTCGTCTTTCTTGTACATCATTTCCACCACCGCATCGAGCGCCCTGTCCTTGTCCTCCCCGCTCAACGATCCGGCGATCTTGAGCGCCGCTTCGCAGTCTCCCGCCTCCGCGAGCGCCACCGCGTAATCTTGCTTGACCTTGTTCATCTGCGCGTACGTTTCGTTCGGATAATGCCGGGCGACATACTTCTCGGCAAGCGCCATGTCGCCGATCCTCCCCAGGTTATAAAAGACGCTGTTGACCCCGTCTTGCCGCGGCGAGGAATACTCGTTCGCCCCTTTTTCCGGAAGCGCGAGCGCCGCCTCTTCGGCCTGCGCGACGATCTTGCCCATCTTCGTTTCCAGCGCCACCTCGAGCCGCGCGATCTCGTCCTCGACCTGCGCGCGGTCCGGGGCGTCGGGGACATAATGGAGATACGCCTTGAACCAGGCGATCGCGGCAAGCTCGTTGCCCGCCCTCGCGTGCGCGAGTCCCATATTAAAGTAGGCGGGAAAATAGAACTGGTCGGCCTGCAGGACCTCGTTGAAATATTTCAGGGCGACATCCCAGGAACCCTGCTCGGCCGCCATCGTCCCCTTTTTGAACGCCTTTTGAGTATCGGCGGCGGTGGGGTTATCTTCGGCGTTGACGGAAAGCTGTCCGCAGGAAAGCGAGATGCAGGCGATGGTGAAGAAGATCAATGACTTGATGTGCATGATGGTTCCTTATCTTCCCCCTTTGCAAAGGAGGGGGGTGATTCATCGCTGATGAGAAAAAATCCCCCTCTATCCCCCTTTATAAAAGGGGGATGTTCAAAATTATTTCGTCCCGGCAGCAAGGGCGTCCTCGTTCTTCTGTATCGTGCGCAGACCGTTAGCATACGCTCTCGCAAGCAACGCGATCGAGCCGGGAAGCTCTTGGGCATTTTTATTCTTTATCTTTTGAAAGTAGGCGTCGGGATCGGCCGTATCGCCCCGCTCGAATTCTTTGGCCAGCGTGAGCCAGGACCGGTCCTTGTCATAAGCAGCAAAACGAGCGGCACGTTCCTTTTCGCCGAGTTTCTCATACACCTTGCCGATCCGGCCGAAACTGTCGAACTGCTTTTCTTCCTGCGCGAAATCGGCGATCGCGTCCGCGAACTCTTTGAGCCGCGGCGACGGTCCCTTCACGAGCGCCTTTTCGCAGGCATCAAGGCCGGCCGCAATGATCCAGGCCTGCCGGTCGCTCCCCTTCCACTGCTCGCGTTCTGCCGTCAGCAGGGCGATCGCTTCATCAGGACGTCCCTCCTTTATTTCAAAATCCGCCTGCGCGCAAACACCCGCCTCGCGGACCCACTTGTCCGATATTTTCCGGATAGATTCGGCCGCCAGCTCCTTTTTGCCCGCTTTCCACGCCGATACCGCGATCTCCTTTTCGTACACCGCGATGGTTTTTATCGGGAATATATCCGCCGTTGCGCGGGCCATCTGTTCGATCCGCGCGGCACCCGCGCGGTCGCCGCTCTGGAGATACTGCCAGCCGACCTTAGCGAGCGTCTCGCCGAGCTCGAACATGTTGTACGGATTCGGCTCCAAATAGGTCAAAAACCTGTCCGCATCCGCATACTTTCCTCTTTTGATCAGATCATCAACGATAGTAAAGGCGGTGCGCGGCTTAAATGTCGGATCGGTCAGCATCCTCTGGATCTCCTCGGCCTTCTGCAGATCGCCCAGTTTCGCGTACAGGACCGCGGCCGGCATCAGCAGATACTCTTTTTGGTGCGGGTAGGTCGAGAAATCGAGGCCGTCGATGATCGCGCGGGCGCGAGCCGGCTCACCTGCCGCTTCGTATGCCCGGGCCGATTTGATGCCGTAGTCGAGTTTATCGCTGATGTCTTCATCCGCGTCGATCGCCGCCTTGAGTTTTTCGATGAGCGCTATCGCCTCGCCCTTGCTGCCGGCCGCCGCAAGCGCGCCTGCGACGGTCG
>Ga0351843_1247_pt1 | contig 11131 bp, 8 predicted proteins | sample TotcelHFGM3001L4_FD_206878 | JGI IMG/M metagenome (GOLD analysis project Ga0351843, IMG submission 206878) | Enriched cells from coal bed in the Powder River Basin, Montana, United States - Total cells FGM rep1 HSBNCT.FGM.300.1.L4 ...
GGATCGTCGCCCCATTCATCGCTGAGCAATTCGGGGGGCAGTTTTTTCTTCAGCGCCGCCAACTCGTCCGTCAATTCCAACAGCCGCTGGTCGTCACCGCTGAACTCCTGGACCAAGGCCGACAGCTCCAACAACGGCCCTTCGTCGATCGGCGGGACCACCGCCGCGGCAACGTCCGCCGTTTGGAATTTCACTTTCTCGACCCACACCTCGCCGGCCCCGGCGGCCACCGCGCGGACTTGATTCGCCCACGCTTCGGGCGCCGCCGCCAACGCGCGATGCGCCGCACAACGGCCCGTGACGACGACGCGCACCGCCAGCGGCAAATCGCCCTGCTCTCGCACCAGCCGCTGGAACGTCTGGCCGATCAAACCCAGCACGTCGTCGCCGCGTTTGGCGTCCTCCGCCGCGACGGTCAATTCGTGCCAGCGGAAGACGTCCAGCGGCACGAATTCCAGGGTGGGATGCCCGCGGTCGTCGACCGTCACCAGTTGGCAGCCCTTGCTGCCGCTCTCGCGAATATGGCGGCCTTGGATATTCCCGGGAAACACGATCGGCGGGTCTTCCTGCACCACGCGCGCTTTGTGAACGTGCCCCAGCGCCCAGTAGTCGTACTGCCGCGAAACCAGATCGGCGACCGAGCAAGGAGCGTACCGGGCGTGCTCGCCGCCCGTCATCTCCAGCGACGTGTGTAGCAGGCCGATGTTGAACGCGCCCGACCGGCCCAGCGGATATCGCTGGACGACGTTCTCGTCGACCACGGCCGACGCAAAGCCTTGACCGTGAAACACGACGTCCACGTCTTGCAAGCCGAAACCGAGCTGACGGCCGACGACCGATTCCGGCTTGCGCGTGGACAGCCGCCGCACGTTGTCCGGCAACTCCAGCGCGCGGGTCATCTTGTTGTCCGCATCGTGGTTGCCGCTGATCATCACCACGGCAATGCCGGCCTCGCGCAGCTTGCCCATCGCGCGGACGAAGAATAAACCGGTATTGAAATCCGGCCAGTTGCCGTCGTACACGTCGCCCGCAATGACGACGAACGCCACCTGATGTTCGACGGCCACCGCGACCAGGTTCTCCAGCGCCCGCCGCGTCGCGCCGCGGATTTCGTCGACCGGCGCACCGTCATACCGGTCCAGGCCCCGCAGAGGACTGTCCAAATGAATGTCGGCGGCGTGCAGGAATTTAAACATGGAATATGCTCTCGAATGGGCCAAGCCTTAACCTGGATCGTTCATGAGCCGATCGTAAGGCGAAGCGTAAGCGACGGCGCAGAAATAACTTGAACGAGTTTTACTTTCGCGGCGATCGGGTATAGTTCCATTCGCCGTGGAATTCGTGACGTTTGAGATTCCGTGTTTTCAGTCGCTCGTCGGTTACTTTGATCTTGGTCGGATAGCGGTTAGTATCGATGGCAATCCAGACGCGTCCTGAAAGTATACACGTCGATGCCAACCAAGGAAACAGCAGGAAAGACCAAGCCGGATCCGGTGCCGGCCTGTCCGGACTACGTCTCCGCCAGAGAAGGCGCTCGACTTATCCAGTCCCGGGAAGATCATTTGCGTCAAGCCCAAAACGGGATCGCTTCACTTGCAATCAGGATTCCGGTATCATGGCAGCGGTGTGCGGAAATGGCACTGTTCAGCGAGGTTCAGCGGCGGCCGAGGAGTACTCGGCATGAGCTTCGTGCGGCAGGACACGGGCGAGCGACTGTTGCCTCGCGTCGAGCGTGCGGCTCGCGAGGCAGAGGCCCGACAGGCAGCGGAAGCCGAGATTGCCAGGCTGCGGTAGGAATTGGCGAGTCTCTGTCAGGCGGCAGAATGACCTCTCGCCGTCTGACACGCAAACCCCCGGATGGTGCTTCTCGACACGGCGTAAAGGACTTGGTGCTCCGACAATGATGAGGACAGGAACCATTCCAGCGCCTCGCTCTCCGCGTTGGTTGCCATGGTTTGCGTTTTGGCTTGCCGGGACATGCCTCGTGTTGGCGATCCTGTTCGTCAAGTCTCGTTTCCCCGATGACAACCTTGCCGAGACCAGGCCGGCTCCTACGCCCTTTGCCATTGCTCCCCCGGCGCCCGCTGATCCGGCTGCTCCGACGACGTTGCCCACCAGCGCGGCCGGCGCGATCCACTTGCAAGACGTGAGCGACTCCGTCGGCATCAACTTCCGGCACCACGACGGCAGCAGTGGGCGCCGCTACATCGTCGAATCCATGTCCACCGGCTTGGCCACCTTGGACTATGACGGGGATGGCTGGATCGACCTCTACTTTCCCAACGGGGCTCCGCTGCCGGGGTGCGTCGTCGAGGTGTTGCCGCGGCACGCCCTGTATCGCAACCTGGGCGATTGGACGTTTGCGGACGTCAGCGTTGCGGCCGGCCTCGGAGCCGCGGCCTACGGGATGGGCGTCACCGTCGGTGACTATGACAACGACGGCCACGCGGACATCTACGTGAGCAATTTCGGGCCCAACATCCTCTATCGCAACAACGGGGACGGCACGTTCACGGATGTTACTCGGCAGGCCGGTGTCGCCTCCGGGCCGGAAAATCGAATCGGCGCCGGGGTCTGTTTCCTGGACATCGACGGCGATGGCGATCTCGATCTGTTCGTCAGCAATTACCTCATCCTGGATTTCGCCGCGCACGTCACGCACTACGACCGGGGCCATCCCTCGTATCCGTCCCCCCGCGAGTATCGTCCGCTTCCCGACACCCTCTACCGCAACAACGGGGATGGCACGTTCACCGACATCAGCAGCGACAGCGGAATCAGCGCGCATCCGGGGCGTGGCATGGGCGTCATCGGCGCCGATTTTGATGGCGACGGGGATACCGACATCTTCGTCTGCAACGACGTCCAGGAAAACTTCCTGTTTCGCAACGACGGAACTGGCCGGTTCGAGGAGTGCGCCGTGCTGGCCGGCGTGGCGACCAATCGCCAAGGCGAGATGATCGCCAACATGGGTATCGACTGCGGCGATTTCGATCATGACGGCCGGTTGGACTTTTTCACCACGAACTATCAGGGTCAATTGCCGATGCTGTTCCGGAACTGCGGCGACGGGATCTTCGAGGACGTGGCGTTCACCAGCGGGGCCAGCGCCGGCTCGTTGCCGTTCGTCAATTGGGGGTGCGGATGGGTCGACTTCGACCACGACGGCTGGCGCGATCTGTTCATCGCCAACGGGCACACGGAGGACAACATCGAGCGGCGCGACCTGAGCACGGCTTACCACTGTCCGAACCTGCTGCTGCGCAATCTAGGGGCGGGCCGGTTCGCGGATGTCTCGGCCGTGGCGGGAGATGGACTGTGGCCGGTGCAAGCCAGTCGCGGCGCGGCCTTCGACGACCTGGACAACGACGGCGACGTGGATGGGGTGATTGTGAATTCGCGGACCGGCCCGACGATTCTCCGCAATACGCTCGTCGAGTCCGGATGCCGCAACCATTGGCTGCAGGTCCGCCTGCGAGGGACCACCGCCAACCGCGACGGAGTCGGCGCGCAGGTGACGGTCACGGCCGGCGACTTGGTGCAGTTGGCCGAGGTGCATGGCGGCCGCGGCTACCAGAGCCACTGGGGGTCCCGCCTGCATTTCGGTCTGGGAACCCGGCCTCGCGTCGACCGGGTCGAGATCCGCTGGATCGGCGGCGGACGGGAAGTTTTCCGGGATCTGCCGGCGGACCGCCTGATCACGCTGATCGAAGGCATGGCACAGCGGGCGGCGAATGCGGCAGACGCGGCCAACAAATAGGCTGTGCCACGCCGCAGCGTGACTTTATGGACTGCTGGCAAATGCGGCGCCCAACGGTTTGCTGCGGCTTCGTCGTCCTCCGCCCTATCGCCCGGGCGCCGCCGCGGATGGCCCGTCGCTTGCGGCTTGACGCGAAACGGGGGCGTCCGCCTGCGAGTTCTCAAGCACGGTCAGGCAGGCGGTCCATGCCGCGCCGCCGGCGGGGAACATGAAGAAGTTCCCCAACACGATATCCACATCGCCGTCGCCGTCGTAGTCTCCCAGAGCCAGGCAGGGGTGGAAAGGCGCCCCGGTTGCCAGGGAATAGCGCGTGTACTGACCCGGTGCGATCTGTTGCAGCCAGACGACCGAGTCCAGTTGCCCGGCGTTCGGCCAGGCCGGATCGAAGGCGGGAATGAAGACGCTGGAGACCAGGTCCAGATTGCCGTCGCCGTCCAGGTCGGCGGGCAGCAGCGTGTGCGCGCCGGGCAGGTGGGCCAAACGGTGATAGACGAAGGGAAATCCCCCTTGATTTTCCAGCCAACTGATGCCGTGATAGGGCCGAGGAATCGGCGGGACTTGGACCGAATCCCCGTGATTGAACAGGATGTCCAGATCCCCGTCGCCGTCCAGGTCGAAGGGGACAATCCCGGTCGAGCCCCAGCGAGGATGCGGCGCGGCGTAGACCAGCTCGCTGCGGAATCGGCCGCGGGTGGCATTCAGAAACGCCACGACACGCTCGTGCTGTTGGGATTGCAGAGCGAGGAAATCCAACCGGCCGTCACCGTTCAGGTCGACCGTCCAGACGTCGCTGGTGCCCGTATGTCCGTCCAGCGAGATGGCTTCGAAATCGGGTTGAGCATCGTCTTCGGTAAAGTTCTCCAGGTACAGGATCATCCCCGTCGTCAAGTTGCCGAACACGGCCACCACTAAATCGAGGTCGCCATCACCGTCGAAATCGGCGGCCTGGACATCGTTCACTCGCCCCAGTCCCTCGGCCAAGACGATGTTCTCGAATTTGCCCTGCCCGAGATTCCGCAGCCACACGAGGGAGCCTCGATCCGTGTCCACGGGCCAGAAGTCGCCCAGGTTCGCCACGAGGACGTCCAGCAATCCGTCGCCGTCCAGATCGACGACCCGTGCGCGGCTCGGGTGGGCGACACGGCCGATGATCCGTACGGCGCTGTCGTCCTCGTGCGGCGGCGTCCACAGAGCGACCAAGCCGTGACGCATGTCGCAGATCAGGATCTGCATCGGCCCGTCTTCGCTCAGCCGCACGAATTGCACGTGGGAGATGGAGGCCGGACTGGGCAGGCCCGGCAGCTTGACCTTCCGCCGCCCGAAGGCCAGCGGCGAGGGCGGCGAGCCCAGCGCGTCCGCAGGCAAATCCAAGTGCTCGGGCGCCCGGGCCGTCCAGTACGCGATCACGTCGTCGATCGGCGGCAAGCCCTGGCTTTCCGTCTGCCGCATGATCCGCGCGTATTCGTACATGTGTTCAATCTTCTGCGGCCACAACCCCTTCGGCTCGACGTCGGCCGGAGGCAGCATGTGGCAACTCGAACACAGTTGCGTGATCCGGGCGTCGCCACCGTTGCCTGCCGCGGGCCGACCTTCGGGGCCGCCGGGCGGCAATCCCGAGGTACGGCTGGCCACAGAGCCCGTCGCCGGGAACAACGCGGGCAGATCGTTCCCGAACCAGCGGGCGGCAATCACCACGCCCGCGGCGAGCAAAACGCCACAAACCAAGATGAAGATCACCATGCGCATGTCGTCAGCGCCTTCTCTTTCCGCGATTGCCGATCAAGGCCGCACGGCCGTCGGCGATGACGCCGCCGACGCCGCTTCGACCCGCATCCGCTGCCATTCGTCGGACCATTCCTCCAGCCGCAGCTGCAATTTCCTGGCAGCCAGATCGTCGCCGCAGTGCCGGGCATGGGACGCAATGCGTTTCAGAAGTTCCCGGGGGACACGAGCGACGCTGTCTAATTGGAGCAATTCCCGGCGCAGATTCTTGCCCTCGGCCGCCACTTCCGCCAACATCTTGACACGTTCCAGATTCTTGAATCGCCGTTCCACCGCCGCCAGTTGATGCCGGGTCACGAAATCGTAGGGGTTCAGCCGCAGCGCCTCTTCGTAGCTCTGACGCGCTTCGGCCAGCTCCTCCCGCGCCGCGTGCAGCCAGCCCTTGTACCTCCAAAAGCGATGGTCCTCGACCGCTTCCGGCGGCGCTTGCGGCAGCAGGCGGGCGACGCCGTCGAGATCTCCGGCGTTCATGCTGGACTCCAAGTGATAGGCCAACAATTCCAGGTTCTGCGGAAATCGCGCCAGGTAGTCCGCGACGACTTGGCGATGAAAGGGAATCCCCCGCTCGTCGCGCGTCCCTTCGCGCGGATCCTCCGTATCGTCAAGCCCCCGGGCTCGAATGCGGTACAGCGCCCGGGCGACAAAAAACAACTCCTGCTCGCGGTCGCCCCGAAACCAGCGGGTGTTTTCCTCGTAGGCGTTGGCAAACGACAGCCCGTCCTGCAGGACCAGGTAGACGTAGGTCTCAGGCAGATCGCTGTCGCCGACGATGGCTTGATAGCAGTGCTCGGCCATCTTGCGGCGTTGCAGCGTAAAGGCGTAGAAGAAGATCAGCCGCCGCCGCGCCTCGACGGACCCGGGGTCCAGCCGGAGCACCCGCTCCAGCGTGAGGGCCCCGTCGAGCGGCCGGTTGAGCGGCCCGAATTGCATGGCGGAACGCTCCAACAGGGCCAGCGGCGTGACGGGATCCGAATCCGGCAGGCGGTCGAGCAACTCGACGGCCCGCTCGTACTGCTGCCGCTGATTGGCCACCTCGGCCAGGTACAACAGCGGATCCGCCGCGTAGGGGTCCCAACGCTGCCAGCGAGCCGCGGCAAGTTCCAAGCCCTCCCAGTCCTCGGCCTTCACCGCGCGACGGCAGGACGCAAACAGGGAATCGACAACGCGGTCGCGAACGATGACCAGCCCGATCGCGATGGCCAGCAACAGGCCACACCCGACGACCCACCGGCGGCAGCCGGCGCGGCGGGCGAACCGCGGCGTTTCCGGCCTCTCGTCCGGCAACGGCTCGCCCCAGGAATCGACCGACGTTGAATGATCCACAGCTGTCATCGCTTCTCTTCCACCATCGTCAACAATTGGTTCGCTGCCACGTTTTCGAGCACCTGCGTGCCGCCCCAAAGCCAGCAAACTTCGATCCGATCCGCGATCGTATGGCACTCCAGCCCGAAATGCAGACGCATGCCCCACTGGCTCTGGTATCCCCGGCCGCTATGCACCTCCCGAACCAGTGTCAGATCGTTGGCCAGGCCCCGAATGTGCGCGCCCACGCCGTCGCAGTTGGCCTGAACGCCACGCAACCGTATTTGGAGCCAGTGGTTGCGTCCGCCCAGTTCGTTCAGCATGTTAGTTTCCGGCGAACAGGTCCAAGCAGCCGTTTCCCGTCACAACACCTCGTTCTGTCCCTGTTGGCCTTCCTACCCCATAAAAAGCCTGCCGAGAAAGGCAACAGCCCTACAACAGCTTGTACCTGCAGCCAAATCAAATCACCACAAGTTGCGATGCCTGCCGCTTTGTTTCAGCAGCACCATGAAAGGTGCGGGGAAATCTCACCTGTCCTGTGGACGGCCAAAAAGCATGTTACGCCGAAATGCCGCGTGATTCAACCGCTTGAAAGTCTCCCCCGTGATGCTCCGCAGCGTCCTGCCCCCTGTTCTAAGTGTAAAGTCTGGCGAGTTGGGATCACGTTGCGCATGGACGCCTCTTGTCCGAGTCGTGGTCAATTTACAAAATTTATTTTTTAGTAAATTTTCTTGCAAAAGGCGGACTGATACCATATGACTTGCAAGAGGCGGACTATTACCATATGCTGATGTCGGCGTTGCCATCATGGCGATGGCTCGGCGCGTAAGCCTTGTGCTCGAATTCGGTTAGGAAGCATTCGGCCCATTTGTTCAAATGGGGGCTTAACTTGAAAGGTCAACCTCTCTCGCTGCTTCATTCCGGTGTCCAACTGCCGAATGATTGCCCTGCAAGGCGATTTTGGTGCGGGGGGGTTGGCCTCCGTAGGATTCGTTACTCTATAGTTGTAGAAGGTGAGGTGGCTGTGCGGCAGCAAAAAATCTGCAATGTTCTGTGTCTGGCCGTGGCGATCATCGTTTTGATGTCGGGGTGCTCATCCTCGGGTCCAAGCACGGTGCCCGTCAAGGGCACGCTGACCATCGATGGACAACCGGCGACAGATATTATGGTCACCCTCGCCGGTTCTGACCCAAATGTGCCAGCAGCGTCAGGGAAGGTCGAAAACGGATCGTTCACGCTGTTCAGTGGAGTCGAAGGCAAGCACGGCTGTGTTCCCGGCAAGTACAAGGTCGTGCTTACGGCCTTGGGGTCTGGCGAAGCCATGTACCGCAGTGGCCAAGGTGCCCCGGGGAAGGCAGCATTACCGTTTCCAGAGAAGTATCTTGCTGCAAATACATCGGACAAAGAAGTCGAGATTACGAAGGGCTCTAACGAATTGAACATTACGATTCCGTAGTGTGGCAGCGAGCCTATTCGGTTTGACCGTTGTTTTCGTTCTTGTCAACGTTCTTGGGAGGGTTTTTCTATGTTTCGACTCCATCGTTCCGGACGGTTGCGACCCGGCTTCACGCTGGTCGAACTTCTCGTCGTCATCGCCATCATCGGAATCCTCGTGGCTTTGTTGCTGCCAGCGATTCAAGCGGCCCGCGAGGCCGCCCGCCGTACGCAGTGCGTGAACCATCTCAAGCAACTCGCCCTGGCCTGCCAGAACTATGCGGACAAGTACCAGGAACGTTTGCCGTGGAACTCGGATCCTGCCTGGCAAGGCGCGAACCGCGCGAGAGACTTCTCCTGGATTGTCAAGGCGCTCCCGTACATGGAACAGGAAACGCTGTACAACCAAATCAACTTTGATGATCCAAACGGGAATCGCGGGACCAACACGGCACCTAACCCGATCCGGAATTCCGACCTTCGCTTGTCGGTCCTAACCGCTCTGCTCTGCCCGTCCAACGATCAGGAAGCCGTCCTCAACAACCAGAACTCGGGCTACCGCGAAGGAAATGGAGGCGGCCCGCCGGCCGCGCGCACGGATTACGTCGGCAGTATGGGACACATGTGGAGCGGTTGGAGAGACTGCGGCGCCGCGGGCGGGCAGTTTGCCGGCGTGCCGGATCCGATGGGCTACTTCCCCGCCGGTGGGGCTGGCACCCCGTGGGTCGATGGAAACAGCGATGGCGAGCAGCCCAGGATCAACGGTTTGTTCCGCTACTGGGGTTCGTTCCGTCTGGCCGATATCAGGGATGGATTATCCAGCACGATCGTTGTATTTGAAGACTACCACTGGAAGGGCGTTGATGGAAACGGAAGACTCGACACCAGCCCCACCAACGATGCCGCATGGATGAGTCCGCTGGGCGCGATCGGAAATCTGCGTAATCCGATCAACAACCGCAATCCCGCCTGGAACCAGTATGATGGTGGCGGCGGTGAGCCTCGCTGTCATGGCTGGAGCAGTAACCATCCGGGCGGTGCCCAATGCGCGTTCGCTGATGGTTCCGTGCAGTTCTATAGCAACGATATCAGCCCGTTCGTAAAGCTCGCCTTGGCGACTCGTGCTGGCGGCGAAGAGTTTTCGGTAAAGCCTTGACACGGGTTTACGTCGCAACCCAGTAGAACGAAATTCATTCCCTTCGGGACGGAATGAATTCCGTTTTACGAGAGGGTATTCCGGCCCACTCAAGACAACCTGGACACAGTGGCAAAAGGCCTCGTGTCCAGGTTCTCCTTTTGCGTGGGGCCGATTTCGCCCGTCCAGCCACCGCCGGGAACGCACGTTTCCGAGTACAAGGTGTCGTCCGTACGGGACGGCCAGAATCATGGTCGAAACCGCGTCACCCCGTCGAACCATCCGTTGGCGGCGCAAGTTCGCTTACAGCGCTGTTGTAATAGGCTTGTTTTTCGGAACCCTCGAGGCCGCGCTGGCATTGCTGGGTGTAGCACCACTGCATCAGCGGCGCGACCCACTCGTCGGATTCGATCCGGGCGTACCCTTGTTCCTTCGTCGGGGGGACCAGTACGAGACGAATCCGCTGAAGCAGGGCTTCTTCAACCGGGAGACCTTCGCCGTTCAGAAGTCCGCGCAAACATTCCGCATTTTCTGCCTGGGCGGTTCGACGACATTCGGGCATCCCTACGATCGCCGCACCTATTTTGGCAGTTGGCTGCAAGCGTACCTCGAAGAAGTCGCGCCGCAGCGCAACTGGGAGATCATCAACTGCGGGGGCATTTCGTATGCCAGCTACCGTGTGGCTCTGCTGACGGAGGAACTCGTCCATTACCAACCTGACCTGTTCATCATCTACACGGGGCACAACGAATTCTTGGAGGACCGCACATACGGCCACATCCGCCAACAGCCTCCTGCTGTCCGCCGCCTGCTGCGCCTCGCCTCCTGGTCGCGTTGCTTGGGCCTCCTGGACCGCACGGCACGTCCGCCCGAGCCGCCTCCAACGCCACAACTGGCGGCGGAGGTGAAGACCAGGCTGGAGGTCATCGGGCTGGACGCCTACCATCGCGACGACCAGTGGCAGCGCGGCGTTCTGGCGCACTTTCGCGACAGCCTGGAACGAATCGTCCACATCACGCGTCAAGCCAACGTCCCCGTGATTCTCGTCCAACCGGCTGCGAACCTGATCGATTTCACGCCGTTCAAGAGCGAACAATCGCCGCTCAGCCCCCAGCAACTCGAGGCGTGGAAGGCGGCGGTCGCGGCCGGCCGCAATGCCCGCGCCGAGGGTCAAACGGACCTTGCGGCGCAGCAATTTGCGTCCGCAGCGCGAGTGGACCCGCGGCATGCCGAAGGCTTGTGGCTGTTGGCCGATGCGCTCTTGGCCGCCGGGCGACACGAGGAGGCCTTGTGCTATTACGTCCAAGCCAAGGATGAGGACGTCTGCCCGCTGCGCGCCGTGTCGGAAATCTACGATACGATCCGCGACATCGCGTCCGCCGCGCGATGGGAACTGGTGGACCTTCCGCAACTCTTGGAAAAGAAGCATGGACTCGTCCCCTCGTTGGGCTTGGATTGTTTCCTGGATCACGTCCATCCCACGATTGAGGCACATGGGGACTTGGGTTGGAGCTTGTACCAAAGACTCGGTGCCATGGGCGTGATCGGTTCCATGGAAGGATCGGACGAGCTGCACGCGAAAGTTGCCCGCCGGGTGCATTCCAAGCTGTCCCCGGCCGACAACGTGTTGGCCCTGCACACCCTCGCCATGACGCTCAGTTGGGCCGGCAAGAAGAAGGAGGCCCTGCGGTTGGCGGAGGCGGCCGCCAAGGGGATGC
>Ga0351843_1303_pt1 | contig 10815 bp, 11 predicted proteins | sample TotcelHFGM3001L4_FD_206878 | JGI IMG/M metagenome (GOLD analysis project Ga0351843, IMG submission 206878) | Enriched cells from coal bed in the Powder River Basin, Montana, United States - Total cells FGM rep1 HSBNCT.FGM.300.1.L4 ...
GAACACATCCTTCACCATTCCTTCGCGTTTAACATATCTCGAGTATCTTCGCGATTTCTTTAGGGCCGCTGACTGCAAAGTTTTTTTCCGACCAGCTCGTTTTCCCCCTCGAAAACTTTCTTGACAAAAAACTCACGTATGGTACTGTTTTGTGCTTTCTGGTTCAGTCTGCACATCGTCGTGCATCTCACTGATCTACCGTATTCCGATTAACTCAATGGCGAGTTTATGAGAATTATTGCGAAGGATACCCTTGTCGATACGCAGGGTGTCAGGATCACGAAAATAAGCGTTGCCTCACGGCATATCGCGGCAAAGGCGCAGCCCGGGCAGTTTGTCGTCCTCATGAAGGACGAGACGAGCGAACGCATTCCCCTGACCGTTGTTGATACCGACAAGACCGCGGGCACCGTCACCCTCATTTTCCAGGAGCTCGGCTTTTCCACCAAACGTTTCGGCATGATGAACACCGGCGACTCTTTCTACGCGGTCGTCGGCCCGCTCGGCCACGCGACCGATATCAAACGCTACGGCAACGTCATCTTAGTCGGCGGCGGCGTCGGGATCGCAGAAATTCTCCCGGTGGCGCGCGCACTCAAAAAAGCGGGAAACACCGTCACCACGATACTGGGCGCGCGGAACAAAGACCTCCTTATCCTTGAAAACGAACTGCGCGCTTCCTCAGACCACTTCCATGTCACTACCGACGACGGCTCGTACGGCAGGAAGGGTTTTACTACTGACGTCCTCAAAGAACTTCTGTCAAAAAACAACTATGACCTCATCTATGTGGTCGGCCCGGTCCCGATGATGCGCAAGGCCGCGCTGACCACGAAAGAATTTAACGCACGGACGGTCGTCTCCCTGAACACGCTTATGGTGGACGCGACGGGGATGTGCGGCGGCTGCCGGGTCACCGTCGGAAGTGAGGCGAAGTTCGCCTGCGTCGACGGCCCCGAATTCGACGCACATCAGGTCGACTGGGACGAACTCACGAAACGGAACAGGGTCTACGACCACAAAGAAAAACACCTGTGCAACCTGCATAAGAAATAATACGGAGACCATCTGGTGGTAAACAAGGAACCGGTACGGATCAGCGAACTCCCCGCCGCGGCGCGCAACGGCAATTTTGACGAAGTTATATCTGGATACACCGAAGAAGAGGCGGTCTGCGAAGCAAAACGGTGCATCCAGTGCAAAAAGCCCTTCTGCACGGAAGGCTGCCCCGTCGGGATCGACATCAAGACGTTTATCGGCCAGATCGTTCAGAAGGATTACGCCGGCGCCTATCAAACCATTCGTCAGAAGAACAACTTCCCCTCGATCTGCGGCAGGGTTTGTCCTGCCGAATACCAGTGCCGGAAGGCCTGCATCCTGACTAAACGCGGACAGCCCTTCGCCTCGCGCGAAGCGATCAATATCCATTTCCTCGAGCGCTTTGTCGGCGATTACGGGATGAAGAACAAGCTCGATGTCCCCGCGGACAAGAACCCGAAACTCTCCGGCATGAAAGTGGCGGTCGTCGGTTCGGGCCCCGCGGGATTGTGCTGTGCGGGCGAACTCGCGCGCCAGGGAATACAGGTCACCATTTTCGAGAGTTTGCACAAATCAGGCGGGGTGCTCCGCTACGGGATCCCCCCGTTCCGGCTTCCCCGCAACATCCTCGATTTTGAGATCGAATCGCTCAAGGCGCAGGGGGTTGCCCTCGAAACAAACTTTATCATCGGCAAAACGCAGACCGTCAGCGAACTCCTGGCGGAGGGATACTCGGCGGTCTTCCTCGGCCTGGGTGCCGGCGTCCCCTCGTTCCTGAACGTCCCTGGCGAAAACCTGTGCAATATCTATTCCGCGAACGAATTCCTCACCCGGGTCAATCTCATGGGGGCCTACAGGTTCCCCGAGTACCACACCCCGGTCAATATCGGCAAACATATCGTCGTCGTCGGGGGGGGGCAATACCGCCATGGACGCCGCGCGCTGCGCGCTCCGGATGCAGATCATGAACGGGATGGAACCGAACACGACGGTCGTCTACCGGAGGTCAGAGGCGGAGCTCCCCGCACGCCGGCTCGAGATCGAGCACGCGAAAGAAGAAGGGGTGACCTTCAACCTCCTGGTACAGCCGCTGGGATTCACCGGGGACGAGAACGGCTACGTGCAGAAGATGAAATGCCTCACATGCGAACTCGGCGAACCGGACGCCTCCGGGCGAAGAAAACCGGTGCCCGTCAAAGGAAGCGAATTCGAGCTCGATTGCGATGTTGCGATACTGGCGATCGGCCTCAAGGCGAACATACTGTTAACAAGCGTGACTCCCGAGCTCACCGTTGACAAGCACGGTGATGTCACCGTTTCTCCCGAGACCATGGAAACATCGATGAAGGGTGTGTATGCCGGAGGAGACATCGTGGGCGGCGAGGGTACCGTTATCGAAGCAATGGGCATGGCAAAAAAGGCGGCAAAGGCGATCATTGCAGACCTCGCCCGCCAGGCCTGCGTCAATACATAACACAACAAGGAGGTTGTATGTCGAAAAAGATCGATGCCTTTATGCAAGAAGTCATAAAGAAGAACCCCGGTGAGACCGAATTTCACCAGGCGGTCCGCGAAGTGGCCGAATCGGTCATGCCGCATATCGAGAAAAACCCGAAATACCAGAAAGCAAAGGTCCTCGAACGGATGGTGGAGCCGGAACGGGTGATCACCTTCCGCGTCACCTGGCTTGATGACAAAGGCGAGATCCAGGTCAACAGAGGGTTTCGCATCCAGATGAACAGCGCGATCGGGCCATACAAGGGGGGGATACGTCTCCACCCCAGCGTCAATATCGGCATCCTGAAATTCCTCGCGTTCGAGCAGGTATTCAAGAACAGCCTCACCACGCTCCCGATGGGCGGGGCCAAGGGCGGATCGGATTTCGATCCCAAAGGGAAATCGGATAACGAAGTGATGCGGTTCTGTCAGAGCTTCATGACGGAGCTCCAGAGGCACATCGGCCCCGACACGGACGTCCCCGCCGGCGATATCGGCACCGGCGGGCGCGAGATCGGGTATATGTTCGGACAATACAAGCGGCTCCGCAACGAGTTCACCGGCGTGCTGACCGGCAAAGCGCTCAGCTGGGGCGGCTCTCTGATCAGGCCCGAAGCGACCGGCTATGGCTGCGTCTATTTTGTCCAGGAAATGCTCAAGACAAGGGGCGAATCGCTCCAGGGCAAGGTCTGCACCGTTTCCGGTTCGGGTAACGTCGCGCAGTACACCGTCGAGAAGGTCGTCCATCTCGGCGGCAAGTGCGTGACCCTCTCCGATTCCGACGGATACATCTATGATCCGGAAGGGATCAATGAGGACAAACTGCGTTTCGTCATGGAGCTCAAGAACGTCAAACGCGGCCGTATCAAAGAGTACGCCGAAAAGTACAACTGCAAGTTCGTCGCGGGGAAAAAACCGTGGGATGTCGCCTGTGACATCGCGTTCCCGTCGGCGACGCAGAACGAGATCAACGAAGCCGACGCCAGGAAGCTCGTGAAAAACGGGTGTATCGCGGTGGGCGAAGGCGCCAACATGCCGACGACCCCCGAAGGCGTCGAGGTGTTCCTCGCGGCGAAGATACTCTACGCGCCTGGCAAGGCGGCCAATGCCGGCGGCGTCGCCACCAGCGGCCTCGAGATGTCGCAAAACAGCATGCGGATGTCTTGGTCGAGAGAAGAGGTGGACAGCAAGCTCCACACGATCATGGTCAACATCCACAACTCCTGCGTCAAGTACGGCAAGGAAGGCAACGTGGTCAATTACGTGAAAGGCGCCAACATCGCCGGGTTCGTTAAAGTGGCAGACGCCATGATCGCCCAGGGCGTGGTGTAATACCATCCACGGTAAACGAAAAGGCCGCAGGGACAACCCTGCGGCCTTTTTCATTACGTACTGTTTTATAAGAACGGCGTACTATCAAAAAAACCCGCGGCGGGATTACACATGACACAGATTATACCATTGCCCGGAGGTTGAAGTCGGGCAAAAGTATCTTGTCTTCGCGGCCCTTGACGTTAGTGCCCGCCTTCATCATCGACTGCAGTGAAAACGCCTTTTTGATGTCGCCTAAAAGAATAGCGCCGGCGATCCTGTTGTCCCGGACAAATATCTTCTGGTAAATCTTCCCCGCCTGGTCGGCCCTGAAATACTCCCGCGCGTTCTCACCCGTAATATCTCCGAGAGAGGCCAGGTCAACGCCGAGGACCTTCAATGTCGTCGACATGACGGTCCCCTTATAGGTCTCGCTTTCTCCCGTCATATTTGTTCCGGCAAGCTTCCCCTGTTCTTCGGCGGCCGGCCAGATCCCGTATGTCCTGCCCCGGTGCTCGGCAACGTCACCGGCGGCGAAGATGTCCGGGTTGTCTGTCTTCAGGCAATCGTCGACGAGAACGCCTTTATTGATCGGGACCCGGGCCGTCCGCGCCAGATCAACGTCAGGCGAAATGCCGGCGGAGACCACGACAAAGTCAGCGGAAAAGGTGCGGCCGTCCTTGAGCTTCACCAGACGGGTACCGTTCTCTTCATATATCTTTTCCGTCACGACCCCCAGGACAAACGAGAAGCCCATCTCTTCGAATTTTTCCTGAAGGAGCACGGATCCGTCCTTGTCCATCTGCCGCGGCAGGAGGCGGTCGAAAAACTCTATTACCCTGACTTTTAAGCCCAGCTTCCTGAGGCCGTTGCCGGCCTCAAGCCCGAGCAGGCCGCCGCCGATCACGAGAACCTCTTCTTTTCCTTTTGCGAATTCACGGATGGCGATCGCGTCATCGAGTGTCCGCAGTGAAAAAACCCAGGGGTGATCAAGCCCCGCGATCGGAGGAAACGCAGCCTTGCTGCCGTTGGCGATCAGCAGTTTGTCGTACGCGAGCTTTTTACCGCTGTCGAGCGAAACCTCCTTTGCGGCCGGATCGATCGAAACGGCGGTCTCGTTCAGGAGGAGCTTCAGGCCGTTCTCGCCGTACCATTCTTGAGGGTAAATATAGAGGGACTCAAGCGGCACCTCCCCGGCGAGAAACGCGGGAAGTTTCGGCTTCGAATAGAAGGGGTATTTCTCGCGGGCACAGATCGTTATCTCGCTCGCATCCTCGATGGACCTGATCGACTTGGCGGCATGCGTCCCGGCGAAGCTGTTTCCGATAATCAGATAGCGCGGCATATTACATCTCCTGATAAAAATCTTTATTGATCTCTTCCTCGAGGATCTGCTGGTGCCGGACCTCTTCGTCCATCAGGAACTTGAACATCTCTCTGGTTCCCGGATATTTCACGAGACCCATCGCCTTTTTATAGAACTCGTAGGCGTTCTTCTCCATCTCGAGGGCGACCTTGAGCGCGTCGAGCGGACTGCTCTCTTCGTCTATTTTGTACACCGGTTCCATAGTTCATTTCCCCGCGGCTGTCAGCAGTCCGACCAGAGCACCGACCGCAGTGCTGATATACGGGTTGCTGGTCAGGGGGCACGCGCCGCTTGACCCTTTCCCTTTGTTTAGACTATTCCAAATCGCCGCCGGTCAGTCAACTGATTTTCGCGGCTTCTTGATGCAAAAAATCGCCACTTCGGAAAAAGAGTTGGGGTCGATCCTCGACATAAACTGCGGCCTGCCGATAAACGCCCGGTCGACGATTTGAATCCCTTCTTCCTCGCAGAAATCACCAAAATCCTTCACGGTCAGGAGATGGATATTGGTCGCGTCGTACCACTTGTACGGGTAGATCCGCGTGTTGTGGATCTTGCCGATCAGCGCGAGCGACCACCTGATCGTCAGAAACGCAAAGTTAGGGAACCCGATGATAACCTGTTTGGCGACACGCAGGGCGTCATCTATGACAAGTTTCGGATAATGCACCGCCTGCAATGTCTGGTTCAGTATCACGTAATCGAACGAATTGTTACGGTAGTCGGCCAGGCCCTTGTCGATGTCGAAGTGGAGGACCGAAAGCCCCTTCATGATGCATTCCTGGACAAGCGATTCGGCGATCTCGACCCCCTGCGCCCTCACGTTCTTCTCCCTGACAAGACGGTCAAGAAGACTGCCGTCACCGCAGCCGAGGTCCAAGACCCTGGTGTCCGGCCGCACCATGCGAGAGATAATATCGTAATCTTTCCGTCCCATAGCATTCCCCCGGGCAAGGGGCAAGAACAACCGAAAGCGTTATCCCCTTGACCCGTGCCTCTTGCCCCTCATCCCTATTTTTTTTTCACCACGTGCGACAAAAACGTCCCGACGATCGGCGCCAGCTTTTTATCGTCGACCAGGAAAGCGTCGTGTCCGAATGATGAGTTGATGTTGTTGTAGGTCACGTCGATGCTGTTCGCCTTCAGCGCCCGGACAATCTCTTCCGACTGGTACGGCGGATAGAGCCAATCGGTGCTGAATGATATCACCAGAAATTTTGAGTGTACATCCTTAAACCTGTCCGCAAGCGTCTTGCCGCCGTCCGACATATCAAAATAGTCGATCGCGCGCGTAATGTAAAGATAGCTGTTGGCATCAAACCGTCTGGTGAACGCGTCGCCCTGGTGGTGGAGGTAACTCTCCACCTGAAATTCCGGGGAAAAATCAAAACTGTACTTCTCTTTCCCCTGCAGCCTCCTGCCGAACTTCTGCCCCATCGACACGTCGGAAAGATAACTGATATGCCCGAGCATCCGGGCAACCGCCAGCCCGTGCGCAGGGGAACCCTTCCCGTAATAATGGCCGCCGTGCCAGTTGGGATCGTTGATGATCGCCTTGCGCCCCACTTCCTGCAGGGCGATGTTCTGCGGCGACTGGCATGCCGCCGTCGCGAAAAGGATGACCGACCTGACGGTGCCGGGAAAACAGACCGCCCACTCCAGAGACTGCATCCCCCCCATCGATCCGCCGGTGACGGCGAGAAGTTGGGAAACCCCCAGATGGTCGATCAGACATTTCTGGGAGCGCACCATGTCACGTATGGTGATCACCGGAAAATCGGTCCCGTACGGTTTACCGGTCTTCGGATTTACTGAAGCCGGCCCCGTCGACCCCTTGCATCCGCCGATAACATTGGCGCAGATGACGAAATACTTATCGGTGTTGAACCCCTTCCCCGGACCGATCATCGAATCCCACCAGCCGACCTTCTTGTCTTCGGCCGTATGTTTTCCCGCCGCGTGGGCGTCGCCGGAGAGGGCGTGAAAGATCAGTATGGCGTTGTCCTTCTCTTTATTGAGCTCGCCGTACGTCTCGTACGCGAGCGTGATCGGCCCCAGTTTCTGCCCCGACTCGAGCTTCATTTCGCTCGGCGGCTCTGCGAAGGTAAAATGATGCGTTTTGACAATCCCCACTGAACCGGTAGACATCGTTGTCTCCTTATACGTTGATATCGTCGAACAGCCACGTGCTCAAATACCGCTCACCGGTGCTGGGCAAAACCGCGACGATCAGCTTCCCCGCGTTTTCCGGCCGGTGCGCGACCTGGAGCGCCGCGTGGACCGCCGCCCCGGAAGAGATCCCCGCAAGGATCCCCTCCTGCTGCGCCAGCTCCTTTGCCCGCCGCCCCGCATCTTCGCTTCTTACCTGGATGATCTCATCGATCAGCTTGAGATCAAGGATCTGAGGGATAAAGCCGGCACCGATCCCCTGCAGTTTATGCGGCCCCGGTTTGCCGCCGGAGAGGACGGGAGAATCAGACGGTTCGACTGCGATCGCCTTGCATGAGGGTCTTCGTTTCTTGATCACGTCAGCGACGCCCGTGAGCGTACCGCCCGTCCCGACGCCGGCAACAAAGAAATCGACCTTCCCGTCGGTGTCGCGCCAGATCTCCTCCGCGGTCGTCCTGCGGTGCACCTCGACGTTTGCCGGATTGTTGAACTGCTGGGGAACAAAAGAATTTTTGCACTGCCGGGCAAGCTCTTCGGCCTTTTCAACCGCACCCTTCATCCCCTTTGCCCCATCCGTCAGGACGATGTCGGCGCCAAAGAATTTGAGCAGCTTCCGCCGCTCGACGCTCATCGTGTCGGGCATCGTCAGGATGAGCTTGTACCCTTTTGTCGCGCAGACGAACGCCAGCGCGATCCCGGTATTGCCGCTCGTCGGCTCGATGATGACCGTGTCTTTTTTTATCAACCCCGCCTTTTCTCCGGCCTCGATCATCGCGCCGCCGATCCTGTCTTTGACGCTGCCGGCCGGATTGAAAAATTCCAGTTTTGCCAGAACGGTTGCCGGTGCGCCTTCTGCCACTTTGTTCAGACGGACCAGCGGGGTGTTGCCAATCGTTTTCGTTATGTCTTCATATATATTCATAGCGATCTCCTATCATGTGAGAGAACGCACACAGAAACCAGCTGCCGGTAACCATACTTTTCCCCAGGCAACCGGCGATGGTTTCTACGCTTTCCGCAAAGCCTGATCGATATCCTCAATAATGTCATCAACATGCTCGAGGCCGATCGAGAGCCGGATAAAATCGTCCGTCACGCCGGTCGCCAGACGCTCTTTCTCAGAGAGCTGCTCGTGCGTGGTCGTCGCCGGGTGAATGACCAGCGATTTCGCGTCCCCGATGTTGGCCAGATGCGACAGGAGCGTCAGCGCGTCGATAAAATTCGTCCCAGCCTGCTTGCCGCCCTTGATACCGAATCCGATGATCGCGCCGGCGCCTTTCGTCAGATACTTATCGGCTTTCGCCTTCTGCGGACTGTCTTCGAGCCCCGGATAATTGACCCAGCCGACCTTCGGATGCTTTTGCAGAAATTGTGCCGTTGCCAGCGCGTTTTCCGAGTGACGCGGCATCCGCAGGTGGATCGTTTCCAGGCCCTGCAGGAACAGGAATGAATTGAACGGAGACACCGCCGGCCCGAGGTCGCGCAGGAGCGTCACCCGCGCCTTGATGATATAGGCGATATTGCCGAGCGGCTTCAGCGCCTCAACAAACTGCAACCCATGATAACTCGGGTCAGGGTCGGCAATCAACGGAAACTTGCCGTTCGTCCAGTCAAACTTGCCGGAATCGACGATCACGCCGCCCAGCGATGTCCCGTGTCCACCGATGAATTTCGTCGCCGAATAAACGATGATATCCGCCCCAAAATCAAACGGCCTGAGGAGATACGGCGTCACCGTGTTGTCGATGATCAAGGGGATACCGTGCTTGTGCGCAATCTTTGAGACCTCGGCAATGTCGGTTACGTCGAGCTTCGGATTCCCGATGCTCTCCGCATAGACCGCTTTGGTCTTCGGCGTGATCGCCCCTTCAATGTTTTTCGGGTCCGCCGAACTGACGAATTTTACCGTGATCCCGAATTTCTTCAACGTGTAATGGAACAACGTATACGTCCCGCCGTAAAGATTGTCGAACGAGACGATCTCGTCGCCCGCCTGCGCGATGTTCAAGATCGACAGGGTGATCGCCGACTGCCCCGACGCGACGCCCAGCGCCCCCGCGCCCCCTTCTAACGCGGCGACCCGCTTTTCGAACACATCGGTCGTCGGGTTCATCAGCCGCGTATAGATGTTTCCGAACTCCTTCAACCCGAACAGGTTTGCCGCATGTTCTGAACTCTTGAACACATATGACGTCGTCTGATAGATGGGCACCGCGCGCGACCCCGTCGCCGGGTCGGGCGTCTGCCCGCCGTGCAGGGCAATCGTTTCCACACGAACATTCTTCTCGCTCATGATTTTTCTCCTTGCTTGCGTGCATCCCTCATCCCCTTTTCTCAAAAAAAAAGGGGGGTGGACAAAGAAATTATTGATTATTTCTTCAACACACTGATGAAAAAATATATCTTACCGAACTCTTGCATCGAAAATGGTTCGGCGCCTTCGACACCGCGCCGGGGCGCTTGCGGTATGTCATTGAACACCTGCTTCGAGGTGCCGATGAGTTTCCCTTTTCGTATGATAGTCGGTTGTATATGTATATTCTTTTTTTTCATTTTTCTCTCCTTTCTTACGGCGCAACTCATCATTCAACTCCACCTGCACATGCGGGACCCGCTGCAGGCCCAACAACGCCAGAAGAAAATAGACATTCGATTGTATATTTTAAATACGCCGGTTGTCCTTTTCATGCCTTACACCAAGTCCTTCAATGTCACATTATCAACGATATCGCTCACCGCCCGTTTCACCTGAAACAGCACCTTGCGCAGTTTGCAGCGCCCCGTCTCTCCACACCCCGCGTAATTATTCGACCCGACGCACGCGATCGGCTCGAGCGGCCCGTCGACAAACCTGACCACCTCGCCCAGCGTGATCTTTTCGGGCGGCCTCGTCAGGGCGTATCCCCCCTTGACCCCGCGGGTGCTCTCCACAAAACCCCCGCGTTTCAGGAGCCCGATCACGTGCTCCAAAAACTTGATCGGCATGTCCCCCTCACGGGCAATCTCGTGTATGGAGACCACCTTCGTGTTGTACGCCCGTGTCAGGTAGAGCAGGGTCTTCAGCGCATAATCGCCTTTATATGTAATATGCATAACCTATAATTCCTATCAGCTTAGTATGAATTTACTACATACCCCTTAACGTGTCAACAATAAAAAAACAATTCTTGCGGGAGCGGGGCGCCGTAGCCCAAAATGGCGGCCAACAGAAAGCAGGAAAAAAAGCTGGCAAATCTGATATTTTCAATGCATCATCAAGACGACAGAGCGGTCAGATGCAACACGCCCGCCCACGGAGGCGTACTGGATACGTACGCCGCACAAGGAAGCGGTAGCGGACAACGCAGCAGATGACTGCGCAGCCGCCGTTTTAGATCGTCACCGGCAGCTGGCCGGTGATCTGATCAGCATGAATCGTCATTGTCTGCCGGCGG